>Ga0082212_10009396_pt1 | contig 12616 bp, 9 predicted proteins | sample TergutNt197P3_FD_71548 | JGI IMG/M metagenome (GOLD analysis project Ga0082212, IMG submission 71548) | Neocapritermes taracua P3 segment gut microbial communities from Petit-Saut dam, French Guiana - Nt197 P3 | ecosystem: Host-associated > Arthropoda: Insects > Digestive system > Gut ... | reverse complement strand
TCTGGCGGTGTTGATTCTTGCCCTTGTTTCCTTTGAGCAACTCCGGCGATGGCGGAATTGGAACACGTTCCCAAAATCCCGATGGTTCGCTTGGACGATGGGGCTGCTCAACGGTTTTACGACTCTCGTCGGCAATGCCGCTGGTCCGGTCATGTCCGTTTATTGTGCCTCACAAAATTTCAACAAACACGACTTCATGGGAACGTTTGCCGTTTTCTTTTTCATGATCAATTTGATGAAATTGCCGCTCATCGGGGGTGCCGTACCGGGTTTGAATCTGATAACGATGGAAACGCTCTGGTTCAACGTGCTAATCCTGCCCGGTTTGCTCGTCGGTGTGATACTGGGCAGAAAACTGTTCGGTATCATTCCCGAGCGGTATTTTGTGCCGTGTATAATGATTTTGAACCTGCTGGTGCCGATTCAGATTATTTTGTTTTGATACGCACAACGAGTACCGGGCATCAGAGAACGGAAAATCGAGATAATTCCCTGCTTGATTTTCGTTTTCCGTAATGTTACGATAAAACCGGAATGCCGTCCCGAAGAAAATTCGCTATGGAACGTATCATTTGGACACTTGCCGCCCTAATCGTATGCCTACAAGGAATGGCTGCCGAGTCTTACAAAGGACCAACAGACCTCTGCGCAACCAAAGACGGCAAAACGATTTACGTTGTCAACAAAGATTCCCATGAAATTGCCGTTCTGAACACTGCCGATGACAAAATCGTTAAAACAATTTCTCTTGAAAACGAATTCTATCCGCAAGGTGCCGTTCTCAGTGCTGATGAAAAAACGTTGTACATCACAGGCGGCGGTTTCAAAGGGCGAGTGTTCGCTGTTGATCCGGCGGCAGGAACCATCACGAAAACGGCTCCTGCTGGTCATACGCCGACGGGAGCAGCACTTTCGCCGGACGGCACGAAACTTTTCGTGTGCAACCAATTCACCAACGATGTCAGCGAATACCGTTTGCCCGATTTGGTACTCACACGAACCATAAAAGCCGTCCGGGAGCCGCGTAGTGCCGTTGTGACCAAAGATGGAAAACACGTTCTCGTTGCCAATTCGCTTCCGCTGATGTCCGCCAATTTTATTGCCGATCCCGATGCCGGAATTTACGTTCCGCTCGCCAGTGTTTACGTTGCCGCCGAAATTACGGTCATCGACGTTGCCAGTGGAACGGCAAAATCCATCCGTAAGTTGCCAAACGGCAGCGGGATACTGCTCGGAATGTGTCTTTCACCGGACGGTCGGTACGCATACATTACAACAGTGATTGCCCGATTTCTGGTTCGCCCGACCCATGTGGTTCAAGGCTGGATCAACACCGCCGGTATTGTGGTGCTGGATACCACGAAACTCGATGACGAAAACGGCGGTTTCGTCAATGCCGTTTTAATTGATGATCTCACATTGGGAGCCGCTAATCCGTGGGGAATCACGACTTCAGCGGACGGCAAAAAAATCTATGCGGCAGTTGCAGGTACAAGTGAAGTCATCACCATTGATGCGGTCGAAATGCACAAAAAATTGGAGGCGCATCCGTGGAAAGACAGTCCGCATCCCTACACTTCATTTTACGGTGTCGGCATCCTCGGCAGAAACGCTTCGGAAAATTTGTTATTCCTAGATGGCTTGAAAAAACGAATCAACCTTCCGGGAAAAGGAGCACGTGCCATTACCGTTGCCGGAAATAACATTTACGTTGGAATGTATTTCAGCGACACACTCCAAAAAATTGACGAAACAGAGTTATTGCCCACTGAAATTGCACTGGGAGTACTGCCGAATTGGACACCGGAACGGCGAGGTGAAATTTGGTGGAACGATGCAACGCTTTGCCTTGCGAATTGGCAAAGTTGTGCCAGTTGTCATCCCGACGCAAGGACAGATGGACACAACTGGGACTTGCTCAATGACGGGCAAGGGAATCCCAAAAACACCAAGAGTCTGCTTCTTTCGCATCAAACGCCGCCGTCTATGTGGCAAGGAATTCGGGACAATCCCGATGTCGATATATGGGATACCGAAACGATGGGTCTGCAATGTATTCGTACAGGTTTCAAAGCGATTCTTTTTACGCCGCCGGACGAAGAGAAGTGCAAGGATATTGATGCGTACTTGCGCGCGGAAAAGCCGGTGCCGAGTCCCTATCTGGTGAACGGCAAATTGAGCAGAAAAGCAGAACGGGGCAAGCAGATTTTTGATGACCCGAAAATCGGATGTGTGCGGTGCCATCCGGCACCCCTCTTTACGGACATGAAATTGCACAACGTCAATACGAGATGTTACTACGACACAGTGGACAGTTTTGACACACCGGCATTGGTCGAAGTCTGGCGGACGGCTCCGTATCTTCATGACGGCCGGTACGCCGACATGAAGGAGGTCTTCACGCATGGCCGGCATGGCAACGTCGCCGGCTTGACCGATGTACAGATTGATGATCTGGTCGAGTATATTCTGTCTCTTTGAACACCCATTGAGTCTGGTGTGTCAATCCTTCCATTTCTACTGAAGTAGCGGGCATTGTGAATAAGTTCTACACCAACTCCACGTTCACGAGTTTTCCCTCTTGCCGAAGTTTCTCAGCGAGGAGCGGAATCAGTACCTTGCGCGACAGTACCCCCCGTTGCCGGAATGAAATGTCCGCATTCGCCGTGTTGTCCGCCTTGCCGATGATAATGTTCAACTTGTCGGCAACGCCCAATAACAACCGCAACTCTGTTACGCCGCTGTCTTCGTGCAAATTCGCAATGTCTTCGTCCAAAATGTTATAGACCTGATTGAGCGTTACCGCTCCTTCTGTTACCAGATTGATTCCCCGAATACCGTATCGGGGCGGAGCAATCACACTCATCGGTTCACTCTCCATTTCCAGCGGCACGTTCAGATATTTTGCCACGAGTTTTGCCGTAGTGCCGCCGCAAACGATTTTCAAGCCGGGAAGCCCAAGAAACCGCTTCACCGTCGGCATATCGTTGTCCCGATCCTGCGGCGGTCCCGTAAAAATGTTGACGGTCTGTCCTGTCCGGCACAAGCCCAGCACGATACTGCAATCATCGCCGGTTACTTTGGCGGGGGAGCGCACTGTTGCCTGATGTGCCAAGTCCGGCGAATACGGAGAAAAAGAACGTGCCGATGTTGGTCGAGGACTGTCTTGCACTTCTCCCTTCCAACGTGCTAACGCTTCCCTATGGAGCATCTCCGGTGCGAGCGACAATTTGAGCCGCGAACTGATTTTACTGTTGATAAACCGGACAACCCCTTCCGAAGTCCACTCGGTATTGGTACCGTATCCGAGTCCGGCTTGTGTGATGCCGTCGCTCATGAGCAGAATGCCTTCTCCCATATCGAGTTGGCAGTTGCTTTCCATTGCCAATCCGCCGGGCAAGGGAAATGGACGATTGGCAAGTACCGTGGCACCTTGCCGACTGACCAAAATGGGAAGCGGTGCATCGTAGGAAAAAACGGTGGCGTTGCCGTCGGAACGTATCCGGGCGATGCTGAATGCCGCAAAGGGTTTCTGAGGATCACGGCTTGCCTGCATTGTCGCGGCAACGGATTGAAAGACCATCCGTAGCGAGAGTTCCTGTGCGAGCGATTCAGTCAACCGGGAGACGCACATTTGGGCGGCAATGTGAGCGCGGATGCCCGATCCGATGCCGTCGGCACAGACGATAGTCGTACCGGTATTTGTTCGTACCGTCGCCAGCATATCGCCGCAGGGCATTCCCGGCTTTTTGGACGACTGAACGGAGTGAACGTCAACGTGGGTGTAGTCCGACATAGAATTGTTATACCACCGTATGGTTCGTTTGAAAAGAGAGCAAGCGGGTTGCCGTCACTTTCACAAATCGGTACGCACCTTCACATGCGTTGACAAAAGATTTGTCCGATTTGAAAGGCGGAAATCAAGGGACAACACTACTTCGGTGCGAGTGTACACAGAATTTGCCGGTGGGCGGGTTTTGGCGGAACTTCAATTTTACCGACATCCTCCAGCATGTCGATCATTCGATACAAGACCTTTGATCCTTCTTCGACGTGAGCATTTTCACGTCCTCGGAATTTGACGACGATCTGCACTTTGTCTTTGTTTTCCAAGAATTCTCTGGCTTTATGAACTTTCACGAGAAGGTCATGCTCGCCGGTTTTAGGATGCAGCCAAACCTCTTTCAATTTCGAGTGATGAACATGCTGTTTGCTCAACCGCTTTTTTTGTTGGTAGCGGTACTTACCGTAATCCATTATCCGGCAAACCGGCGGTTTACTATCGGAAGCCACCTCGACGAGATCAAGTCCCGCCTGCCTCGCTTTGTCAAGAGCATCGGAGGTGCTCATAATGCCCAGTTGCTCTCCTTCTTCCGTAATCACCCGGACCTGGGGAACGCGAATTCTTTCGTTGATCCGCTGCCTGTCTCTATCTCGGTTGTCTCTTGGTCCGTCCGGTCTCCTTAATGCCATAATGAAAAGAGGTTAGTGTTCGGTCAGTACTGCCAGGAATTAGCCGGAACAGTAACTCTGCATTGTAGCATTTTTACTACCTGACGGTAGTAGGGGCAGTCGACCGGCAAAACCGCGAGTCTGTAAAACATGAGGCGGAGTTTTTCCATTGCTCGGAGTCGAGTAAGGAACAAATGGGAGTCATTGTATCGTTTGTTTTGTTTTCAAACAAAACAAGTATTTTTCCTTTCGGCGAAAGCCTGAAAGCGCATTGGAAACTGCCGTGGTTGCGAAGCCCCCACCCTAACCCTCTCTCAGCGGGAAAGGGGACGATAGCGGAATGCCAAACCAATTTTTGTATGCTCTAAACACTGAAAATTGCACTCAGCTCTTCACTGGACGTATCGACCACATGAAACCGTTTCAACAGTCCCCGATACCGGGAATCTTCGCAGAGTTCCTTGAATCGCGGCGATCCATGAATGTCCAACGGATGAATCGTAACAAAAACGATTTCCGATTCGTGATGAGCCGGTATTTTCAGCAACGTTTCCGCTAGATGGTCTTCGCTGCCGTGAGCGGCAAAGGTCAACTGCCGCAACACTTGATCCTGTGTTGGAAATCCAAAGGGAGCATAGATGGACTCCTCTGGATACTTATTCGTAGAAAAAAAGAGATTTCCATCGTTGCGGCGTGCCAAGTCGGAAACAAGCGTTGCCGTAAAACTGACCGCCAGTTCAAAATCTTCCCGATGCGAATCATTCCAGTCCCCTTCGTGATAAAGGTCGAGAATAACCGTACAGTCCTGGTTTTGTTGCAACTCGTACTGCCGAACGACGGGAACCTGATGTTTGGCGGAAGCCCGATGATGAATTTCCTTTTTGGTATCGCCCTGTTGCCAAGGACGAACTCCCAAAAAATCGCCGATCTGCCGGCTCGGCTGATAATGGAACCGCTGCAAACTTTCGTTCGCCTTCCGCCGCCGGGATTTCCATCGGTTCGATAGTTTACCAACCTTCGGATAAACGAAAAATTCGTTCGTTTTTTGGTTCGGAATCTGATCGAATCGGCTCCGAAAGAAACCGAAGGGAAACCGAGTGGTGATTTGAACTTGTTCGAACCGGTAGCGTCCCCGCTGCGGCAGACAACCGGCATACGACTGCTGCCGGGTCTGCCCTTTAGGCACATAATTGAAATAGACTGCTGGTTGGTAGGGTTTCTCTGAAGGCAGTGTGCCGTTTTCACTGATTCGGCGAATTCGGTCAATGACGACAAGTCCCCAGCAGGAAAGGGACATTCTTTTCGCATGTCTCGTATTGGCAACTTCAATTCCAACGATGAAGGATTCACCGGCGAAAATCCTTGCAGGCACAACACGTTGGATTTTAATACCGCGGATCGTCCGCCGTCCCATGCGAAAGGCTAAAAAAGCAGGGGCAAACAAAAATGAGGCAAAGAGCAACATCGTGTTGACTTCACGTACCAGCGCACCAACGAAGATTGCCGCGACGATGAAAAGGTAAAAAAGACCTTCCTGAGTAACGGATGTTTTCATGGGGGAATTGTACCATAAGTTCAGTTTGACTGTACGCAGACACAGGTTTGGAGTCGAGGCGTGTGGGATAATCTCCATCAGTCAAACACAAACGTTGCGGCGCTTTTCAAGAATCTGCGCTGCCGTCGGCGGACAGCCGAGAACATGGCGGCCGCAACCGCTGCAACAGTTTCCGACACCAATATCGGCGCATTTTTGCCATCGGAACGACTGAACGATTTTGATTTTCGTGGAGCCGGAATACCGGCTAAATGTGTCTGAATGTTACCGAAGCGCACAAGCCGATGTCTCTGTGCTGTACCGGCTGCGATCCGCCCTCTTTTTCCTTACAACCGCTAAACTTTACACACTTTATCATTTCCCCGTCAGAAATGCGGGAAAAACCGCTCGAAATCCCTCTTTTTGGGTGCGAAAGACTCAACCTGATACAGAGAGAATGACGAAAAGACGTTAGAGAGCATAATTTAGGATAACAACGGCAGGGATGCTACTATGTCTCCATCGAAACTAAATTCTTTGTTGACCGGAACGCTTGTCGCAATCATGATTGCGGTGAGTGGTTCTGTGATGGCACAAGACGCATTACGTCTCTGGAAACCGTACACTCCCGAGTCATTTGGCGGAGGCCGCCGAAGTAATGACGGTATGTATAGTTCCGTTTCGGGTATCTATTGGACAATTTCCGCACCCACGGGCGGATATGTTGGTGCAACGACCACTAAGGGTAAAGACGAAACACGGTGGACCTATAACGGAGCAAAAGTTTTTGAACAGACGAATTCCGTAAAAATCAATATGATGGAGTCCACCACGACGCTGGGTACCCGGTTCGAGGTAGGTAATCGTCGCGGACATCATGGTTGGCTCGTCGGCGGGTACGGATTGCCCGGTCAGTCACACAGTATGAATGTTCAGAGCATGTCGATGACCATACGAGATGAGGGTAATTTCGATTATCAGCCCTTCGCTCCTAATGCTACGGTGTGGAATGTCGATACTGCAACCTGGTATCTTTGGGATAGAAACAGTAATGCGATGTATTCCTCAACGGGGCAAAGCGGTTCGTATGCTAACTGGCAGGCTGTGGACATGTACAACATCAAAGGTATCGGTTACCTGTGGGGAATTATTGGTTGGTTTGGCGATACCAGTACTGGAGCACCAGCATACGCGGGTGCTTTCGTTCCACTTCCTATTTGGTTTGAAGATGCCGACATCAGAGTCAGTTCGTCGCATTTGAGTGCAGAGTTGATGTACACGTACCGTGCACATCCCTTTACTTGGGGCGGAATGGAGTTGCTTGCTGGTGTGAGATACTGGGAATTTGACGATAAGTTCGGATTCGAAGGAACAGGTCCCCGCTATGAAAACACACCCACTTCATTGCTTGATGGTCCGTTTTCCTTGTTAGCTGGCATGTCAGTGGATGCAAGAGGAATAAACCGTGTTTTCGGTCCGCAAGTGGGAATGAAAGTGAACCGGCAGAATGCCCGGTGGACATTCGGTGCCGAAGGACGGCTCACCGCTGGTATCAACTCTCAAATGGTAAGAACACGAGGATACATCGGCGCAAATTATGACTTCTATGATGACAACTATATCTATGACCCTGGTGATAGCAATGGGCATGTGGTAATGCCGATCGGGTTGCAACATGGCAACAGCAACTTCGGGCATAAGCAAACGAAGGCATATTTTTCGCCAATAGCGGATTTTCGTTTGAGTGCCGATTGGCAGTGGACATCGGCAGTGAGTTTCTTTGGAGCGGTTGACGCAATGTATGCTGGAAACATCGCCCGAGGCGTTCGGATTACCGATTATGTTGTCAAATCTAACGGCACAATCTTCGGCATCCGCGGCAATGACCGGAATACCGATGTAGCGGTCTATGGAGTCGAAGCGGGCTTCAAAGTCCGCCGGTAATAATTTAGCCGGTACTCCGTCTGTAACAATCGTCAACTTGCAACAATTTGCAACAGGCGGAGTTGATCGGCATCGACGGTACGGTGTTTATGCACACATTCTTCAAGCGGGGTCAGTACCAGTTCTCCCTTGATTCTTCCCGCCATCTTACCCGTCTCTCCTTGAATGAGCGCACTGACCGCAAAATTACCGAGTTCCGATGCCAAAATCCGATCCGCTGGCACCGGTGAACCGCCCCGCAGAACGTGTCCTAACACCACTGCGCGGCTTTCAAAGGGATTCCCCGCTTCTTGGAGAGTTTTCTGTAACGCATTCGCTCCGCCGCTTTCGTCTCCTTCCGCAACGATTGCCAAAACCGAGACTTTGCCGTCATCTTTGATTTTTTTAATTTTTGCGACGATTCGTTCGGGTGACTCAGCCACTTCGGGAACGCAAGCGATCTCTGCTCCCGAAGCGATTGCCGTCGAAAGGGCAATGTCGCCGCAATGCCGACCCATTACTTCGACAAAAAACATCAATTCGTGACTGCCTGCTGTGTCCCGAAGTTTGTCCACCGCTTCGACGGCAGTATCGACTGCCGTTGCGAATCCAATGGTATAATCAGAGCCGTACAAGTCGTTGTCAATCGTACAGGGAATCCCGATCACCTGACCATTCCAGGCAGCACCTAAGTCAATCGCCCCTTTTAATGTACCGTTTCCGCCCATACATATCAGCGCATCGAAACCATATTTTTGCAGCACTTTAACCGCTTGTTTAACTCCGCTTGGGTCTTGGAATCGTTTGGATCGGCTACTCCGTAAAATGGTGCCGCCGACTTTGGAAAGACCCGAGACGGAGCGAATTCCCATGACGGGTGTCCCATTCTCGCCGGGATAAAATTCTTCGGTGAGAAGTCCTTCATAGCCGTGCCGGATTCCATAGACTTCCATACCGATGTCGCTGATACAGGCAGTCCGAACGATGGACCGCAAACATGGATTCATACCGGGAGCATCCCCGCCGCTGCATAAAACGCCAATACGCATTTTGTTTTGATGAACGATAGAAAAACAGGAAAGCGGGCATTGTAGCACATTGCCCCGCCTGTTGCAAGCCGCCGATTTGCTGTTTTTGATGACGGGATAAAAAGGGTGTACTGTTTTGTTCTTGACACAAACGGCGGATTTCCCTATCCTTCCTGCATGGATGCCCAATCTGCGATTGACCTTTGCCGAGGAATGATTTGGACCGGCTTGATGCTCGTCATACCGATTCTCATTGCCGGTACCATCATCGGTTTACTCATCGGATTGTTTCAGGCACTCACGCAAATTCAAGAGCAAACGATTGCCATCGTGCTCAAAATCATTGTCATGATTCTGGTCGTTGTCTATACGATGCCCTGGATGACCGAAATTTTGATCGAACGTGCGCAGGATACTTTTAAGACCATACCGGGAGTGATTCCCCCTGACGATCAATGGACTGGTGGCACTTAATCGACACATCACGGGTCTTGGTCTATGTGCTGGTGCTCACCCGGATCAGCGGACTCATGATCATGGCACCGGTCTTGCACTCGACCGATGCACCGGTGCAATTTCGGGCATTGCTCGTCTTCGCTTTCACATTGACGATTATGCCGTCGCAGTGGTTCGTTCAAGTCGTCGAGCCGGATACGCTTCCCGCCTTCGTCATTATGATTGCCGCCGAACTTTTCATCGGATTGGCAATGGGACTCGGTTTTTACATTCTTTTCACCGGCGTTTCGTTGGCAGGTGAACTCGTCGGACACGTCGGCGGATTGCAAGCCTCGCAAATTTTCGATCCCGTGACCGGCGATCAGGTGCCGCTGATGTCGAGAGCATACCAATACTTGGCAATCACAGTTTTTGCGTTGATCGGCGGCTTGAACGTGTTGGTCATGTCGTTACTGGACACATTTGTTACGATTCCTATCGGCACGATAGGATTTCAACCAGACGTTGCCTATTCGTTGGTAACGATTTTGAGTATGAGTTTCAATCTTGCTCTTCGGATTGCTGCCCCAGTCTTGGTGGCAACGCTGATCACGATGTTCGTGATGGGCTTGCTCGGCAAGACGTTGCCGCAGTTGAATTTGATGTCCGTCGGTTTCGGAATTAACAGTATGGTGATGTTCACCGTCTTTTGCTTAACACTCGGCACGGGAATGTGGTGTTTCCAGGAGCAGATCGGTAATGTCTTTGAACTCATGTTTGCCGGTTTGCACACAACGATAGACAACGGTTTGTTACCGTGAAAAAAGGGCAAGGAATGGAGCGCAGAACCAACTTGCACGGACGGTTTTCATAGAAGGCTGTAAAAGCACCCTCAATTATCGTTTAATTCGTTTTCCCGGAAAAAGGCATCGGGCTTTGCCCCCCTCGTGCATGGTAGTAGCACTGGGGTAAATCCCATGCTATAATGGAGGGGCTTTGGGCAGCCCGTAAATTTGGCATCCATTACCTTACCCCTTTATGAGAAAACTCACCCCCGTCGTTCGTATTATTCAAGAGAACTGTGACAGTTGCAATTCGTGCGTCCGTGTCTGTCCGGCTCGGTTCTGCAACGACGGTAGTCAAGAAGGGCATATCGCCCTTAATCACGACATGTGCGTCGGTTGCGGTTCTTGCATCAGGGCATGTACCCACGGTGCTAGAGAACTTATCGACGACATTGATGAATTCATGATTGACCTGCGGCGAGGCGTAAAGATGGTCGCCATCGTCGCTCCGGCAGTCGCCGCCAGTTTTCCCGAAAAATACTTCCAACTCAACACGTGGCTTAAATCCATCGGCGTGGAGGCGGTGTTCGATGTCAGTTTAGGTGCCGAATTGACGGTCAAGTCCTACATTGAACACATCAAGAGGAATAACCCCAAACTGGTTATTGCTCAACCGTGTCCGGCTCTGACGACGTACATCCAGATTTTTCACCCGGAACTGATCCAATATCTTGCACCGGCTGAGTCGCCGATGGGACACACCGTCCCGATGATCAAGGAGTATTATCCGCAGTATCGTAATCACAAAGTCGCTGTTATCTCTCCATGCATTGCCAAAAAGCGGGAATTTGAGGAAAACGGACATGGCGATTACAACGTGACGATGGCGCACATCGATGACTATCTCACGGAAAATAAAATTGATCTCAACCGGTTTGAACCGACCGACTACGATAACCCAGCGGCGGAGCGGGCGGTGCTGTTTTCCACTCCCGGCGGACTGATGCGGACAGCCATGCGGCACGTTAACGGTATCGAGGAAAAAATCCGAAAAATCGAAGGACCGGGTGTGTACGAATACCTCGACCGACTCAAAGATTCGCTTAAATCGGGAACGAATCCGCTCGTGATCGACTGTCTGAACTGCGAGTTCGGCTGTAATGGCGGTCCCGGCACAAAGCATTTACACGATTCGGAAGACGATTTGGAATGGCACGTCGAGCAACGAAGCAACGCCCTTCGGGAAATGTACGCAAAGGAGGCAGAGGCTCAAAACAATCCCGGCTTGGTCGAAGATGTAGTGAATTCCTTTTGGAAACCCGGTCTCTATGACCGGCGTTATCTGAATCTCCGTGATAACAATACGATCAGGCATCCCTCGGAGCAACAGGTTCAGGACATTTACCATAACTTGTTGGCAAAAGAGACCTACAGAGATGAACTCAACTGTACGGCATGCGGCTACCGCACCTGCCATGAGATGGCAACGGCAATCCACAACGGTATTTCCAAACCGGATCATTGTTTAGCAAAACATCAGCGGGAACTCTCGAAGAGTCAGGGGGAGATGCGGGAAAAAAGCGAGGCACAAGAGAAATTTGCCAACGACCTGTTCCATGCCGTCGAAGGGATGGTTGCCAGCGTCAACGAAACGGCTTCGCTGATGCACACGGTCAACGATGAAACGAAAGAAATTTCGAGCACGATTGCTGTCATTGCAAAAATTGCCCGTCAAACGAATCTGTTGGCGTTGAATGCTTCGATTGAAGCCGCCAGAGCAGGAACACACGGCAAAGGTTTTGCTGTTGTTGCCGAGGAGGTACGTAATTTGGCGAAGTCGTCGAACGAAGCCGCCGAGCGAATTACCGAATTGGTTTCTGGTGCCAGCAAACACATTGAAACGGGTGCGACGCTGAGTAAACAAGTTGAGACCACGCTCGTCGGCATTATGGACGATGCGAAGAAAAAACTTAGTTAGGCGGTTTGGTATTTAGACGCTAAAAATCAGGGGATTTTTGTTTCTGGGAAATGCCATTTTTCAAAACACAGGGGTTTTCGCAAATTATTACGAAAACCGCAGGCGCCCGTCGCCTTGTATGTTTTTGTCAAGTGGGTCAAGGCGCAAAAGTATCTACACAATTTTTCTCAATGCTGGCAGGCATTTATCGCAGGCGTTTTTGAGTTGGTTATTTTTTCGCGGTCGATCTCACTAGTTTCCAATCATCAATCAATCAATCAGTATCAACAGGTTACGATTAGGAGCAAACCAGAGCCTTTGCAATAATTGGAAGGTCGCCGGAGTAAAATGTTCGCTGTCATCGCCCCAAGCAATGATCTGTCCGCTTTCATAAAACGTCAGTGGGACTTGGATTTCGGTAAGTTCCACATCTTTCGGCAAATCGGCAATCATTGACCACAGTTCCGCTCGCATCTTGACCGCCGCTTGCGTTGCAGCAATG
>Ga0082212_10009395_pt1 | contig 12616 bp, 11 predicted proteins | sample TergutNt197P3_FD_71548 | JGI IMG/M metagenome (GOLD analysis project Ga0082212, IMG submission 71548) | Neocapritermes taracua P3 segment gut microbial communities from Petit-Saut dam, French Guiana - Nt197 P3 | ecosystem: Host-associated > Arthropoda: Insects > Digestive system > Gut ... | reverse complement strand
CACACACATGTAAACCCGTTCGTGGTATTGTAGGGGCAAATATCATTTGCCCCAAACAAAAGGGCGTGCGCGGCACGCCCCTACAAAATTCGGAAATCCGTAGGGGCGCAATATCTTGCGCCCGACATAATGCGCGCCACCGGCGCGCATGGGGTCGAAGATATTCGACCCCTATCATCGTGTTGATATTTCTGGGGCAAATGATATTTGCCCCTGTATGGGTCCATGCCCAAACAAAAACTTTGCGATTCGGTAATCAATCCGTGACGTTGACGTCGGATAAAAAATCCACGCCGGCGCTGGTATTCCGTACGTCGGACAGTGTGCAATATTACGGATACCTGGTCGGTGGCGCCGGGCCGGGATTGAACTTTATGACATCCGGCGGCGAACGCTATCATCTGGCCGAAGCACCACCGTCCGTTGATATTTTCAGCGCAATTTTGGCAGATTATCCAGGGGTTTGGACTTGGGATTATGAATTCTGGAACATATATCCCAATTATAATAATTATGCGGTTACTTTTATCGCCGCATGGGACGGTCTGACCGGTGTCGGCATATGGCCGGATTATCATGTCCAGGCAATGTGCAGCAATACCGTGGGTGCATTTGCGAATAATGGGAATCCCGCACATGCCGGCAATGGAACAAATTGTTGGTGTCGCTTGAAACGACGCGCCGATGGTGCCAATGGAAACTGGGCTTTCCTTGCGACTTATTCGATGGACAGCGATTGTGCGGATAATTGTTCGCCCAATTGCGCCGCCAATACAGGGGGTGATGCGGTATTTCGTACCGCATTGCTTTCAGCATTCTGATTATTCCCCGAATTCCAATTCGCGCAGTTTTTCCGCGCGCGGGGTGATTTTATTAATCGACGTTTGCAGCGCCTCTAAATCTTCGTTCGTTTGCCGGAAATGCGTTCCCATTTTTGACGCCCGGTCGGAAAGCCGGGCAAGGTCGGTCAGCAACAATTCCAATTCTTTCTTTATCTGGCCCGCCACCCGTTTGATTTTTATGTCCGACAACACGCTGCGCACCGTGTTCAACGTCGCCCACAATGTCGCGGGCGATACGATAAAAACCTTTTTCCGCGCGGCGTAATCTATCAAATCCCCGAATTCGCGGTGCAGAGTTTGGAATATCGATTCGGCGTATATGAACATCATCGCGCTTTCCGCCGTTTTTCCCGGTATTATATATTTGCCGGCGATTGCGTCTATGTGAGTGCGTACGGCCATTATAAATTGTTTCCGCGCCATTTCGCGGTCGGTTTCCGTTGTGGCGTCCATCATCTTTACGAAATCTTCCAATGGAAATTTGGAATCTATCACCATGTCGCCCGGCGGATAGGGCAGACGAACGACGCAATCCGGACGTACTCCGTTTTCAAAAGTGCATTGAAACGCATACGATTCCGGCGGCATTATGTCGGCGACCAAGTCTTCCAGATTACGTTCGCCGAATTGGCCCCTTGCCTGCTTGCTGCCCATCAATATATTCTTGAAATTCGCAATGTCGCCCGATATGGCGCGCAAATCGTTCGCGTTTTGGGACAATGCGCCGATGCGTTCGCTTATAGTATCGCGCAGCCGCCCAATCTGCGGCGACAGGTCGACCGCGGTGGGCGCCCGGCGGAACAGCAAAACAAGCAGCAGGACAATAATTATTGCAAGCGCGATTAAAATATAGGTTGTCATTCGAATTTCCTTTGGTAGTATTATAAAGAAATAAATCACAAAATCAACATGCGAACACGAACCACGAACACGAGTCACGATATGCTTGAAATGAAACTTTGCGGCGACCCGATATTGCGCGATGTCGCCGCGCCTGTTTTGGAAATAACGGACGAAATTCGCGCCGCTTTGCGCCAGATGGGCGACATGATGGACGCGCAGAACGGCGTCGGCCTGGCTGCGCCCCAGGTCGGGATATCGTCGCGCTTTCTGGTTATGAGAAAACCAGGTAGCCTGATTTGCATGATAAATCCAAAAATTACGGAAAAATCCAAAGACACGATTGTGTTGGAAGAGGGTTGTCTTTCCGTACTTGGCCCGGATGGAATTCCGATTTTCGTGGATGTCGCGCGGCCGGAATCCATCGTCGTCGAATGGACGGACGAATTTGGAGATAAGCATAGTCAGAAAATTTCCGGCATAGTCGCGCGAGTGGTCCAACATGAAATAGACCATCTGGACGGCATATTATTCATAGACTATCTGTCGTCCGCAAAACGCGAAATGGTGATGAACAAAGTTAAAAAGAGAAAGATATGAAGCTGGTATTAATGGGTACGTCCGCATGGGTGATTCCGATATTCGAATGCGCTTTGACAGAACACGAAATCGTCGCCGTATTCACGCGCGGGCCAAAACCCGTCGGACGGAAAAAAATAATAACGCAATCGCCCGTGCACGAATGGGCGGCCGCGCGCGGAATCCCGGTGCATAATAAAATTTCTGATTTCAAATTTCTGATTTCGGATTTACCAGAGCGAAATCATAAACCAGAAATCACAAATCAGAAATATATAGATTGTATAGTTGTCGCAAGTTATGGCGTAATCTTGAAGGACTATGTGTTGGATTTTGCGCCGTGCATAAATATTCATCCCAGTGATTTACCCAAATATCGCGGGCCGGCGCCTATGTCCACAGCCATTTATAATGGCGATGCGGAATCGGCGATTTGTCTGATGCAGGTTGCGGCGGAAGTCGACGCGGGCGAAGTATATATGCGGAAAAAATTCGAAATAGGCGAAAATGAAACGACGGGCGATGTGGAAACACGCGTCGGCGAAATGGCCCGGGATATGTTAAGCGAATTTTTGGCAGCGCCCGAAAAGTTTCCAGGAGTATCGCAGGTCGGCGAACCAACGTTCACGCGCAAATGGAATTCTGCCGATGAAATCATCGACTGGTCCATTGGCGCGGCCGCGATTCACAACCAGGTGCGCAGCATTGGGGGACGGACCAGAATCAACGGGTTGGATGTGAAGATTTTGGAAACGAGAATTTGTCCCCCCACCGACACGCTTTGCGCGTCGACTCCCCCCAGGGGGGGAGTGGTTATCCCAGGGTTGGAAATCTTGCGCGTGCAGCCGGCCGGAAAAAATCCGATGGATTGGAAATCATTCGTAAACGGTCAGCGCGGTAAACCGATTTCTTTGGGCGATTGATTTGCGTTTGCTTGTTTTTGGCTCGGTCATGTACCATATGTACACTCCGTCGCCAAAAACTTCGCAATACGCATCACTCGCCTCAAACAAATCAATTTACAAAAAATGGAAATAATTAATGACGCGGTATAAATTAATTCTTGAATACGACGGGACCGATTTAATCGGGTGGCAGGCGAATGCCCAGGGCCCCAGCGTGCAGTCGCTGCTTTCGGACGCCATATTTCAATTCTGCGGAGAGCGGGCCGATATTGTCGCCGCCGGCCGCACCGACGCCGGTGTGCATGCGCTTGCCATGGCCCTGCATTTCGATTTGGAAAAGGATGTGGAACCGGATACCGTAATGGCCGCTTTGAATTTTTATCTGAACGGCGGGCCCGTTTCGGTGTTGTTCGCGGAACGGGCCGACGAGAATTTTCATGCGCGGTTCGATTGCAAAAAGCGCCGCTATAAATACATTATATTAAACCGGCGGGCGCCGGCGGTTCTGGATAAAAATCGTGTTTGGTGGGTGCCGCGGCTGCTGGACGCGGATGCCATGCGCACGGCGGCGACAAAACTGGTCGGCAATCATGACTTTACATCTTTTCGCGCGGCGGAATGCCAATCAAAATCGCCGGTCAAGACTTTGGACGACGTCCAAATAAAAACAGCCGGCGATGAAATTATTTTGGAATTTTCCGCGAAATCATTCCTGCACCACCAGGTTCGGAACATGGTTGGAACCCTGGTCGAAATAGGCCTCAGAAAACCGTACGACATAGATGAAATTTTTGCAAAGAAAAATCGCGCCGCCGCCGGACCCACCGCGCCGCCGTCGGGGCTTTATTTTGTTAGCGCGGAATATTGATTATCTATGCCAGATTCTGTTGGTGGAAATGCGTTTGACCGTTCCATCCCGATAAATCACCAGTCCGCCCGACAATATCTGTTCGTCGCAATTCGGCGCCGATATCCGCCAGGGCGTGACTATGAAATCAACCGGACTGTTGCAAATTTCCCCGATATGCGTCGCCAGCGGGACGAATTGCTGGATATACGCCAGTTTCCATTTCGGCGTATCGTAAATGCAGACTTTGCCCTGACAGGAAACGCTGTATTTTTGTCCGGTGAATCCTTTGCCAATCGGCCGGCGTTTTTCGGGCGCCGATGTGAAATTGGATTTTTCCCAAGAATCGAATGTCATTCTGTGGCCGCTGGACCTGCCTTTATTAAACTGCAATTTTCCGTCGTCCGTCATAAATGCGACCAATCTGTTGTCGGCGGACGCATAGAATATTGGTGTTGGTCGCAGCACGGTAATCAAGGCGGCAAGGGTCGCGAAAAATGCGGCGGCATAACGGCTGAATTTTATCTTGTCATCAATAATAAATATCCAGCACATCAAAGAAAGAGTGAAAAGCCCCAGCGCGGGTCCCGGTATTGTGGGCGTCTGGGTCATGGCAAAGGGCAGGTCCCGAATCCAGTCGGTAATGGCCAGTGACACCCCGTAAGCATGACCCGCCAATTCCAGGGGAAAGAATACGCCGAATCCGGCAGTGATGGTACCAATCAAAACAAGCGGCATAATCGCGAACGAAAATATAGGCAGGCAAAGCAGATTGCCGACAAGCGTGTACACCGGCACGTTATAAAAATGATACGCAATATACGGCGTGGTAAAAATTGTCGCGACGACGGATGTCATGAACAGCACTTTCAATCCGTCATAGAATTTCTGCGCGCGCGTTTTATGTTCGTATTTGCGCGCCTGGAAATACCAGATTATTCCGAACACCGCGCTGAACGATAATTGAAATCCAACCTGGGTTACGTAATGCGGATTCGACAACAGCAATGCGCCGAACACAATCGCGGCGCCGCGAAGCGAAAATACATTCCGCGCGAATATCAGCGCAAGAAAACCTATGCCTGCCATCATCAATGCCCTTTGCGTCGCAACCGCCCCGCCCGAAAGAACAAGATAGAATGTCAACAGAATCACGGTCGGGACAATCGCCATATTGCGAACCGGAAACCGGCGCGACAACGGTGCAACAGACCGGAAAAGAAAATAAAAGAACGCAAATATCCATCCGCCGATTAATGTCAGATGAAATCCCGAAATCGAAAACACGTGCGCTATGCCAGAAGCCTTTGCCGAATCGGATTCATTGTCCGGCAGCACGCGCCTGTACCCCAGAATTAATGCGTCGGAAAGCATCGCCCCTCGCGGACTGGCATTCGCCGAAATGTACGAATGAATTCTGTCGCGCAGATGTGAAATTGTATTCGTGTTTTGGGCATGTCCGATGATTTCTATTTTATCGGCGAAACCGGCCCCGGACAGACCGTTATGATAAGCCCATTCGGTAAAATCAAATCCGCCTGGCCCCGCCGCCGGGCCCGGCCGGAATACTCCGCCATTTGCCACAATCGTGTCGCCGATATTCGGAATGATTGTTTTTTCAGGATTGGCGGAAAGACGGACTTTATACACCGGCTGTTCGGATTCCGCGTTGGAATAATAGACAGAGGTCACATTCGTCGTATCCATAAATATACGAACGCGCGCCGGCGTATAATCCAGACCGGTTACCGTTCCGGATACTATCGCGCCATGAACATCGCGCGGAATGATTTTTGTATTCACGGTGCGGGCGTATCCGGCGGAATAGAAAAATCCGAAAATAAATAAAAGTATCAGCGATAGTACAAGCGTAAGCGTAAGCGGTGCGTCCGCGCGCCGACGATAGACCGCGAACAAACACAATGCGGCAAGCCCGGCGATTAAAAACGGCGCGTATATGTTTGGTTCGAACGGCAACGAAAAATAAACCGCCATGCCGGCGGCCGCCGCGAACGGCGCCCATAAAATTAAATTCGGATACTGGCGGGATAAAAACTCTTTCATATGGCCATCTATTAAAAGATGGCTGGACGTAAACAACCACTCAACTAAGCAAGATGGCACAGCATATTGGATATTTTGCTGTCGTCCAGCCCATTTAAGGGCGCTTAGTTGAGATAAGATAGGTTGTTTAGCCTATGTGCCAGAATATCTGGCAGTGATGGGATTTTATAACACCGGTGGCATAAAAGCAAGAATTATATGGTCGTCTTTATAAACGCCATGAACAGCGGGTGTCCATAAAATCAAATTGAGATATTGTCGGTGCAATGGTTTTCTTTGTGTCGCCGGGCGATTTCCTTTTGCCCCGCCGCCCTGATGGCCGCGTCATCGATAATGCCGTCGGCAATGCAATTAACGCCCATCGACGTCGCCGATTCATATTCCGATAAAAGCACCCCGTTATCAAACATTGAAGAAACGTATTTCAACAGTTTGAAATTTTCTAAATCCCGGTTGTATGATATGGCGTCGCCATCTTTGAAACCTGAGTCTATTTCGATATGGTCCCCGATATTGATTTCACCATTGTCGCGCGTGATGCCGATAACGTCAAGCGTCGCCGCTTCGTAAGCTTTGTTTACCGGATGGTCGATTGGAAGATTCCAAACAGGGAAAGTTTCCATTTTCATATAAAAGGGGACAAGCCCGGATTTCAACGCCAGATATATGGACGCCAAACATACGCCGAACTTTCCGGAACCCGCGCCCGGCGCAAAAACAATGGTTGTATTGTCTTCTTTTCCGCCCGATAGCGGCAGGTTGCCGTCCAAATGTTCGATTAATCCCACACCAGGCGAATAGTTTTCGCATTCGGGAATCATGTGATACGAAATATGTGACGAATCCAGCCGGCTGCAAAAGTCATCCAGCAACGGCCGCTGTGTTTCCCGAACGCGCATGATTATGACATCGCCGATGTTTTTGCCGCATTGCTTCAGCCCGTCCACCAGCCGAAATACCTCTGCCGCATAGTCTATATGCATGTCTTTCCGCACCGTCTTGTTGATAATATCGTTGGCGGAAACGGCGCATACGTACCGGGCGTCCGGGAATAACGAATTCAAAATTTCAAATTTCAAATCTTTCTTGTATCCGGGCAGACAACGGACGGCATGATTGTCGTCGATCAGCTTGCCGCCGACTTCGATGACAAGCCTGTCGAACGATTTGTCGGCCAGCCGGCCCTTGATAGCCGAAATTTGTTTTTCAAGATATAAATCGATATTAAACGCAGGATGATTTGTTTCCATAAGAATGACTCCTTACGGAGTCATATCATAGGATAACTGGACGCCCGGTGTAAAGGGAAATTTTACAGCCCCAGCGCCTTGCGGTACATTTTGGTCAGTTCGTCGACTTCGTCCAGTTCGTCCGCGTCCATCCGGCGCAGCCGTATCATCTGGCGTATGTATTTCGGGTCGTAGCCGGCGCTTTTCGCCTCGGTAAATATTTCTTTGACGTCGGCGGCCAGGGCGGCGGTTTCTTCGTGCAGTTTTTCAATCCGTTCGATAATGGCGATCAGCTGTTGGTTGTCTATGGCGCCGTGATTTTCTTGCTTCATAGGTTCTTTCCCCTTTTATTTGTTTTCAAGATGTGGTATGTTATCACCCAAATCGAATAAATCAAGGAAAAGAAATATATGCAAAAGTTAACCAAAATCACCGCGTCAATCGGCCCGCAATCGTCGGATTATGAAATATTAAAGGAAATGATTGTGCGCGGCGCAAACGTATGCCGATTGAACTTTACACACGACGTCGGCGATGTCCAGGGCAAGAAATTCGACGATATTCGTAAAATATCGCGGGAACTGGGACGGCCCGTCGCAATCATCGCGGACATGTCAGGACCCAAACACCGCATCGGCGATTTCAAAACCGAAGACAAATATCCGTTGAAACCCGGCCAGGAATTCATACTGGACAACGACCCGGCGCCCGGCGATACAACCCGCGTTCAACTGCCCGATGTCGACGTTCTGAATTCTTTGGCTGTCGGTGACCGCGTTCTTTTGAACGACGGCAAAATAGAACTGGAAGTGACGGCCAGCGCCGCATGCGAAATGGGCAGCGGAAACAAGCAATGCCGCATTACCACCCGCGTCGTGCGCGGAAACGAAATCTGGTCGCGCCGCGGATTCAATATTCCGGACACTGTTTTGAACGCAAGCGTCATTACCGAAAAAGACCGCGCCGACCTGGAATACATATTGCCGCGTAATCCCGACTATGTCGCCATATCGTTCGTTCAAGGACCCCGGGATATAATCGAAGCCCGCGAATTTATCAAAGCGCGCACAAAACACCCGGTCAAAATAATCGCAAAAATAGAAAGACCCCAGGCAGTCGCCGTATTCGAAGAAATCGCCGAAGTCGTCGACGCCATCATGATTGCGCGCGGCGATTTGGCCGTCGAAATGCCGTTCTGGGAAGTGCCAGCCGCATCCAGAATGATGATTCGCGTGTGCCGCAAGAAAAACAAGCCCGTCATAATGGCGACGCAAATGCTGGCCAGCATGATGAATTCCGAATTCCCCACGCGCGCCGAAGTGTCCGACGTCGCCACCGCCGCATACCTGCGCGTGGATTCGACCATGACGTCCGAAGAGACGACCATCGGCGACCATCCCGTCAAAGTCATCGATACCATGGCAAAGATACTGTCCGCCGCGGACAAGGACGCCGCGGAAAACAATCCCGATTGGGTCAAACACGAAAATCTGCCGGAAAACGACTGGTCGCGCAGCGTGGCGTCCATCGCGTATCTGAACAAGGCCAAAGCAATCGTCGTATTCGGCGAAAACGACGAACACGCGCGCCAGATTTCTTGCCGGCGGCCGGATATCCCCATTGTCGCGGTATGCGACAACGCCGTCGCCGCAAACCAGCTGGCCATGATGCGCGGCGTATTCCCCATATTCGACAAGAAAATGTTTGATGCCCGCGATACCTCTGCCGCGTTGAAATACGTCGGCGTTGGGCCCGGAAAAACCGTCGTTGTCGACGGGGACAGCATTGTTATGGGATAGATTTTTAGGTAGCAGGTAATAGGTATTAGGTAATAGGTAGTCCGAGTTAATAGACAACCTGATACTTGTTACCTGCTAACTGCTATCTTTTTCCCTTGCTTGTTCAGGAATATATTCTACAATCCCGGCCATGAAACCAAAAGGAAACAATATGAAAAAACTGTTCGCGCTGGCGTTGGTGCCGGCGCTGTCCGCGTGCATGTACGGCAATCCGCCCAATTACGAAAGGTATTTCGGCAACGCCGACATATCAAAGGTCGATTGGACCAAAGTCGACGCCGAAGCGTCCGCTTGCCAGTATAACTGGCTGGGCTTTATTCCGACCGGAAACCAATCCGTCGCGCGCGCCGTCGAATACGGCGACATCGCGAAAATCGCATACGTGGATACAGACACTGTCGCGATATTCCCGCTGTTCGTCGCGGAATGCACAAACGTATACGGTGAAAAATCGGTCGAGGCTAAAGAACGCGACACCCGTATTGCAGAGGAACGCGCGGAACGCCGCGCCCGCCGCAATGCGCCCGCCGAAACGGACGCCGCATCCGAATACGGAATACCAAAGTCGGAATAGGGCATAAGGCATAAGGCATAAGGCATAAGGCATAAGGCATAAGGCATATAAATTATTATGTGCTATGATGATAGGTTAGACAGAATAATATGAGATTGAAGAACAAGTTTTTAACAATCGCTAGACGCATATATGCCTTATGCCTTATGCCTTATGCCTTGCTTGCGGCTGTGCCGCAAGCGGCGTACGCGCAAACGGGCGCGGACGCCGATATTGCGGCCGAGGCGCACAGCCTGAACCTGCGCGACAACAGATATAATCCGGACGCGCCGTGGTATCACGGCTGGCAAATCGGATTGGGCGCGCCAATCGCGTCGCCTTTGCCGTTTGCATCCATCAACGGGTTTGTCGGATACGTCAACAAAGACCACAGAAGCTTTTGGAAAAAACGCATAGGATACAGGGCAGATTTCGCATTCGCGTCGCCATTTGAATTAAGCGGCGCCGCCAGCGGCGCCGATTTGATTCTGACCGGCCGGGTGTTCGGATTCAAAAAGACCCAGACAATCGGCGATTTGATGGATTTCGATGATTTCGAAGACGACAACGGTGATCCGGTCGATATCAATACCGACGGGATTAACGGAATTTTCGCAATGAAAAACCAATATCTGGGCGGACTTGTCGATTTTTATCCGTTCGGGAATGCTTGGTTTGCCGGCGGATTGCGGCTTTCCGGCGGATATTATTTCGGCAGCGCCGACATCAAGCTGCACGCGACGGTGCCGAACTATTTCCCGAACGACGACGGGTACGCGTATCTGGCGATGGAGGCAAACGGCGGCCAGGATGTTTTCGTGCGCGCGCGAATGACGGAAAATACGCGCGTGGGCGGATCTCTGCGCTGGAATTATCGCGGGCCGTATGCCGGAATCGGTTGGGACATCGGAATCTGGCGCGGATTCAAATTCTATACCGATATGGGCGTCGTGTTCGCAAACGCGCCGAAATTGAAAAACAGCGATATAGTCATTCCGGAAAATAATTTCCAAATCTGCCTGGTCGACCCTAACAATATGACCACCAAATGCGAAGACAACGAATGGGTCGGCATAAACATAACAAACCCGAACGCTTCATTGAACGGTATGATTGTATCGACCCTTTTGAACCTGGACTCTTTTAACGGTATTCCGATAACCATACCGCCGGAGTATGCAAACCAGGAGGCTATGTCTGCCGCCGTCGCGTGTTTCATGAATCCGGCGTGCGCCGATAATATTACATGGCTTACTACCATTGTTTCCGGAAATCCGCAGCTTTCCGATATTATGGATGAAATCAGAGAAGCGTTGAACGACGCCGATTCCGAATTCAATCTGCAAGGATTGGCGGACGATTATAAACAGGCAAGAGAGGACGCCGTCGACGACGCGAATGATTTTCTGAAAGACCTGAAATTCGTGCCGATGATACGGTTGGGCTTTATGTACAGGTTTTAAGGTGGCAAAATGAAAAATTCAGAAAAACCCGGCATTGGAAAGATTGTAAGCGAACTGCGGCACAATCACACTAATTACAACATGCTTGCAACATTTTATGAGTGCCAGCCCAGATATAGGCGCCAGCTGGACGGCGTATGCGAAAGGCTGGTCGGCGGCGTTTTTACCAAAGAACAATTTTCCGCCGAAGTATGCCGGATAGAGGCGGAAGTCGATCTGACCAACAAAAAGAATCAAAAAAGATTTATCAAAGAATGGACAGAAAACGCCATGGAATCCGGTGAAATTAATAAAAAGCGGGCCAAATCCCGGGCCCAGGCGTCATTGACCAAAGCATTGCAGTTCAGCGCTTATGTTAATAAAAAAAGAAAAGACGAAAAGAGATGATGCAATAACGCATTCTGCATAAAGTTTTATGCAAAGCGGAATTGTATATACAAAAATCGGCGCAAGTTGGCGGATACCGTGGCGCACAGCAAATCTTTATTTATAATTTTTTTCAGAAAAGACTTGACTTTTTTGATGGAACACTTTATATTATGCGGGCTTTCAAGTTGGATAGTTTTTCCCAACCCCTGAAATTCCAAGGTTTTTATCGATTTCGCCGATTCGGAAACGAATCGAAATCGGTAAGCAAATCTGTTTTTTGTTAATAAAGCAGCTCATCAAAAAGTGTTGAGTGCGAGTGGTTAGTGTTAGTGTTTTTTGCAAGCGTTTGGGCTTGCCTGAAAGTTTATGCATGGACGCTAACACTAACCACTGTGCGCGAACACTTTATATAGAAGGGATGTGCAGACAGTTGAATTTGGAACCATCCAAACTTTGACAAGTCAAAGCATATCACTTAAAAGATAGGTAGTAGGTTACATTAGTAATCTCCAATATTCCTATCTTGCGAAATAGTAAAATAACGAATGACATTAATGTCAGTCTCGTTTGATGTGCAGGACTTAACGCAAGTTTTTTATAGAACTTGAGAGTTTGATCCTGGCTCAGAACGAACGCTGGCGGCGGGTCTTAAGGCATGCAAGTCGAACGCGTGTAGCAATATACGAGTGGCGCACGGGTGAGTAACACGTGGGAATCTGCCCATCTCTGGGGAATAACTTTTGGAAACGAAAGCTAATACCGCATACGCCGGGTAACCGGGAAAGATTTATCGGAGATGGATGAGCCCGCGTTGGATTAGCTTGTTGGTGGGGTAACGGCCTACCAAGGCGATGATCCATAGCTGGTCTGAGAGGATGATCAGCCACACTGGGACTGAGACACGGCCCAGACTCCTACGGGAGGCAGCAGCTAAGAATATTGGACAATGGGGGAAACCCTGATCCAGCCACGCCGCGTGAATGAAGAAGGCCTTCGGGTTGTAAAGTTCTTTTAGTCGTGACGATGATGACGGTAGCGACAGAAAAAGCACCGGCTAACTTCGTGCCAGCAGCCGCGGTAATACGAAGGGTGCAAGCGTTGTTCGGATTTACTGGGCGTAAAGCGT
>Ga0082212_10009394_pt1 | contig 12617 bp, 11 predicted proteins | sample TergutNt197P3_FD_71548 | JGI IMG/M metagenome (GOLD analysis project Ga0082212, IMG submission 71548) | Neocapritermes taracua P3 segment gut microbial communities from Petit-Saut dam, French Guiana - Nt197 P3 | ecosystem: Host-associated > Arthropoda: Insects > Digestive system > Gut ... | reverse complement strand
TTTTCGATCACTTCACCCTCTTCCGCTTCTTTTGCTAAACGGATTGCTTCGTTTTGCGCTTCAAAACGCGCAAGCACATAGGCGAAAACGGAGCCGAGAATATAAAAAAACACCAGTATCAGAAGCAATGTCCCCAGCATTTTCCCCAGTTCATACTGCATGATAAACATCGTAATGCTGGCAACCGCCCCGGCGGTAAGCATTACGATTGGCGCAAGTAAACGACGTTTGTCACTCATATGGTTTTCTCCGGCTTGCCAACGGCACGGATAACGAAATCTCCTGTCGCAGGGTCGAAAATAACGGTCCGCCCATAATTCAGCCCGCAGTCCTCAGCCAGAATCGGTATCCGCATTTCCCTTAACTTTTTCTTGCTTGCCTCCACGTTCCGCTCGCCGATCCGGATCATGTCCGAATTCGTCTGCATGGCAAACATCTGCGCCCCGCCCGCTATTTTGCTGACTAAACGGCTGCGGTTCGCGCCTTTGGTGACCATTTTTTTTACCAAATCTTCAATGCCGGTATCGGCAAATTTCGGAACATTCGAATTATTCCGGATCGCCTGCGAATCCGGCAGCATAATATGCGCCAGCCCGCCGATCCCGGTTTGCGGGTCCCTGATCGCGATTCCCACGCAAGAACCAAGCCCCAGCGTGGTAATCTTGTCGGGGGGGATGCAAATATTCAAATCGGCCATTCCGACCTTTATCATATCACCCATTTCAGCGGCTCCCTTTTATCTGTTCATGATATGCCAATTCCGAGGGACCCTAAAATCTTACCGTATGAGTCGAGATCGGGAAGTAAAATAAAATATCCTTCAATACATTCATCATCAATAAACTGGGTCTGGATCAAAAGTATGTTATCACCAATCGTTCCAAACTGAATGGCCGGGATGCTCAAAATCGCGCCCGCCATGTCAATCGCAAGGTCCGGCACGGAGGGAAAAATCAAAAGGTTCGTTAAGCTGGCAAGCGAGTTTAAGTAGGCGCCGGCAATAATATTGCCCAGCTCCCGGAGGGCCGATAATTCCATTTCGTTAAACTCAAACGCGGCGGGGTCACCCATGCCGGGCATCAACTGGTTAATCAGATGCTTTGCTGCTTCCTGCTTTAACAAAAACATGATGCTTCCGGTGATGTCACCCTCAACGGAGAGGCTGATTCCGGCCATAATTTGCTCTTCTCCGCCCATCAGGCTGCCTAACTCATAAAACTCCAGAAGCTTTACTTGCGGAACGGTCATATCGACCTTTGAGCCAATCATCTGCGCCAGAGCTGTCGTTGCGTTTCCGGCCCCGATATTTCCCAGCTCTTTCAGGACATCATAATATTCATTTGACATCTTTTCCAGACTAAGGTCATCCATGCTATATATCCTTTCTAGGCTTCATGCTAGCCTCCATATCGCGGAAAGCCCGGAAGAATGCGCTTTTTGCATTCTTCCCATGTGAAGCTTTAATCATTCTTAGTCGTGGTATTTTCACGGCTTAGAATGATTCTTCACACTATTCGGCAAGCACGGCGCTGAAATCCAGGATTGAAATCAGGCCGCCCTCATATTTGCCGATGCCGGAAATATAGTTGATCCGGTCTTCTTTTCCGTCATAGGAAACCTTTTCAATGTTATCCGTTTCCAGGGTCACGACTTCCTTAACCTGGTCAACAATGATTCCGATGCTGCCGTGGGTATCCAGCTTCAAGATGATAATCCGGGTGTTTTTATCGATTTCATCAACCGGCAAGCCCATTTTCAGGCGCACGCTCATAACGGGAATGACTTCACCACGAAGATTGATAACCCCCTTCAAATACTCCTGCACTTTCGGCACTCTGGTGATATGCTGCATTCTGACGATATTGTCAATATATTTTATATCTATACCATATTGCTCTTCACCCAACTGAATTACGATAAATTGGGTCGTTTCATGTGTTAGCTTTAATTCCATTAAATCCATTGTATTATCCTCCTGTATCGCTTCAACATTCCGGAGAATGCGCAGCATTCTCTTAAGATGATGCCGCCGTCATCATCATATCAATACGTTTGCATCAAGGATCAAGGCCACTTCACCATCACCAAGGATCGTCGCACCGCTGATAAACTTACATTTGCTGATATATTTGCCAAGCGATTTGATAACGATTTCCTGTTGTCCCATCAGCTCGTCAACAACAAGGCCAGCCATCTTATCGCCTTTCTTGACAATGACTACTACCATGTCATCTTCCGCTGTTTTCTTGCTTTCGGTATCCAAAATCTCGCTCATGCGGATAATCGGGATGACCGTGCCACGCAGATTGATGACTTCACTGGCCTGGACGAATTTGATATTCTCAGGCGTGACATCTTCAATGGTTTGGATGCTGCCCAAGGAGATTGCGTATTTTTCGTTGCCGACCGTTACCATTAAGGCTTGGATAATCGCCAAGGTCAAAGGCAGCCTCACAATCCATGTGCTTCCTTCACCACGAACCGATTTCACCTCAACTTCGCCGGAAAGGGCTTCGATTTTTGATTTTACGACATCAAGGCCGACACCGCGCCCAGAAACATCCGAAACCACTGCCGCCGTTGAGAACCCGGCATGGAAAAGCAGGTCAATGATATCTTTTTCGGTCATGTTTTCGCCTTGCTCAAAGGTAATAATCCCTTTTTCAACCGCTTTGCGCTTAATAGTCTCGACATCGACACCAGCACCGTCATCACGAACCTCAATGACAACATTATTTCCCTCTTGGTACGCATCAAGGAAGATAGAGCCGATTTCCGGCTTGTCGGTACGAAGCCGCTCGGCCGTTTCTTCCAGGCCGTGATCAGCCGCATTCCTAAGAAGATGCATCAGCGGATCGCCGATTTCGTCAACCACCGTCCGGTCGAGCTCGGTTTCTTCACCAGACATATAGAGTTCCATTTTTTTATTCAATTTCTTCGACAAGTCCCGAATCATGCGTGGAAACTTATTAACTACGCTTTCAATCGGCACCATGCGGACTTTCATGACTGATTCATGTAAGTTCGTCGTAACGCTTTCAAGATATTCAATTTGCTCATTGACACCACTCGAGCGGTCCTCCCCTTCCTCGCTGCTGGAGGCGGATACGAGTGAGTTCTTGGCAATGATCAGCTCACTGACTAAGTTCATCAAGACATCCAGCTTTTCAATGTCAACACGAACAGTGCGGCTCACTACCGGTTTTGATGCCTTTTTCTCCGGCTGGGCACCGGCATTATCGCTTGCGGCAACCGGATCAACTGCTATGGCATTGCTGACCGGCATCAATTCTGTTTCTTCCTCAACGTCGGAGATATCAATTTCCATATCGCCGCCGGTGACACTTTCGATTTCCGAAACAGATTCAGCCGCTTCGATAATTTTCGCCACCGGGAAGTCTGTAATCGTAATCAAGCTAAAGGTTTGATCGAATTTTTCATCTTCGATATCCTGTGTCGATGGGTCTGAGACAATGATTTCACCGAGATCTTCCACCGCCTTAAATACAAGGAACGCCCGCGCTGCTTTGAGCAGGCAGCTATCCTGAATTTTGACCGTGATGCCGTAAACGTTTTTCCCTTGTTTTTTTGCTAATCCAAGGACATTTGCTTCCGTTTCTCCCATTGGGATTTCTAACCACTTTTCTTTTTCCATTTTCGCAGCCTTCTTTTTGGTTGCCCCTTTTGTCTTCTTAGGAGGTGGTGCTTCTTCTTCCATTCCACCTCCGGCCAAGATATTTTGGAGCTGTTTGATTATATGTTCATTATCATTGGTACCTTCATCAGCATTCGCCTGAATGTTCGCGAGATATTCTTCTAAAGCGTCAATGGCTTGGAAGATTACGTCAACCAGATTGCTCTTGACTTTCATGGAACCATTACGGACTTCCGTAAAAATACTCTCCAGCTCATGAGTAAGAGCCTGCATTCGCTTATAGCCCATCGTTCCGGCCATCCCTTTTAAGGAATGCGCCGCGCGGAAGATTTCGTTAATCGTATCCGCATCCTCCGGGGAATGTTCCAGATTCAAGATCTGGGTATTCAAGCTTTGCAGGTGTTCCTTCGTTTCATCAAGAAAAATTTCTAAATATTGACTTACATCCATATCATTATTGCCTCACTTTCGTCGTTATTTCATTTGCAATTAGATTCAGTGTCAACTCTTTGTCAACAATACCGGCGTTGATCGCACTCTTCGGCATCCCAAACACAGCGCATGATTCCGCATTTTGCGCAATGACATATACCTTCTTCTCCCGAGTCAGATTTCCGATTCCCTGTGTCCCATCAGCACCCATTCCAGTTAAAACTGCGCAAATCACCATATCATACTGACACTTCATCAATGATTCATATAGATAATTTGCACAAGGCCTGACACCTTCGCGTGTTCCTTCATCGCTATAGCGGATAACATGCCTTCCGCCGCGGTAATCGACATTCATATGCCGCCCGCCACGAGCCAAATATACCTTATTCGGTAAAACCGGTTCGCCATCCACCGCCTCCGACACCGTCAGCTCGCTGATGGAATCTAACCGCTTGGCAAGAGCTTCCGTAAAGCCGACCGGCATGTGTTGAACAATTAACACCGGAACACCCAAATCCCCAGGAAGTGTTGAAATCAATGTTTGCAGAGCGCGAGGTCCACCAGTAGATGACGCAATTGCGACTATCTTCCTAACATTTTCTCCCATGCTGCCTACTTTCTGGGTTACTGTTAAACAGTAACTTTTATATCCTCAAACGAGTATATCACATAGCACCCTTCACGTGCGTGCAAAGTCACCGTTGGGTCAAATTTCCTCTGTTTTTTATCTTTGAAGTCGACCCTTACTTCGACTTTTTCGCTCTTCCTCGAAAATAAAGCGAATGATTTCTTCCCGTTCCTCCGTATTGATGTCAATATATTGGACGCGGTGCTCGAAAAGGCCTGGTTTATTCAAATTCTCTTGGACATTCAAAACCTTTCCGACGAGATTGTACTCTTTATACTTCCCATCTATCGTCAAACTATAACAGCAATGGATCAAGGTCTCCGGCCGATACGCGTAATTGGAGACAAACCGAAGCCCGCCGCCGCTGATGTCCACAACAATGCTGCGGGTAAGAGGCAGGGATGGCGAAAGGTCAATCACTTCATTTTCCACACTTTTCACTTCATCTTCATCAAGCTCACGGGAATTCATTTCTAAGGCACAGCTAAAACGATAAAATTCACGGCGCTGGAATTTCCTAAGATTGCTGGTTAACTCAATTAAGACAATATATACAGTGCCCTCTTTATAACGGTCAACCACCCGGCCAAAGCACTGGTAAAGCCCTTGTTCTGTATAAAGACAGATATCATATTCCGAATCAACCGGCAAGAGAATCAGCTTTGACTTTACCATTGGCATAACGATTTCCATCCGGTCTTCCGAAATGACATCATGGATCCTAGTATCATAAATAGGTGCTTTTTCGGCACCTTTTGTATATTTGGCACGGTCAACTTTTTGAATTTCTATTCTACTTCCGGCTTTGGCATATTTAGAAAGCATTTTCCTGAACATCCTTTCTGTTGCGCATAATATGGGAAAAGAAAGCCGCCATGCCACGTTTATTGGTGGCCTGGGCTTCATCGCTGTTCATTAACCTTGCCGCAATCGCTTCAAATGCCAAGGTTGACTTAGCACCTGGGCTTTTGATCGAAACCGGCATTTGCTGCATGACCGCCTGACTTAATTGATTGTCTTGGGGAATGGCACCAAGATAACTTAAATTAAGTTTCAAATACCTTGATACCACGGCATTTAATTTATTATACAAAGTCTGGCCTTCACTTATGTGATCGACACGGTTAGCAATCATCTTGATTCCGGTATCCTCCAATTGAAAGCGCGGATGTCTAAGCAACGCTTTTAAGAGGGAGTATGAATCCGTAATCGAAGTCGGTTCGGGGGTGGTAACAAGGAGGACTTCACCGCTTGCCACCAGAAACTCTAGGACCGCAGGGGAAATTCCGGCTCCGGTATCAACGATCACGACATCGGCAATCGCATCCAGTTCTGCCAGATTCTGAATAATATAAATCAAGTACTCACGGCTTAGATTCGAAAGACCGGCGATTCCCGAACCTCCGGAAATAAAACCAACATCCATCGGCCCCCAAGTAATGATTTCACTGATGTTTTTATGCTGATAAATCAAATCGCTTAGGTTGTGCTTGGGAACCGCGCCAAACATGATTTCAATATTCGCCAAACCGAAATCCGCATCCAAAATAATCACCCGCTGACCCTTTTTACGAAATTGGATGGCTAAGTTGATGGCAATATTGGATTTTCCGACCCCACCTTTGCCGCTCGTGACCGTAATCACACGGGCGAGGGGACGGTGAGGGACGTTTTGCGCTTTGATGATATTCCTAAGTTGTGATGCTTGATCCATGGGTTACCTCTTTATGTTTTCCCACCGAGTAACTGTTTTACCGTTTTCTGTGGGTTGAAGTCTTCAATATCATCCGGTACATTCTGGCCATAAGTCATATAAGAAAGCGGGGCTCCGGTATAAAGTTTCAGGTTAAGGAGATTGCCTAAGGTAGTCGTTTCATCCAACTTGGTGAAAATGAGCTTGTAGTTGGTCATTTCGTTATAGGTATCGGCAATGCTTAAAAGATCCCGATATTTTGTGGTCGCGCTTAGAACCAAAAAAACTTCTTTTTCAATATCGCCATCTACACAATGGATGAAATCGGCCATATTCCTTCGTTGAACCTCATTTTGATGGGAATGTCCGGCAGTATCGACAAGGATATAGTCATAATCCCGAAATTCCTTAATCGCTTGGCCAATCTCTTCTTTGGTATAAATGACGCGGAAGGGAACCTCCAAGATATTGGCATAGGTCTTTAGCTGTTCTGCCGCAGCAATCCGGTAAGTATCCGCCGTCAAAAGGGCGACCTTTTTGTGGTCATCAACACTAAAGCGGGAAGCGACTTTGGCAATCGTGGTCGTTTTCCCAACTCCGGTCGGACCGATGAAAAAGATGATTTTAAGCCCCTTTAAACCGGGCGTAATCACTTCGGGTTTGCCGAATTTCAAAATCATTTTCTGGTATATATTCGATAGCGCATAATCAAAAGGCATGTTGGGCTTGCTGTTTTTGTCAACCTCATCAATGATTTGATTGGCGTACTTTTCATTAATCTCATTATCAATCATTTTATTGTAGAGCAAACGCAAGAAAACATACATTTCCGATTTTTCTGCTTTTTTCTCCACGCTTTCGGGCTGCTCTTCTCCGGATGCTTTTTTATCCGTCGGCTTCTTAAGCTGTTGCTCCAATAACGTCTGGAGACTGTCAAGCTTTTTCTCGATCCCGGCATTCGATTCCGCCGCTTCTTTTGGCGGCTCCGTTTCGATAATAATATCGCGGGGGCGGGGAGCTTCTCTAAATGGGCTTTTTACATTAGCATTTTGGGCAACCGGAGCAGGGGCAGGGGTAGGCACAGGCGCAGGCGCGGCCGCCAGAGGGCGCTCACTTTCTTCTTCCAGGGCAACAGTAATTTCCGTCATTTGGGCAAGTAAAAAACTAAAGAGACCTTTTCTTTTGACGTGCCGGACATTCATGATGACGATTCCTTCACCCAGCTCTCTTCTGGCCAGCTCTGTTGCTTCCGCTTCAGTTTTACCTTGAAATTTCTTGATTATCATACCGTAACCATTTTATTATGCTGCTAATTAAGCTGTAACCATTCCTACGGATTGCAACTCGATGTTGCTGTCTATTTCATTATATGACACAACGATTAAATCTTTAAAATAGTCTTCCGTCAAGCGTTTAAAATACATGCGGACGATTGGCGAAGTAATGACAATTGGGGTTTTGCCTAAATTTTCCAATTTTTTAACTTCCGTTTCCACCGACCCCATCAATGATTTGGTCGTTTCCGGGTCAAGCGTCAAATAAGCACCCTGTTCGGTCTGCTTGACACTTGCCATAATTTCCTGCTCCATCTTCGGATCAAGGGTAACAACGCTGGTCGTCTCGCTTGGGATAAAAAACTTACTGGAAATCGCCCGTTTCAAGCTCTGACGAACATATTCAGTCAGGATATCAGTATCGCGGGTGGTGGTGGCAAAATCAGCCATTGTTTCAAAGATGGTAAGTAAATCCCGGATCGAAATCCCTTCTTTTAACAAGTTTTGTAGTACTTTTTGAATCTCACCAAGTCCCAGCAGTTTCGGGGTCAAATCTTCGACCAATGACGGATGGGTTTCGCGTAAATTGCCAATTAGGTTTTGGACATCCTGACGGGTCAACAGTTCCGCGATATAGCTGCGGATTTGCTCGGTCAAGTGGGTCGCAATAATCGATGGCGGGTCAACCACCGTATATCCCATACTTTCTGCCCGCTCACGCTGACTTTCGGTAATCCAAATCGCCGGCAAATGGAAAGATGGCTCAAAAGTGGGGATTCCGGTGATTTCTTCCTCGACATATCCGGGGTTCATCGCCATATAATGGTCAAAGAGAATCTCACCCTCACTGACTTGGACACCTTTGATCTTAATGATATATTGGTTTGGATTCAACTGAATATTGTCACGCAAACGGATAATCGGCACGACCGTTCCCAATTCAAGGGCAATCTGGCGGCGAATCATGACCACACGGTCTAAGAGGTCGCCACCCTGATTGACATCCGCCAAAGGAATAATCCCGTAGCCGAACTCCAGTTCGATCGGGTCTACCTGCAATAAGCTGTTAACGTTTTCAGGCTGGCGGATTTCTTCAGCCAGCGTTTCATCCAGATCAACTTCATCTTCGATGGCCGCTATTTCTAATTGACCGGCCATAATCCGGCCGGAAACAACGAAGATCATGCCAAGGCCGACAAACACTACCGTCGGAAGCGGGGTAATGATGCCCAACCCGGCCGTCACGGCACCGACCAAATATAAGGTCCGCGGCACACCGAATAGCTGCTTCGTAATCGCCGAACCAAAATCGGCTTGCTTGGAACCTTTGGTAACCAGGATACCGGTTGATAAAGAAATCAAAATCGCCGGAATCTGATTGACAAGACCGTCACCAATCGTCAAAATTACGTATCTCTCGGCCGCATCAGCAAAATCCAGGTTCATCCTAAGTACGCCAACGAGCAATCCGCCGACAACATTGATAACCGTAATCAAAAGGCCGGCCAATGCATCACCCTTGACATATTTGACCGCACCATCCATTGAGCCAAAAAAACTGGATTCCTCTTGGATTTTGGAACGCCTTTCCACCGCTTCCTGGTCGGTAATCGCACCCGTATTCAAATCCGCGTCAATTGCCATCTGCTTACCTGGCATCGCATCCAAAGTAAAACGCGCCGTTACCTCGGCGACACGCTCAGAGCCTTTATTGATAACCATAAACTGGATTAGGATCAAAATAATAAATATAACCGCACCAATAATCAAGTCGCCGCCGCCAACAAAGCTGCCAAAGACTTTTACGACTTCCCCCGAATCACCGGTTGAGAGGATAAGCCGGGTTGAGTTGACATTCAGGCCGACGCGGAAAATGGTCGTAAAGAGCAAAATGGTCGGAAAAAAGCCCATGTCCAGTACTTCTTTCGAGAACATTGCGCTAAACATGATCGTGAAAGCAATCGCAATATTAATAGCAAGCAAAATATCAATCATCCAAGCCGGAAGCTGGATAATTAGCATGATAAATGCTGTAAGAAGATACATGGAAACGCCAAGATCCGGAGCTTTCAATTTTATTCCCTTTCTTGATTCCTGCCTTAACGGTATTATAGCATATCTCTCACCTTACTTGAATAGGAAATTGGGATTATTTTCGCTGTTTCTATCTTTCGCTAGAAGGCGCATATCTGCTTATTTAGTCCGTAAGTCAGGCAAATATATATCTCTCCGGCGCTACGGCCTAAATCTGGCTTGCCGTGAACAGTAACTACTCCGTAAGCGAGGGATACATCTCTCTCCGGAACTGTGTCCTAAATCCCTTTCGGCTGTGTGTGTAGCCTCTCTAGAAGGCGGCCAAGGTTCCTGCGAGAGATGTATCCCTCACTTACTCACTCCACTAACTATGCAGGGTTTGCATTCCTTCACTAAGGCAGGGAGTAAGTCAGGCAAATATATATCTCGCGCCAACCTTTGGTTGGTTTGCCTTAGGCCGCCTTCTAGCGAAAGATAGCACACAGCCGAAAGGGATTTAGGCCGTAGCACCGGAGAGATATATATTTGACTGACTTACGGAGTACATAAATGGTCACGCCACCCCTAGCGAAAGATAGCACACAGCCGAAAGGGATTTAGGCCGCAACGCCGGAGATATATATATTTGACTGACTTACGGAGTAGAGTAGCAGCTACGCTGTCCCCTTCATATGATAAACCATCGCCAGCACTTCGGCGACCGCTTGGTATAGTTCCGGCGGCACCATTTCGCCGACTTCGACGTTTGCATAGAGCATCCGCGCAAGCGGTTTGTTTTCCACCATTTCGACCCCGTGTTCTTTGGCAAGCTCTTTGATTTTGAGCGCCATGAAGTCAGCACCTTTTGCCAATACGATCGGGGCTTGATATTTATCCTCATCATATTTGATGGCAACAGCATAGTGGGTCGGGTTCGTAATGACAACATCGGCCTGCGGAAGCTGCTGCATCATCCGGCGCTGAGACGCTTGCATCATCCGGCGTTTCTGCTGACCTTTAACTTGCGGATCACCCTCTTGATTTTTGTATTCGTCTTTTACCTCTTGCTTGGTCATCATCAGGTCTTTTTTGTGTTTGCGCTTTTGATAAATCAAATCCGCAAAAGCAATGACCAAGTAAACCGCTGAGATACGGATGCCTAAGTCAACCACCAGCTTCCCCAGCATTCCGATTGCACTCGGAACACTGATATCATACAGTAAAAAGATATCATCGACCAAGTTTATCAAATACGCATAAGTGACATAGACAATCAGGCCAATCTTGGCAATCGACTTAATCAGTTCAACAAGCGAATTTACGGAAAATATTTTCCCAAAACCCTTAATCGGATTCAATTTACTGAATTTTGGCTTCAGCGGCTTGGAGGTTGGCTGCCATTTTACCTGCACCACATCACAAACAAAGGCAATCAGAAAAGCAATCGCCAAAATCGGCGCGACAATGATCAGAACCCGCAGCAGCATATTGATGAATAGACCGCGGAAGGTCAGGACCGGAAGAAGGCCTTCATGCATGATAATCAGGTCCGGAATCTGGTTATATAAAGATTTAAAAAGACCTTGGAGGTTGTTGCCAATATAGCCGGCATAAAAATTAATGATCAGGAACAAGCCTAATAAGCCAAACGCATTGTAGATTTCTTTGCTTTTGGCGACTTGTCCGTCTTTACGGGCATCAGATAGCTTTTTACTTGTTGGTTCCTCTGTCTTTTCACCGCCGGGACCATCTTTGGCGAAGAATTGGAGGTTATATTCTAACATAGCGATTTCCTCAGAGAATGCTATAGCATCACTTTTACCATTGTCGTCACAACGTGTTTAATTTCATCAAAGATAAAATTTGCCGCAAGCGGTAACATACCGATTGTCACAAAAATAACCGAAAAGCCGGTCAAAACCTTAAGCTGCATCCCCACCGCGAACATGTTCATCTGCGGTGATACCTTTGCCAAGATGCCAAGAATCGCATTAAGCAGGGTAATGACAATGAAAATGGGCAGGGCAATCCGGAATCCGATGATAATATAATCCCTTAAAAATAATAACATGGAACTAAGAATTGCGTCCATCCTGAAATCGGCACCATTTATGGGAATCAATGTAAAGGTTTCAATCAATGCCCTTAGTAAAAATTGGTACATCCCACTGATTAGCAACATAAGCATCACCGCATAATTATAAAAAACCCCACTGATACTGGTTTGTTCACGCGTCGAGGGATCCATGACCGAGGCCATCATCAGGCCGGTTTCCATGTCAATGATCCGTCCGGCAAAAGAGACAATCGACATACTTAAGTTCGCCCCAAAGCCAATCAGAAATCCAGTAACCGCTTCTTTCATGACCATCACCGTATAACCGGCTAACGTCTGATATCCCAGCTCGGTATGGGGGATATAACGGCTAATCAGAAATGAAATGAAAAGCCCTAATGCGATTTTGACGCGGTTAGGGGTATTGGTCATCCCAAAAAAAGGCGCAATATAAATAAAGCAAGTAACCCTGACCAAAATAAGCAGATAATATTCAAGTTCCGCAAACCCAAAGCTTATATCAATCATATTAAGTAAACCTCAAATGCACTATAATGCCGGTACGGCATTTTGCGAACCCTTAAAAGCACCCACAAAAGCGAAAAAAGCAAACCACTTAAGGAGAATTGCTCTGCAATTCTCTTAAGGCGTCGTCGCCGGACGACGCCATGGGCATTTTGTTAACGTATATAGACACTAAAATCACCCCACAGCCGCGTCATAAAGGTACTCATATTATTCATCATCCATTGCCCCAGTGCCATGATGGCAATAAAAATAGCCAATATCTTCGGCACAAACGTAAGGGTTTGCTCCTGGATAGAGGTAACGGTCTGGAAAATACTGACTGCCAAGCCAACGAT
>Ga0082212_10009393_pt1 | contig 12617 bp, 10 predicted proteins | sample TergutNt197P3_FD_71548 | JGI IMG/M metagenome (GOLD analysis project Ga0082212, IMG submission 71548) | Neocapritermes taracua P3 segment gut microbial communities from Petit-Saut dam, French Guiana - Nt197 P3 | ecosystem: Host-associated > Arthropoda: Insects > Digestive system > Gut ... | reverse complement strand
TCGCCTCGCCCCAGAGGCGTTGCCCCCCGAAGCTTTGTCCCCAGAAGCGTTGTGCCCAGATACTTCGGCTCCAGAGGGCCTGGCCGAAGAGTCGACCCGGGAGGAATCGGCCCAGGACGGATCGGTCCCGGAAGGATCGCTTGGGGTGGGCCAGCCCTCGCCTGAGGCGCCGCGCCCTCCTAGCGGTCCTCCTGCCAGGCCTCCTGGCGCCCCCGATGAGGCCCCCGGTCCCGCGGGAGCAGCGGGGCCTGTCTGTCTCATCGCCTCGGTGGTGACGGGTTCCTGGGTGGGGATCAGGAGGCCCAGGCCGCGGCCCAGACCCCGCTTTCGTTGTGCGCTCATGCCGCCAACTCCGTTTCGTGGATGGCGCGCTCGGCCAACTCGCGGGCCGCCTCCCGGTAGGCCAGCGCCCCTGAGGACGAGGGGTCGTAGGTGATCACCGTCTGGGCGAAGGAGGGGGCCTCGGAGACTCGAACCGAGCGCGGAATGTAGGTCTTCAGGGTGACCTCAGGGAAGTGCTGCCTGACGTCGGCCGCCACCTGCTGGGCCAGGTTGGTGCGCCCGTCGTACATGGTGAGCAGGATGGTCGACAGCTTGAGGAAGGGGTTGAGGTGTGCCCGAATCAGGTCGATGGTCTTCAGCAGCTGGGACAGCCCCTCCAGCGCGTAGTACTCGCACTGAATCGGGATCAACAGTTCTCGTCCCATGACCAGCGCGTTGACGGTCAGCAACCCCAGGCTGGGTGGACAGTCCACCAGCACGTAGTCGTAGCGCTCCTCCCCCTTGGCCTCCATCGCCGACAGGTAGGTGTCGAGGGCCGTGCGCAGCCTAGTTTCACGTGAAACCAGGGTGGCGAGTTCCAGTTCCGAGCCGGCGAGGTCGATCGTGGCAGGGACGCCGAACAGGTTCGGCACGTCCGGACAGGCCTGCACCACGTCTGCGAAGCCGAGTTCGTCCATCAGCACCTCGTAGGTGCCGGGGGTCTCTCCGTGGTGCTCCAGGCCGAGGGCGGTCGAGGCGTTGCCCTGGGGGTCAGAATCGATAACCAGGACCCTCAGTCCCGCCTTGGCCAGGGCCGCGGCCAGGTTGACGGCGGAGGTGGTCTTTCCCACCCCACCCTTCTGGTTGGCGACGGTGATGACCCGGGTGACATCTGGGCGGGGGAACTTCCGGCCGCGCAGGTTGATGCGACGACGCGCGTCGCGGGTCAACTCGGCAAAGAGGGGTGAGTCGTCATCGGCTTGCGGGATGGCATCCATCAACTCTTGCCGCAGGTTGTCGGTCTCCACGCGCCCATCCTTCATTGGTCTGCCGGGAATCAATCACCCAACATTAGGGTGCGCCTCGTCTGGTCCGGCCCGGTAGGCGCCGCAGGCAGTACGCCACGGCGCGCGATGTGACCGTGGAATCCGGCGGTATCCCGCGCAGCAAGGCATGGCGACTGGCCCAGATCAAGCCGCGCGCCGAGCCTCGCAGCTAACCTCGTAACGGGCCACGGAACGAACACCTAGCCAGCACCGGAACCGGCCGGGAACGAGCCGCGAAACCGGCACTGAGCAAGTCGCGAAACAGGCCCTGGGCGGGCCGGACGAGCGGCGCGGGCGGGCCGCGGGGCGGAGCCATGTTTCACGTGAAACCAGCGGTCGACGGCCCCTACGGTGGGGCGACTTCGCTACGGGAGAGAGACCCGCAGCACCGTGGTTTCCTCCACGCCGGGCACCGTGGCGCCGGGCAAGATCTTCGGATCTCTCGCCTTGAACTTGCGCAGCACCTTCCGGGCCTCGGGAATCTCTTCGACAACGTTCCGCCCCTTGAGGACTACCAACTCCCCGCCCGGCCGCAGCAGGGGCAGGCAGAGGCGGGACAGCTTGGCCAGGTTGGCGACCGCCCGCGCGGTCACCGCGTCGACCTCGAAGGCACCGTGGTACTCCTCGGCCCGGCCGCGCAGCACCTCGGTGTTGCGCAGCCCCAGGTGCTCGATGGCTTCCATGAGCCAGATACACCTGCGCTCCATCGGCTCGATCAGCCGCACCTGGAGGTCCGGCCGCATCGCGGCCAGCACCACCCCCGGTAGGCCGGCCCCGGAGCCGACGTCGGCAATCTGCCCGGTGGGCGGCAGGTATTGCGCCAGGGCGGCCGAGTTGAGCAGGTGCCGCTCCCATAGCCGGTCGACCTCACGGGGCCCAATCAGGCCCCGCAGCTCACCCTCGGCAAGCAGGAGGGAGTGGAACGCTGCCACCGTCGGGTAGGCCTCGCCAAAGAAGGCCTTGACCTCGGGGCTGCCTCCCAGGGTGGCATCGTCCATCGTCAGGCCGGCAAGACCACAACGTAGCGGTTGGGGTCAACACCACGGGAGTCGGAGACCAGGCCGGCGGCCGCCACGGCGTCGTGCACCACCTTGCGCTCGAAGGCGTTCATCGGTGAAAGCGCGAACTCCTTGCCGGTCTCCTTCACCTTGGCGGCGGCGGAGTTGCCCAGCGCGGTCAGCTCGACCCGGTAGGCGGCGCGGTGGCCGCCAATGTCGAGCATGAGGCGCGAGCGTTCGCCCGTGCGCTCATGGACCGCCAACCGGGTCAGGTCCTGCAGGGCGTCCAGCACCTCACCGTTGCGGCCAACCAGGAGGGCCAGGGCGGACGGGTCCTCGGAGACAATCTCCAGCGAGGCGCGCCCTTGGCGCACGCTGATATCGATGTCCCCGTCCAGGTCGGCAATGTCCAGTAGCTCTTCGAGGTAGTCGGCGGCGATGTCGCCTTCCTCTTCCAGGGCCTTGGTCACGGCGTCCAGAGCGGTGGGGTCCTGCTCGTCGGCCACGACGCCGTCGTTGTGCATGTCAGTCAATGGGATCAGCCTCTCTTCTTGCGGTTCTTCCGTTGCGGCTGCGTGCGTTGGCCCACTGGCCGCGCCTGCACTGCCTCAACCGGTTCATCGATGGTGATGCCCTTGCGGGCCAGCTTGGCGGCCTTGCGGGCCTTGAACTGCTTCTCGGCCTCGGAGCCGGGGGTAGGCATGTTGCGGATGGCAAAGAACTGCTGCCCCATGGACCAGAGGTTGGTGACCAGCCAGTAGATCAACACACCGACCGGGAAGTTCAGGCCCGAGACCAGGAAGATCAGGGGCAGGACGTAGAGCATCACCTTCTGCATGGAGGCGGCCGGCCCAACCTTGGCCGATTCCGGCATGTTCTTCTGGGTGAGCTGGCGCTGCGTGGTGAAGGTGGTCAGCGACATGGCGACGATCAGGATGATCACCACGATGCGCGCCTGGGTCGAGCTGGTCTGCATGAACACATCGGAGAGGTGGGCACCGAAGAAGTTGGTGCTCATGATGTGCTCGGCCACGGTGGCGTCGATCGGGCCGATGGGTCCGCGCCCGACCACATAGCGGCCGAGTTCAGGCAGGTACTGGCTGTGGCCCTCCCCCACGTAGACGTTGGGGATGTTGTTCAGCAGGCGGAACAGGGCAAAGAAGATGGGCGACTGCAGCAGCATGGGCATGCAGCTGGCAAGCGGGTTGGTGCCGTGCTTCTTGTACAGCGCCATCGTCTCGCGGCTCATCGCCTCGCGAGAGGCGGGGTCCGTCCGGCCCTTGTACTTCTTCTGGATGGCCTGCATCTCCGGCTGAATGATCTGCATCGCGCGCGAGGAGCGAATCTGCTTGACGAACAGCGGGATCAGCAGGGTGCGCATGATGAGCGTGAGGATCACAATCGCCAGCACCCAGGCGAATGACGGACCATCACCGAAGCCGAGGCGAGCCAGCACCCAGTGGGCGCCGTACATGACCCAGCCGACCGCCCACATGATCGGGGCGAGCAGGGTATCAAACCAACCCATGGTGGGTTACTCCTTAAGGTTGCGGTTAGCCCGGGAGGGCAAAGGTCTTCAATCTAGGGTGGTGACGGCCTTCTGGCCGTCGCGGGAAGGTGGTACGTCGTCGACGCCGCCCAGGCTCCAAGGATTGCATCTCAACAGTCGCCAGGCCGCCAGCCTCGCCCCGCGGAGCGCGCCGTGGGCCTCTATGGCCTCCATGGCGTAGCGGGAACACGAGGGGTAGTACTTGCAGCGCGGCGGGCTCAAGACCGAGACATAGCGCTGATACCAACCGATCGGCTTGGTGAGCACCAGCCGGGGCAGCCGCCGCCAACCGCCCGTCACCTGGTCCCCCCGCCGCTACGGACCAGCGCCTTGGTGATCGCCCGGGGCGCCGCCGCCTCCAGGTCCCGTTGCAGTTCATCGAAGGTGGCCTCGGCGGCGGCCGGCAGTGCCCGCACCACGATCCGACAGGTCGCACCTGCGCCTTGATCATCCGCACGCGGGCCGCCTGCACTCGGACCATCCGCGCCGTGTCCATTGACACAGGAGCCAGCGGTCAGGGGTCGGGCCAGCTCGCGCAGCCGCCGCTTGACCCGGTTTCTGGTCACGGCATTGCCCACCGCCTTGGATACGACAAAGCCGACCCTGGTAGCTCCGGGCTCGCGTGAGGCGAGCGCATGTACCACCAAGGTCGACCTACCGGCGCGGGCCCCGAGTCGCACCGTCTCCGCGAAATCGGATGAGTCGCGGAGGCGCGCGGGAGAGGGAAGCACGCTAGTTAGTGGAGGCTCAGACGGCCAGTTCGCTGCGACCCTTGCGGCGACGGGCCGACAGGATCGCGCGGCCGGCGCGGGTGCGCATGCGCAACCGGAAGCCGTGGGTCTTGGCCCGGCGACGATTGTTGGGCTGGAAGGTGCGCTTCGACACTTGCAAACTCCTGAACTGCTGGTTATCGGGGAATCCCGTTGGTCATTCACCCCGCCGGTTGCCCTATCTGGTTAGGGCAGGCAGCCGGTGAGGCTCGTCTCTGGGCCGTGGAGCCGAACGCAGGCGCGCTCGAGTCCGCACAGACCAGTCGCCCTAGGCTACGCGCTGCCGTCCCCTAGGTCAAAATCCGGCCAGCCGAGAGGGCAGAACAGCCCAGCCTAAACCCCGCCGTACGCGCTTCGGCGAAACAACACGCGCGGCGCGCCAGATTGGCCTCCGAGGGGGGGCGGAGCCACTATGTTCCGAGTTCTAACTACAGCCGGGAGGGCGCAAGAGGTGACCGAGCAAGACATCGCCGAGGTGTGGCAGCAGACGCTGCACACCCTTGAGCAAAGCCCCAGCCTGACCGAACGTCAGTTGGCATTTGTGCGGCTGGCCAAGCCGATGGCCACCGTCGGCGACAACGTCTTCCTGGCCGTTCCGCACGAGCCGGCCCGCAACTTCCTGGAGAACTCCCTGCGAGAGGAGCTGGTGACCGCGCTGGGTTCGGTGCTTGGTCACGAGGTCCGTCTTGGCATCACCGTCGACCCAGAGTTGGCCGCCGAGGCCCTGACCGGCCCCGCCGCCGACTACACCGAGCCCGAACCGGACTTCAGCGAGCCGGCCCCCCGCGAGCCGTCTGCTCCCCCCACCGCGGACACCTCGGCGGCCGACTGCGCCACGAGCCTCAACGCCCGCTTCACCTTCGAATCCTTTGTGGTTGGCAAGACCAACCGCTTCCCCCACGCCGCGGCCCTGGCGGTGGCCGAGGGGCCGGCCCGCGCCTACAACCCCCTGTTCATCTATGGCGGATCGGGCCTGGGAAAGACCCACCTCCTGCATGCCATCGGGCACTACACCCACAACCTCTTCCCGCATGTGCGGGTGCGCTACGTCTCGTCGGAGGAGTTCACCAACGACTTCATCAACTCGATCCGCGAAGGCAAGCAGGGGGCGTTCCAGCGTCGCTACCGAGACGTGGACGTGCTGCTCATTGACGACATCCAGTTTCTGGCCGGCAAGGAACAGACGATCGAGGAGTTTTTCCACACGTTCAACGCCCTGCACCACGCCAACAAGCAGGTGGTGATCACCTCCGATGTGCCCCCCAAGCAGCTGGACGGCTTTGCCGAGCGACTGCGCACCCGCTTTGAGTGGGGCCTGATCACCGACATCAAGCCCCCAGACGTCGAGACCCGGATGGCCATCCTCCGCAAGAAGACGGTGGCGGAGAACCTGGATGCCAGCGACGAGGTGTTGAACTACATCGCCTCCCGCATCGACTCCAACATTCGCGAGCTGGAGGGCGCCCTGATTCGCGTCACCGCGTTTGCCAACCTCAACCACCAGGCCCTTGACCTGGCGCTCGCCAAGGTGGTGCTTGCCGACCTGCTGATCGACGATGGCACCGCTGAAATGTCTCCCTCCACCATCATCACCCAGGCCGCCGCCTACTTCTCCCTCAGCGTTGATGACCTGATTGGCCCCTCCCGCTCGCGCGCGGTGGTGGCCGCCCGCCACATCGCCATGTATCTGTGCCGGGAACAGACCGACCTGTCGCTGCCGGCCATCGCCAAGCACTTTGGTGGCCGCGACCACTCGACCGTGCTGTCCGCCTGCCGCAAGATCGAGGGGCAGATCAGCGAACGGAAGTCGACCTACACGCAGGTTGCCGAACTGACCCAGAAGATCCGGCAACAGCCGTCGGCGTAGCCCGCGGCGGTTGCCGGGGCAAAGGCGGCACAGACGGCCCTGGGACGCCGGAAGCCCAGCAACGCGGGAGACGCATGCGCGTCGAAGGCACCGAAGACGAGACGTCGGCGCGGGTTGTCCCTAACAGACACCGGGCTGGTGTTCTGCCACCGAGTGGTCCATTGGTTCGCCGGCCGGCGCCCGCTGCCTGTTGGCTTTCCTGTTGAACACCTTGGGAAACCGCCGGTCCGGCTGTGGGAAAGCGCGCCGGGCCTGGGGATTGTTGGGCGGGGTCTCCCTGCTCATCCACAGTGGGCCTCCTTGCCCCCAGGGTTACCCACAGTTGCGCCACAGCCCGGTTTTTCGGCTTGACCTGCGGAGATTGGCCCTCTTCCCCAGCGTCCACAGGCCCGATTACTACTACCAACCCTTAAGTAATAATCATCCTCAATCGCCTTCATGGGCCACCGCGCTGTCACTGTCCGCCGATCCGCCAGGTCTTGACGGCTGGATCGCGTAGGCTCAGGCCAAGATTCGGTGATCCGCACACCATCACACCCTAAGGAGACGCGATGAAGTTCCGCGTAGAGCGCGACGTCTTGGCCGATGCCGTTACCTGGACCGCCCGCACCCTGCCGCAGCGCCCGCCCGCCCCGGTCTTGACCGGCGTCAAGTTGGAGGCAAACGCCGACGGTACCGTGGCCCTGTTCTCCTTTGACTACGAGGTCTCGGCTCGCTCCGAGATTCCGGCAGAGGTAATCGAACCGGGCACGGTGCTGGTGTCCGGCAAGCTGTTGGCCGAGATCGCCCGCTCGCTGCCGTCCAAGCCGGTAGACATTCACCTGGAGGGCACCAAGATCATCGTGGCGTGTGGGGCCGCCCGGTTCACCCTGCTAACCATGCAGGTTGAGGACTACCCCACGCTCCCCGTCATGCCTGAGATCGCCGGCACCGTTGACGGCGACGAGTTTTCCCAGGCCGTCACGCAGGTGGCCGTGGCCGCCTCCCGCGACGATACCCTGCCCCTGCTGACCGGGGTCCGGGTGGAGATCGAGGGCGACAACATCACCATGCTCTCCACCGACCGCTACCGCTTGGCCCTGCGGGAACTGCCCTGGAGCCCCGCCAACGCCGACTTCTCGGCCATCGCCCTGATCAAGGCAAAGACCCTGAGCGACGTTGCCAAGACCCTCGGCTCGGCCGGCCAACTTTCGCTCGGCCTGACGGCCGGGGCGGGCCTAGACATGGTCGGCTTTGAGGCCGGCGGCCGCCGCACCACCTCGCAACTGGTTGACGGAGACTACCCGGCGGTGCGCCGCCTCTTCCCCGAGACCAAGCCAATCCACGCGGTGGTCGGTACCCAGGCCCTGATCGAGGCCACCCGACGGGTCGCCCTTGTGGCCGAACGCAACACCCCGATCCGCCTGTCCTTCACCGAGGGCAGTGTCTCCCTGGATGCCGGGGCCGGCGACGACGCGCAGGCCTCCGAGGCGCTTGAGGCCCTGCTGGTGGGCGAGGACATCACGGTCGCCTTCAACCCGCAGTTCCTGCTCGACGGCCTGACCGCCCTGGGCACCGACTTTGTGCGGCTGAGCTTTACCCACCCCAACAAGCCGGTCGAGTTCACCGGCCAGGGTTCCCTGGAGGGTGAAGACTCCCTGCACTTCCGCTACCTGCTGGTCCCCATCCGCTTCGCGGGCTGACCGGGCCTGCGCGGAGACTTGAGGCAGCGCTGGCATCCGGAGTGACGTTGGTGTTCGGGATGCTGTTTGCGATAGCGCTCACGGCTCGCCCTGGCGGGCGATCCTCCGCTTCCGGTTTGACTATCGCAAACAGCATCCCGAACACCAACGCCTTCTTTGCACGATGACAGTCCTGTCGGGTCGCTCCGGCAGGTCTCTTGGTGCTATCGCGAGCGATGGCACCAAGAGACCTGAAGTGTCCGAACATGGCGAAGAGTTTCCGAGGGTGGGAGGATGGACGACATCGCGACCCGCAAACCCCAAGGAGCAGCCATGATTACGCATATCGGTCTCGTCGGACTCGGCAAGATGGGCAACAACATGCGGGCCCGGCTGCGCCAGGCGGGCATCGAGGTCACCGGGTTCGACACCAATCCGGAGGTCTCCGACGTTCCGACGCTGGGGGCGCTCGTGGAGGCCCTGCCTGCCGGGCAGCGCGTCGTCTGGGTGATGGTCCCGGCGGGAGCACCAACCGATGCGGTCATCGACTCCTTGGCGGAGGTCATGGGGGTGGGCGACGTGATCATCGACGGCGGCAACTCCCGCTTCAGCGACGATGCCATTCACGCCGAACAGCTGGCCAAGCAGGGGATCGGCTTCATCGACGTCGGCGTCTCCGGCGGCATCTGGGGCCTACAGAACGGCTACGGCCTGATGGCCGGCGGCCCGGTGGAGACGATCGAGGCGCTCATGCCGGTCTTCGACGCCCTGCGCCCCGAGGGGCCCCGCGAAGAGGGTTTCGTACACGCGGGGTCGGCGCCCGGCGCCGGACACTACGCCAAGATGGTGCACAACGGCATCGAGTACGGCCTGATGCAGGCCTACGCCGAGGGCTACGAGCTGCTGCAGGCGGCCCCCCTCATCGAAGACGTCGCCGGCTGCCTCAAGGCGTGGTCGCGCGGAACCGTCGTGCGCTCCTGGCTGCTCGACCTGCTGGTGCGCGCCCTGGAAGAGGACCCAGACCTGCGCCAACTCTCCGACTGGGTGGAAGACTCGGGCGAGGGCCGCTGGACCGTGGACGAGGCGGTCCGCCTCGCGGTGCCCCTGCCGGTGATCTCGGCCTCCCTGTTCGCCCGCTTCGGCTCTCGCCAAGACTCTTCCCCGGCGATGAAGGCGGTAGCCGCCCTACGCCAGCAGTTTGGCGGCCACGCCGTCAAGCCGGCCTGAGCAACCTCGTAGGCTGAGGAGACGATGTACGTCTCCCACCTGTCCCTCCTCGACTTCCGGAACCACCCGGCAACCGACCTGGAGTTGCCGCCCGGACCGGTGGCCTTCGTGGGCCGAAATGGCCAAGGCAAGACCAACCTGGTCGAGGCCGTGGGCTATGTGGCCACCCTCTCCTCCCACCGGGTGCCCCATGACGCCCCGCTGATTCGCGCCGAGTCCCCCCGGGCGGTGGTGCGCACCCAGGTGGTGCGGGGCGATCGAGCCTCCAGCGTCGAACTGGAAATCACCGCCGGCCGAGCCAACCGGGCCCGCATCAACCGCGGACAGTTGGTGCCGGCCCGCGAGGTACTCGGGCTGCTTCGCACCGTCCTGTTTGCCCCGGAGGACTTGGCCCTGGTCAAGGGGGACCCCGACGGACGGCGCCGCTTCCTCGACACCTTGCTGGTGCAGTTGCTGCCCCGCATCTCCGGCCTGCTTGCCGACTTCGAGAAGGTCTCCCGGCAGCGCTCGGCCCTGCTGAAGTCGCTGCGAACGGCGGGTGGACGGGCCGACCTGCGAGTCCTCGAGGTGTGGAACGCGCGGGCCGCCGAACTTGGCGGGGAGATTCGCGCCTACCGCCTGCAGCTGCTCTCCGCCCTGGCGCCGCTGGTGGCGGAGGCCTACACCGAGATCTCCGACGCCGCCTCGGAAGCCTCCGTCGACTACGTGCTGGGCGGTGCAGAGCACCCGCTCCGGCCGGGTGAGGTGGAGACGGACGTCGAGGCCTTGATCTCCGCCCAGGTGGCCGGCCTAGCCGAGCAACTCGCGGCGGCGCAGTCCAGGGAGATCGAACGGGGAATGTCGCTGGTGGGCCCGGGGCGGGACGACCTAGCCCTGTCCCTGGATGGCCTGCCCGCCAAGGGGTACGCCTCCCACGGGGAGTCATGGAGCCTGGCCCTGGCGCTGCGCCTCGCCTCCTACCGCCTGCTGTCCACGCAGGCCGAGTCCGCGGCCTCATTCTGGGTGCCCGACCTCGCCCCAGACCCCGACCCGGTGCTCATCCTGGACGACGTCTTCGCGGAACTGGATTTGCGCCGCCGCGAGGCCCTGGCCGCGCTGGTTGCCCCGGCCCGACAGGTGCTGATCACCGCCGCCGTCCCGGCCGACGTCCCGGCAGAGCTCCTCGCCACCCGGTTCGCCGTCGAGAAGGGACAGGTGACGAGCCTTGCCTGACCAACCCAACGGACGTACCCCCGCCCCTGATTCCCAAACGGATCATCCCCATGCGGCTCACCCTCGGCCGACCGACCCGGCGGCTGACGGACAGACGGAGCCAGGCCAGTCGGTGACAGACCCAGGCCAGCCGTCCGCGTCGTCGTACCTGTCGGCCGCCCTCAACCGCGCCAAGTCCATCGCCCGCGGACGCGGCCTGCTGCCGGGCGTCCCCCGGGGGAGCCGGCCCCGCCCCAAGGCGACCTATGGCAGGGGCAACTCCCGCGACCCGCGCCTCCTCGGTGACACCCTGCAACGGCTCTTTGACGAGCAGGGCTGGGCCGGGCAGGTGGGGATCGGCGCGGTGGTCGACCGGTGGGCGGAGGTGGTCGGCCGCCAGGTGGCGGACCACTGTCAGCCGGAAGACTTTGAAGAGACCACGCTCACGGTTCGCGCCGACTCGACGGCCTGGGCCACCCAGTTGCGGCTGCTCACCCCCACCATCCTGCGCCGCATCGATGAGACGTTCTCCCCGGGCCTGATCACCAAGGTGCGCGTGCTCGGCCCCTCCGGGCGCACCTTCAAGCGGGGGCCCCTGTCGGTACCCGGGCGAGGGGTGCGCGACACCTTCGGTTAGGCGGCGATCACCCACCTTTCCCCTGACTCCACACCGTTTCCCCCAGTTGTGGATTGCCCTGTGGACAACCCGCGGCAAAGGGGGTGGGAAATGGCGCGAAATCGGTCATAAGTGGCCCCAAATGATCAGGAAACTGCCGAAAAACGGTACGATGATGCGTGCCCATCCTGGGCCGTGTCCATCGGATGAGGAGCAACCTAAGCGTGACCGAAGACAACCTGTCTACGCCCGCAGATCAGCCAGTCGGCCCACCCGCCACCGCCGGCGAGTACGACGCCGGCAACATCACCGTCTTGGAGGGCCTGGAAGCCGTCCGCAAACGCCCTGGCATGTACATCGGGTCCACCGGCGAGCGCGGCCTGCACCACCTCGTCTACGAGATCGTCGACAACTCCGTGGACGAGGCCCTGGCCGGTCATGCCGACCACATCGAGGTCACCCTCCTGGCCGACGGCGGGGTGCGGGTTTCCGACAACGGGCGCGGCATCCCGGTGGCGATTCACCCGACCGAGGGCAAGCCGACGCTTGAGGTGGTCATGACCATCCTCCACGCCGGCGGTAAGTTTGGCGGCGGCGGCTACGCGGTCTCCGGTGGCCTGCACGGCGTGGGCATGTCGGTGGTCAACGCCCTGTCCAGTCGCATGATCTCCGAGGTGGAGCGCGACGGCTACCGCTGGCGCATGGAGTTTGCCGGGGGCGGGGTCCCCACCGGGGAGATCGAACGCCTGGAGGCCTCCGACCGCACCGGCACCACGCAGACCTTCTGGGCCGACCCGACGATCTTCGAAACCACCGACTACGATTTCGAGACCCTGCGCGCCCGCTTCCAGCAGATGGCCTTCCTCAACAAGGGCCTGTCGATCTCCCTGACCGATGAGCGCTCGCCGGCCGGTGAGCCGGACGAGGGCGAGGAGGGTGAGTCCTCCCTCCGCGCGGTGACCTACAAGTACGACGGCGGCCTGGTCGACTACGTCAGGCACCTCAACTCCACCAAGCGGGTGGACCTGGTCCACGCCGACATCATCGACTTCGAGTCGGAGGACACCGTCGAGCGCATCTCGGTGGAGATCGCGATGCAGTGGACCACTGCCTACAACGAGTCGGTGCACACCTACGCCAACACCATCTCCACCACCGAGGGTGGCACCCACGAGGAAGGCTTCCGCTCGGCACTGACCAACCTGGTCAACGGCTACGCCCGCGAGAAGGCGATCCTCAAGGAGAAGGATGACAACCTCACCGGCGACGACATCCGCGAGGGCCTGACCGCCGTCATCTCCGTCAAGCTCGGCGAGCCGCAGTTCGAGGGCCAGACGAAGACGAAGCTGGGCAACACCGAGGCGAAGACGTTCGTGCAGCGCGTCGTGCGCGAGCAGCTCACGGACTGGTTCGACTCGCACCCGAACGAGG
>Ga0082212_10009392_pt1 | contig 12617 bp, 11 predicted proteins | sample TergutNt197P3_FD_71548 | JGI IMG/M metagenome (GOLD analysis project Ga0082212, IMG submission 71548) | Neocapritermes taracua P3 segment gut microbial communities from Petit-Saut dam, French Guiana - Nt197 P3 | ecosystem: Host-associated > Arthropoda: Insects > Digestive system > Gut ... | reverse complement strand
GATAGAGAAAGGAGAGTGTTATTATTTTTATAAAATAAAATTTTTTTCAAAAAAGGGGGAAAAAGAGGAAATTTTTATTTACCCGAGAAAAAACGGGGCTTTTTTTTTAAACTTCCGCTTTTACCAGAAGTTAAATTTGCCATTCTTGATTATTTAAAAGAAGGCCGCCCGAAAACGAAGCTGGATTATATATTTATAAAGCATAAGGCACCATATGGCCCGTTTGATTCTTCCAATACCTATTGCACCCTACAAAAATATCTTAATGAGATAGATTTAAAGAAACGTAAACATGGATTACACTCACTCCGGTTTTCAGCCGCCGGAAACATGCTTTTATGCGGTACACCAATCACTACCATCTGTAATGTACTTGGTCATACATACTCAGATACCACAAAGCGATATCTGAAGATTGATCTTGATAATCTCCGCAAAGCAGCACTGGAGGTGGATTGATGAGAAAACAAGAGCTTATTTTTACAGGAAAACACGCTTTAAAATGTCAGGATTTTATAGAATACAAGCGAAGCCTTGGTTATAACTATGATGTTCGTCAATGCTATAGCGTAAAATATCTTTGTGATTATCTCAATGAATATGATGAAGTAGCCGCTGGTCTTAAAAGGAATATCGTAGAAGGCTTCATACACCGCAGAGGGACAGAATCTTTATCTACCCAGAGCAAACGAGTATTCATCATACGTCAGTATGGGATATACCTAAATAGTATCGGCTTAACAAGTTATATTCCGCCTTTTGATTATGTAAAACTGGATAAATCGTTTGCACCATATATCTTTTCAAAAGACGAGATAAGCACCATTATTATGGAAAGTGAAAGTCTTATAAAATTTCGTCAACATCCTAATTATCACTTCGTTTATCCTATGATATTCCGAATTCTGTTTGGGTGCGGTTTAAGAATATCGGAGGTAATAAACCTAAGGGAATCGGATATTGATTTAAATAATGGGACTATCCATATAGGAAAATCAAAACATAATAACAGTCGTATTATACCAATGGCTGCCGGATTGTGGGAAAGCTGCGCCATATATTATAGAAATGTCGGGCATTATCCGTCTGATGGGCAGTATTTTTTTGAAACTAGTAAAGGGAAGCCATATCAGCGAGAATCAATTTACCAACGGTTTCGAGCTATATTAACCAGAGCCGGAATAAATCATAACGGCAGGGGAAATGGGCCGCGCCTTCATGATGCCCGACATACATATGCTGTTTACGCCTTGGAGCATATGGTACAGCAAGGAATGGATATCTATTGTGCGCTTCCAATACTTTCAACTTATCTGGGTCATCGGACAATTGAAAGCACCGAAAAATATATCCGCCTTGTACCTGCGTTTCATGATAGCATTATTTATCAAATGACGGATTCTTATAAAGGGCTTTTTCCGGAGGTAGTATATGAGAGTAAATAATTATGATTTTCCAATATATCTTTCGGAATTCTTCCAAAAGTATCTGCCAGGTCAACGCGGATTTAGCCTTAACACGATAAAATCGTATCGGGACACTTTTGTGATATTCTTCCGATTTCTTAGTGAGACCCAGCATATAAAACCAGAAAAGCTAAAGTTTCAGGCAATGGACTACTTTATGATTGAACGATTTATAGAATGGCTTGAATACGAAAAGCATAATTCCGTATCCACAAGGAATCAACGATTATCCGCCATTCATGCATTTATGAAATACGTTTTAACACGGTATCCGGAGCATTTTGAACAATGCCGGAAGGTAATTGATATACCGTCTAAAAAAACGCTCATCAAGCCGCCGGTTTATTTAAGCATTGATGAACTAAAGCAAATCTTTCAGCAACCGGATCAGTCTACCAGACAGGGGATCAGGGATTTAGCCATTCTTACATTACTTTATGATTCCGGTTGTCGCGTACAAGAGCTTATTGATTTATCTTGGATCGATTTGCGCTTTGACAAACCCGCTACCGTAACGCTGACCGGCAAAGGAAATAAAACCCGTATTGTACCCCTTATGCCTGATACAGCAACCATTATGTCATCGTATGCACAATCAAAAACTATTACAAAACGCACAGAAAATGTATTTCTTAACAAATCCGGCAATAAATTAACCCGTTCCGGAGTTGAGTATATCATCGGTAAATATGCAAAAATGGCCGGCGATATTGTATCATCAATAAACGAGAAAAAAATCTCACCTCATACATACCGCCATAGTAAAGGAATGCATCTCACACAAGCGGATGTAAACATTATTTATATACGGGATCTGCTGGGTCATTCATCAGTTCAAGTGACGGAAAGGTATGCAAGGGCTGATTCGCGAAGCAAGAGGGAAGCGTTGGAAAAAGCCAGTAAAAATATAATACCGGAAAGTAGCTACAGTAAAGATGAGCAACAAGAATTATTACAGTTTTTGAAGTCCATCGTGTAAACATATTTTTATGCTGAGTGACAGTACTCAATATCATTATATTTACAGGCATTGAACACATCACTCAGCATAAAAATATACACTGCATAAGACGAAGCTCAGTACTTAAATGACGCAATCCTGCGTGATTTGAAAATGCTGATGAATTACCAGTTTGATTCACTTAACTGTTTTACGCTGATTTTGTCCGGTGAGCCAAACCTTAACATCACCCTGCAAAAATCACCGAACGAGGCACTCAGGCAGCGTATCAGTGTCCATTACAATTTCGCCGGGCTTAATCCCGATGAAGTGAAAGACTATGTCTGCCACAAGATTGCCGTTGCCGGCGGGGCCAGAAGCATTGTCGGGCCGGATGCCATGGAGACGCTTACCGGATTCTGTCAGGGAAATCCCCGGATTATTGACAACCTGATGACTAATGCACTGCTCCTTGGTACTCAGCTTGACAAACAGGTCATTGATTCCGAAATTATCATGGCGGCGGCCAATGCCCAGGCTTTAGGTTGAACCAGCCATAAAGTGTGAAATTTTTAAGGTACTTTTAAAGGCCGTGGCTTTTGTCATGGCCTTACATGTTTCAAAAAACTCAGGTTCCTATGATAACGCGTCGCTCTTGCCGGCTAAAGTGCGTTGTTCCGATTTTAAAGTGTCGCGAAGTGGTGAAAATTATACAATTTTAATTCGTCGTTTGTGGAGATTACAAAGCGTCGTTTAACAGTCAGAACCCGATAGTACCCATTTTTTTAACCTGTGAACGCAGTAGCTGTGCCGGAGGTCGTGGATGACAGGACCTTTATCGGTACGCGATATCCCCGCAAAGGGCAGTCCATAGACCATGTCAAGGCAATATGTTGACAAAGTCAATAGTGTTTTCATATTTATTAATCGCAGATATTGTACCTGGCGATGAGCTCTTTCTGGTAACTAACGTCCCTGAAGGATTTTTGCAGTTCCTCAGTTTTGTTGTTATTGAATAAATACTCATAGAGAAGGGCGGCTTGCGTAAACCCTTGGTCTATGCCCCGGCTTATGCCCTGTTCAATACCTTGGCTTATGCCTTGTTCAATACCTTGGCTTATGCCCTGTTCGATGCCTTCCTTCATTCCTTTTTCCCTGATTGCCTTTACAGCTTCACACATATTGATTTCCTCCTTCTCCTTATTTTGATGTGCATATTCCATGTAATCCGCGCAGTCGGTTAAGGCTCCGACCGCCGCCAGCGTTTCCGCGTTAATTTCAAGGGCGGGAAACTCCTTTTCGAACTCGGCGATGTCAAAACCCTTGCCCTTTCGGAAATGGTATTCGGTGACCGCGAATAATGTCTGGTTGTCCTTGTTCCCGAATGATATCCCGCCGGCACTCCTTATGCTGAATACGTTTATCCGGTAGTCGTTGAAGTATGGCCGGATTTCACCGGGAATGTCCATCATGTCGCTGAGCTTATGGGGCCCGTCCCACTCAGCTTTCTCACCGTGGTATATGACAAGGGTCACTGCCGGCCTGATGCGGCTTTCGCGCCCGGCTTTTGACAGGAATTCGTCAGCACCCCGCCGCGCCGGATCCCGGACGCCCAGCTCGCGGCATTGCCTGGCATAATTAAGCCCGTCATAAACCATGTTCCGGACTGGCATCGTGTAATCGACGTAGCTTTGGTTCTCGATGCCGACGATGACGAAATCGGTGTCGCCGGCATACGACTTGATGATGTCCCGGTGCCTTTCGACGGAGCGGAAAGAACCGTCCTTCCCCCTGATGACCGCTGACTGGTCGGTGTCTTTTTCGCTCAGCCTGCCGGGCTTTAAGTAATCATGGCCGCCGAACAGCACATGGTTGAACAAGTCGGCAAACCGGTCATTGTCTTGCCAGTACGCATACAGAGCCGTACTGGCTTTCGGCGGTCTGGGCGCCTTGCGTTTTTCAGTCTTTCGTTTTGCCATTAGATGTTCCTTTCCGGAATGGGTTTCATTCCATAAGCAATAGGCGGTTGCTTATGACAGGACACCTTAATGGAATTTCATCGCGAGCCTCTGCCATTTTAATGTGATTTGAAGTTGCTGGCAGAATCTGCCGTGATGGTACGTGGACATTAATATTTCACTGCGTGAAGCGGACGCTGAGAATAATTTGCTTCTGTTATCATGGTATCGCTAATTTCTTGTCTTGTCAAGTGGAAATTTGTCAAAAAAATTCTTGCAAAAAAATTTTCTTTTGGAAAATCAATTTTGATTATCAAGGCTTTCACGTCTAGGATTCAGTGTCTTTCAAACGATATATCTTGTTTTTGTTCGCGCCAGCAGATTCAAGAATATTCTCATTAACAAGCCGTAACAATATTCGTCGCGCCGTACTGTGTGAACGTCCAATTAATTTTTTTTTTAGTTTTTTAATTTTTCATTGCTCGGAATAATTTTCTTCGAAATTCCCCTTGACAAGACAACGTATAAACGATACCATAATAAAAGAAACAGGTATTGGGTTTAGAAATAATAAAAAATAATAAAAAAATAATAAAAAAATCCAAAAAAAATCCCAATATCGCTTGACAATCTTGATAAAAAATATTAACATTTAAGGTAATTAAGGAACATTATTAAAAGTCGAAATAGAAATGTAAGATTCGACAGAGTACTTAAACGAACGACATCGCCGAAATTTTGCAGGGAGAAGATATGTCTTTGGCTGAAAATTCCATTAATCTTTTTATCCCCGGACGGCTTTGCATTTTTGGTGAACATAGTGACTGGGCCGGGATGCACCGGGTTATGAATTCATCGTTGGAAAACGGTTATGCGGTTGTTTCCGGAATTGAGCAAGGTATTTATGCGACAGTAGTGAAAGATAAAGATTTTGTCGTTGCGAGCAGCATTGATATTTACGACGGCGAATCGCTTCATTCGCCCATGGATACGGATAAGCTTCTGGTGATTGCGAAAGCGGGCGGCTTTTTCTCTTATGTTGCCGGTGTGGCATCTTATATTAGTGATAATTATAGCGTTGGCGGAGTGAAAATTACGATTACCGGGATGGATCTGCCGATTAAAAGCGGTCTGTCATCGTCGGCAGCTATTTGCGTTTTGGTGGTTCGCGCCTTTAACTTACTCTATGATTTGAAAATGAACATTCGTGGGGAAATGTTGGCGGCTTTTTTAGGAGAACAGCGTACCCCATCTCGGTGCGGGCGGTTGGATCAGGCTTGTGCATATGGGGTGAAGCCGGTTTTTATGGAGTTTGACGGAACGGAGACCTATGCCCGGCCGTTGCGGGTTGGAAAAACCATGTACTGGGTGGTAGCTGACCTGCATTCATCGAAAGATACGATTCGCATTTTATCCGATTTGAATAAATGTTATCCTTTTGCTGAAACTGAGCTTGAGGATCGAGTGCATGAAGCCTTGGGTGTTGATAATAAGCAGACCGTAGCTAAGGCGGCGGCTCTTTTAGAAGCAGGTGATGCCGAGAATCTAGGAAAATTGATGCGCGAGGCGCAGAAAAATTTCGATATGAAAGTCGCCCCTGCCAGCCCACAGCAGTTAGGCGCACCGGTCCTTCATGCGATTTTGAATGAACCGACGATACAGAAGTGGATATATGGCGGAAAAGGGGTTGGTTCGCAGGGGGATGGCACGGTTCAGTTTCTGGCGAAGGATAGCGAGTCGCGTGATGCATTAATTGCATATTTGCGAGAAGAAAAAAAGATGCCGGCTTTTTCGCTGACTTTGCAGCCGGGGCGAACCGTAAAGCGTGCCATCATTCCGGTTGCTGGTTTCGGGACACGTTTATATCCGGCTACGAAGGGGGTCAAAAAGGATTTCCTGCCAGTTTTAGATCGAGATGGAATATTAAAACCGGCGCTTTTGATTTTACTTGAGCAGTTGGAAGAGGCGGGAATAGAGCAGATTTGTCTGGTTATTGGCGCGAATGAGCAAGCGGATTATGACGCTTTTTTCACACCATTATCTGCGGAACATGCGGATAAATTGCCGCACGATCGGCGGACGATCGAAGATACGTTTGTCCGCTTGAAAGAGAAGATTACCTATGTTATCCAGAATGAACGCTTAGGTTTTGGACATGCAGTTTATCAATGCCGTGCATTCGCCGGTGATGAACCGGTGGTTTTAATGCTTGGTGATATGCTATACGAATCAGACATGAAGGAAAACTGCACGAAGCAATTGATTAAAGCTTATGAACAATGCGGTCGGGCGATGGTTACCATTCAACAGATTCCACTGGATGATGTGGTTCACTACGGTATTGTTAAAGGACATTGGGAAGATGATTCAGAGCATCTGATGAATGTAGAGCGTATCCATGAAAAGCCGAATCGGGATCATGCCGAAGAATATCTTGGGACGATGACACGCCGTAAAAAGAAACTCTATTATGCAGTTTTCGGTCAATATATTTTAACCGAAGAGGTATTTACCGAGCTAGGCGAAAACATAGCCGAAAATAAAATTAGCCATGGCGAGTTTCAGTTAACAGATGCGCTGGATGCGGTTCAGCGGAAATATGGGATGAATGCCTTGGTGCCGAAAGGAAAATCATATGATATCGGGCTTCCGGAGGCTTATCGCGAGACGATGATTGAGTACGGAAAGCACCTTAAAAACGCTCGCGTGACAGCGGTATGAATAATAAATAGCAGCGAATATTAACAAATTATTGAAAATTAACAAATTATTTAAATTTTGTTTGACAAGCGCATGATTTAATGTTAAAGTGAATTTATGGAAATGATACATAAGAAATCGAAGGACGAGAAAAACGTGTCAGCAGAAAGTCGTAAACCTACAATTGAGTTCATGATGAACTATGTTAAGAGGTATCTTGATGGAAAAAGCAAGCGCTTTGCTTTTGAGTTGGATTTTAAGTATCATCTGTTGAATTTATGGGATGATATGTGTGAAGAAGATTTTAATCATGCGAAAGCTTTTAAGTATTACATAGGGGATAATGGATTTGAAGCCGGTGAAGAATTAAACGATACGAAATATAAAGAACTGATCAGGCAGCAATATATGAAAGTTGAAAAGATCGCCGCGAAAGGTTTTAATAAACCTGAAGGAACTATTAAAAAATAATTTGCCGCCGGGCGACGCGATATATGTTTAATAAGAAATTGCTGTTACGTAAACCATTTAAGGAGAACGCGTTAGCGTTCTCTTAATGCGTCGCCGCCGGGCGACGCTATTTTGCTTAATAGGAAATTGCTCCGCAATTACCTATTAAGCAAAACCCTCCGGGGGATGCGCACTCGCGCAAAAGGCATTATGTCGCTTTAGCGACCGCGCTCGGCGCGAGAGTTTGCTTTGCAAACTCTATTTTATTCCGCATGTAACTGCGCCTCTAACAAAATAATGCTCGCCTGCATTTCTTTCGCTGTTTTACGCGAAAGCCGACCGGCTTCCATCATTTGCTGTATTAATACGCGTTCCATATAGAGCCCACTTTCCGCCACCTCAGTTACCTCGAGTGCCATATCATCAGTCCCATTATTAGCCAGCCGCATTCTCGCGGAAACGACTTTTTCATGTTCTAAAGCGATGATTTTTAGCGCCGGGTCATCTTTTGCTAAATGGAATTCCTTTTGCTTTTCTTTCATGATGGTGCGATTTATTTCTTTTAACTTGCGTATTTCGCGTTTTTTGGGCATCATCTCTTTCCAGGTGAGAGAGCTATAAAGATGTTTGGAAATCCATAAAAACGATTTAAGCAGCCCCATTTTTTTAGTACCTTCATTATGAAGCCGATTTACCTCATCAACATAATGCTCCACCTGTTTTTCGCCCAGCTGCCCCATCTCAGCCATATGCAGGATGACATCTTTTTCCAACAGCAAAAATCCGTTCCGAAACCCGAGGCTTCGCCATTTTCCGTTATTATCCTGCTCCTTAAACTGCTTATTCATTCGTGCATAGTAATGTTGAATGATGATTTCGGTCGCGGCAATATTTTCCGGCGTAATCGCTTCTTTTAACCGATTAATTACCGTCTGCAGAATCTCAAACTTCGCCGCCTGTTCTTTTTCATAGAGGTTCGTATCTGTATTTTGGCTTTTCTTAACGAAAAGCGGTAGGACGAAGTTGGTCATCAAAAGCGAAAGCACGATAACACCGCAAGCAATCAGGATAATCAGGTCGCGTTCGGGAAAAACATCCCCACTTACTAATAATAAGGGAATGGATAAAACACTGGCCATAGAAACACCGCCGCGCGCGCCGGCAACGCTAAAGATTAGGCTGGAACGGATGATGCCAACTGATTCATTGGCATCGCGGCTGGTTCTTTTATGCAAGGCGGCAGCCCACCAGAAAAACCTCGCTACAGCCATTGAAAAATAGACTACGAAAACGAAAAGAAGGATTTGCCAGCCGCTAAAACCGCTAGCCCGGCCGGTTTCAATCCGCAAAATAGCAGGAAGATGTGCGCCTAACATAACGAAGACTAATCCATCAAGACTGAATGATAAAAATGACCAGATACTTTCCGTGGCATTGTTTAATGTCAAAACTTCGGGATTCAGTTTATCTTTATAGATGGCATGGATGATTCCTGCACTAAAGACGGCCAAAATCCCGCTTGTTCCGAACTCCTCCGCAATCAGGTAAATAATAAAGGGGGTCAAAATCCCAATCGAGAGATGAAGCGAAGCCGTCACTAGGCTTAAAGAGCGAAGCCAGCGGACCAGGATGAATTGAAGCACGGTAAAAAGGATGCCGATTCCGAGGCCGCCGATCGCTAAAATGAGAAAGCGGCTAAGGCCTAAAAAAACGTTAAACGAACCGGTTGCCGCCGCGATGATGGCGAACTGGAAACAGACAATGCCGGAAGCGTCATTGATATAGGATTCGCCCATTAACATGCTATAGACTTGCTGTGGTAGCTTTATTCTATGCGCAACCGCTTCAACGGCGACCAGGTCGAGCGGCCCTAACGCGGCCGCAAGTGCAAAGGCGGCGGCTAAAGGAATGGTTGGCATCATGAGATGGGTAAGATAACCGGTGAAAAAAACACTGATCAGCAGTAAGGTGATAGAGGTATTAATGATGGGGGCGATCAGCTTTTGCATGACTTTTAAATTAGCGGTGCGGGCGGAGTGGAAGATGAGTGGAGAGAGAAATAAAACGAAAAACAACTCAGGGTCGAGATGAAAATCGAAGTCAAACGCGCCAAAAGGAACCAAAGTGATGAATACCCCGAGTACGATCTGGATGATGGGTACCGATAGTAACGGAAGAAAGCGGTTTATCAAGTTAGATAATAGTACTGCCGCCAGTAAAATTAATACATAATTGAATACTTCCATTTTAGCTCCAATAAGTGTGCTTTCGCGCACGCTCAAACTAAGACTGTGAATTTTGTTCGCAACGCCCGTTTATACAATCGGTTAAACGCAGGTAATTTTTAACCCGATTGAGTAAAATGGCTTCGGAAAATGGCTTGGCGATAAAATCAGTTACGCCCAGCTCGATTCCCAATGTTTCCGTATCCGGATCAATTAAACCGGTCAAAAAAATAACCGGAATGTCTTCATATTTTTCATTTGTTTTTAATAACTGCAATGCTTCCATCCCGCTCATGCCTAATAAGACGATATCCAGCAAAATTAAGTCGGGAATTACCTTTTCCAGAACCGCAAACATGCTTTCCGCTGATTGTAGCGTAACCACTGAATAACGCTTTTCCAATAACTCCTCAGCATGGGCAAGAACCGAAACATTATCATCTACTACGAAAATTGTTTGTTTCATACGCTACATGACCTGTATATTTTTATGGAATCCCGTCAGTGAAAAAATAACCCATTCGGCGATATTGACGGCATGGTCGCCAATACGTTCGAAATACTTGGCAATCATAATCAGGTCAATGGCCTGGTCGCCATTTTCCTGATTCGTATTAATCAATGTGATTAATTCATTCTTGATCGCGGTAAATAAATCATCGACCTTATCATCGGCGGCGATAACTTCCTTTGCTAAGTCGATATCTTTATTAACAAAAGCAACAACGCTCTTGTGCACCATTTTTTGGGTGACTTCTGCCATCTGCGGGATATCCTCCATCTTTTTAATATATTCCTTTCCATTGATCATGCAAATAATTTCGGAAATATCAGAAGCATGATCACCGATGCGTTCAACATCCGTAAGGATTTTCAAAACCGCAGATACAAGCCGCAAATCAGAGGCAACCGGTTGCTGCTGGATGATTAGCTTAAGGCACAAGCTCTCGATTTCCTTTTCCATCGCATCGATTTCATCATCCGCCATAATCACGCTTTTCGCCATTTCAACATCACGCGTAGTTAAGGCAGTTTTCGTATTCGCAATCGCAGTTTCGACGACTTCACTCATTTCCACCAGTTTTTCATTCAAATTATTAAGTTGTTTATCAAATTGTTTCCTCATCCTAACCTCCATTTCGCGCCGTGCGCTAACTTCCTACTAGCCGAACCGCCCCGTTATATAATCATTGGTACGCTGATCTTTCGGACTCCCGAACACTTCGGCATTTGTACCCGCTTCGATTAAGTATCCCATCAACATAAAGGCGGCCCGGTCAGAAATTCGTACCGCCTGCTGTACATTATGCGGGGCAATCACAATCGTGAATTCTTCTTTCAGAAGGAGCAAAGATTCCTCGATTTTCGCGGTCGAAATCGGGTCAAGCCCCGAGCAGGCGCGGTCAAGCATAATAACCTCCGGCTGCAAAGCTAAGACTCTGGCGATGCAAAGCCGTTGCTGCTGTCCGCCGGATAAGCTCATTGCCGGCGCCTTTAAACGATCCTTAACGTCATCCCAAAGCGCAGCTTGTTTGATTGCCTGTTCGACCACATCGTTAATCTCGCTTTTGGTTTTTTTCTTGCTAAGCCGCGGCCCATAAGCGACATTATCGAAAATCGATATCGGCAGCGGGGCTGGAATCTCGAAGACCATCCCTACTTTCCGGCGTAATTCGGTAACACTGACATCCGGATTAAAAATGCTTTCACCATCGATCAAAATATCACCTTCGATATGCGTATCATGATTGAGCTCAAAAAGCCGATTAAGGGAACGTAGTAAAGTCGTTACCCCACCGTTCGCCGGCCCAAAAAAAGAGGTAATCGCATTTTTATGAATTTTAAGGCTCAGATCATGGATAACCTGCTTCTTATGATAAAAGAAGTTAAAATTTTTAATCTCGATTTTGATTTTTTCTGCCACTTGTTAACCTCTACTATCGTTTGTGATTTTTATTAATAAAGCTGTTCACTAATGCATTGGCCCCAACATTAATGATGAAAATCAAAATAATCAAAAGCGCGGCGGTTCCGTAAGCATTTTCCATCGAAACACCCTCACTGGCCAGGATATAAAAATGGACCGCCATCGTCCTGGTTGAATCAAACACGGTAATCGGCATACTAAGCACGGAACCGGCGGTAAAGATGACCGCCGCTGTTTCCGCAATACAACGGCCGACGCTTAAAATCACGCCATTGGTAATTCCTTGAATAGCTGAGGGGAAAACTGTTTTAATAACCATCTGCCATTTGGTTGCCCCGAGGGAAAAGCTGGCTTCGCGGTAGATTTGCGGAACGGCGAGGATCGCTTCTTCCGATGTCCGAATAATCGTCGGCAGAATCATAAAAGCAAGTGTTAGTCCACCTGCCAGGATTGACCAGCCCATCTTTAAATAAAACACGAAGAAGATATAACCAAATAGCCCATAAATAATCGAAGGGATGCCGGCGAGTGACTCGGCACTAAACCGGATAATGCGGGTAACGATGCTTTCGCGGGTGTATTCAGCCAGATAAAAAGCAGTTCCGATTCCAAAAGGCACCGCGATTAGAATCGCAACCGCGGTTATATAAACTGTCCCGACTATCGTCGGAGCGATACCGCCAGAACGGCCCATATTAGACGGGTTTTGCGTTAAAAATTGAAAATTAATAACTGGCAGCCCTTTAGCTAATATATAAATTATAATGGCAACCAAGACGAAGATGACCGACATCGCTGCCGCCCAAATCACCCCTTTGGCGATATATTCTGAATTTCTTGCGGTTAGTTTCATAATAACTCCCATGTTTGCCGTAGTCCGCGATTTTGTGCCTAAGCGGAACGCATTTCCGCTTAGGCACGAAATTGCCGTATGAAGAGTGCCCAAACGAC
>Ga0082212_10009391_pt1 | contig 12618 bp, 7 predicted proteins | sample TergutNt197P3_FD_71548 | JGI IMG/M metagenome (GOLD analysis project Ga0082212, IMG submission 71548) | Neocapritermes taracua P3 segment gut microbial communities from Petit-Saut dam, French Guiana - Nt197 P3 | ecosystem: Host-associated > Arthropoda: Insects > Digestive system > Gut ... | reverse complement strand
AAAAACTGTTCTGCACCATGGGCTCTGACGGAATGACTATCGACAACCAAGGCAATATTTATCTGACAGGAAAAGGTGTTACCGTTTTCAATTCCAAAGGGGAACAAATTGAACAGATTCCCGTTGCAGCTAACTGGACTGCCAATGTCTGTTTCGGTGGAAAAGACATGAAAACACTCTTTATTACAGCCTCACAGAATTTATACAGTTTGAGGATGAATGTAAAAGGAGTAAAATAGTTTCAGATTAATTTTCGTTGTTGTTTTTATGTTTAGTAACGACTTTAATATTAAGTCATTAGAAAAATATTCTTCGGCATATACGCTTTCCGACATGGAAATTTTCATATTTCCTGAGTTATTTTATTCGTTAGTACTTGCCAACATTATGTCGCCTGAAATATGGAAATGGCGAGACGATCCGTGGTTTGCCAACATTGAGAAAAAGTCCTTCACTTACAAGGTAAACAGAGTGAAACAGTATGTCATGGATAAGTTTACGTTCAATCTTGATCTGGACACTTGGGGTCTTACCGAAAAGAACCGAGAAATGGCGCGTTTCAGCGATTTTATGGATGCTGAATGTTTAAGCCAAAGTAATGCTCTGTTTGGCTACGAAGGAGACAAATATTATTTTGATATTGATATACGACGACATTTCGGGTTGGACAAATATACCAGTAACATCATACCCTACTGGAAAACAGAAACCATAGAGGCCATGATGGCATTTCGCTATAAGGAGGGTTATTCAGTTGGAGCGGGCGAATGCGTGTCGTTGTCGTCGCTATATGCTGCTGCCATGTTCATCGTGGGACGCATCCCACTCGAAAAAATCTTCTTGATAGCCACACCTTTACATTCGCAAAACTTTATTGCCGAGCGTGATGGCATACTTACCAACAACAGGCGTATTGTTACCAAAACGATGTGGTATAACGGCACAGAACTCTCAGCTAAGGCAAGAAGAGCTATTGAAAACGAGAAAATAACAATTGTATCGCATCTCACAGGTTATGTACACACCATGTATAAAAAGGCAACTATTCACCCAGAGGCTTACCGGAGTTTTGAAAAGAGTTTCCGAACTTTTCTCACCACAGAGTTCAATTTTGAATTGTTCATCAACTTTTTGCGGACAAAAAGTGAGTTTTGGGAATGTTTTCAATACAGGCATGTACGTAACAACAAAATGTGTTACACCGAGTTAAAAACTATTTTTCATTACGAACATTCGAGCAAAAGTAAATTCACGGGCGATAGCAGAAAGGCTTTGTTTGACGAAATTGATCCTCGTGATTTTTACATCACTCCCAAGGAAGGAAAAATCATCATCAATGATTTTGAGGAATTTTTGAACAAAAACAAGGATTTGAGTTTTGATGACAAAAGGAACTATTTCATTGAGCAAATCATGCCGGAGCGTTGCAGCCGAATGCGCGACATGTTTGAAGAGATGCGACATTTCATCCATACTGAGCCGCGCCTGCCCGACCAAAATAAGGAATACATGGAGATGCCCCATTTGATAATCAACACGGAACATACCCGAGAGCAAATCTTGGAGCATATTGCGGAAATGGCGTCGCAGAATGAGTTTGCAGACCTTGCCCGATATGCTTACCGCGAAATGGAGGGAATTAGTTGGGTACCATTCACTAAAGCGGCTATTGAACGAAATCCGGTTTGCATTGAAGCCCTGACCGGAAAAACCATTGATGAAGCATACCACATACTGACAGATATGCCAAATACATCCATATATAGCGATAACCGTATGGCGCAGCCCGACGAGGTGTGGAATTTTGGATTAGGCGACGGAATTGAAAAAGCTTTTGTGTTGATGAATTACATGAATCACATGAATAATCATTATCTCATCAAATTTATGGCAAATGTTTCGGAAGTAACCGTGATTCTAAATAACGAAAAAGTTTATCGGTTTTTTTCAAACAAACAAAATGTTAAAAATCTGAAAATCACAGAAAATACAATTGAAGAAATATAGTCTTGAACCTCATGACAACAACTCATGTAGCCTAAAACCCCAAAAAATAAATAACATTCAAAATTTCATTAACTGACAAAAATAGTATCTTTAAAATTTTTGAAATGAATAAATTCAAACATTTTCTAATCATTATCATTTTTTTGATATTTCATACGTCGGCAGTTCTGGCTCAAGACAAGCTGTTGAATATCCTGAAAGGTGAATTGAAAAGAGAAATGGCAGAATTTCAGAAGAACGCCGATGCAGCAGATGTGCCCTACTTCATGAGTTTCAGAGTGGACGAAACAAAATCTGAAACCGTGCGAACCACATTCGGCAGTTTGATGTATTCGCGTGCATCGCACAACCGCATCTTTACGCCAATGGTGCGTATAGGAAGTTTAGAAATAGACAATTACCACCAGTTACGCGAAACGAATGCCGTAAACCGAACCGAACCGACTTATCTGCCCATTGAAGATGTTGAAGACGCTATTTGCCAGTCTATCTGGTGGATGACCGATCAAGCGCACAAAAATGCGGTTGACCGTTTTGTAAAAGTAAAATCGAACATGGCCATAAAAGTTATGGAAGAAGACCTGTCAAATGACTACACGTCACAATCGCCCGTGAAGTATTTTGAACCATCGTTAACTGCAACGCATACGAGGTTTAATCGAAAGGAATGGGAAGATAAATTGCGACAGTATTCATCAGTATTCAAGCAATCGAACGGCATAATTGACGGATGGGCAAATATAAGTATGCAGGTTGTACGGAAATATTACGTTTCGTCCGAAGGCAGCGAGATAGTCCAGAACATGGTATACATCAATTTGAGTATCGGAGCAACGGTGAAAGCTGACGACGGTATGGAACTGCCACTTCATAAGTCGTGGTTTGCACTCGCAGCTAATCATTTACCTGATGATAGAGAAGTGATGCGGGAACTAACGCAGATCATCAGAAAACTGGATGAATTAAAAAATGCGCCTGTTGTGGAAGCCTTTTCGGGGCCGGCTTTGCTGTCTCCCGAAACATCCGGTGTGTTTTTTCACGAAATATTCGGTCATCGGGTGGAAGGACAGCGTATGCGACAGGAAACCGACGGACAAACCTTCAAGAAAAAAGTAAAAGAAGCGGTGTTACCTGAATTTCTTAATGTTTTTATGGACCCGACTATTGATAAATACAAAGGGCGCGAAATTAACGGTCATTACAAATACGATGACGAAGGTGTGAAGGGGCAAAAAGTGACGTTGGTTGAAAAAGGCATTCTTAAAGAGTTCTTGATGTCGCGCGTACCTGTAGAGGGCTTTCCGGCGTCGAACGGACACGGGCGCGCTGCGGCAGGACTAAACCCCACAGCAAGACAGTCAAATCTTATCATCGAATGTACACAGGAAAAAACCGAAAATGAGTTGCGACAAGCTTTAATGGATGAATTAAAACGGCAACAGAATGAATATGGCTATTACTTTGCGAGCGTTACCGGCGGGTTTACCACAACAGGCCGCTATTCGCCAAATGTTTTTAATATAACGCCCAACGAAGTGTACCGCGTATATGCTGACGGCCGACCTGATGAATTAGTACGCGGCGTGGACTTGGTGGGTACGCCATTGGCTATGTTCTCGCAAATTGATGCTGCCGGTGGTGGTAGCGGGTATTTTACAGGGATGTGTGGCGCTGAATCGGGTTCTGTGCAGGTTTCATGTATTTCACCCATGTTGTTCGTGCGGCAAATAGAAATACAAAAGAAGCCGAAATCGCAAAGTTTGCCACCCTTATTACCGAAGCCTTAACGAATTTTAGGTTTTGTGCGTTTCCTTTCTTGAAAATGCCATTATGACATAATTTCAGATTTAAAACATGTCATATTGGCACTTCCTGTTTTACTAAATAATTCAAATGCATTTAATATCACGACGATATAAAATATTTGAAAAAATTTGGCACCATTGTTGAATACCCTCTATCATAAGTTTAATTTTAATATAGGAGATTTAAAAATGTTAGTGAAAAGACATAGTAATTACTTACCGACGTTGGTAAATGATTTTTGGGATGAAGATTTGTTTCCGAATTTCGAACAGGAATGGAGCCTGACGCCTGCGGTGAATATCATTGAAGGCAATCAGGATTTTAAGGTCGAAGTGGCTGCACCAGGGCTGTGCAAAGAGGATTTTAAGGTGCATATTGAAAAAAACATTCTGGAAATTTCGGCCGAGAAAAAAGAAGAAAAAATAACCGAAAACAAAAAGTATCTTCGTAAAGAGTTTAATTACAACGAGTTCAAGCGGACGTTCAGTTTGCCCTCGACAGTAGAAACCGATAAAATAAAGGCCACGCACATGAATGGCGTTCTGACGGTTGAAATACCGAAAAAGGACGAAGCTAAAGTAAATCCAAGAAAGCAGATTGTTGTTTCGTAAGATGATTTTGTGAGGTTGTCTCAATATGCCATTTTTTACTCGAAATCATTCGAATTGAAAAAGAAATGGTTAAATGACTTTTGAGGCAGCCTCTTTTTTTCAGATATCTGTAAAAAGATTATCAATTGGAAAAATTTTTGTATGTTTGATGCGTTTATGAACAAAACGCTCCAGAATATCATTAGCAATCTGCCCGACAGTCCGGGCGTGTATCATTTCTTGAATGACGAAGGAAAGATCATCTATGTAGGTAAAGCCAAAAGCTTGAAAAAGAGAGTTTCGTGTTATCTTAACAAAACGCAGGAAAGCTTGAAAGTAGCCACGATGATCAGCAAAATAGCAGACTTGCAAACCATCGTTGTGGATAATGAAAGTGACGCACTGTTGCTTGAAAACAATCTGATTAAAAAATACCAACCAAAATATAACATTCTTCTCAAGGACGACAAATCATTTCCATGGATAGTGATCAGAAACGAACCATTCCCGCGCGTATATCTGATGCGTAATCCTGCGAATGACGGTTCACAATATTATGGACCCTATACTTCGGTAAAGACGATGCGTACACATCTCAACATGGTAAAACAGCTTTACCCTTTGCGTACCTGTATGTTGAACCTTACTAAGGAAAACATCGCGGCGAAAAAATTTAAGATTTGCCTTGAGTATCATATTGGCAACTGCAAAGGTCCATGCGAAGGCTTACAAACTGAAGAGGACTACAACGAAAGTATTGCGCAAATCCGTAATATCCTGAAAGGTAACACAACTTCGGTCATACAGCGATTAAAAACACTGATGAATCATTATGCAGATGTTTACCGTTTTGAAGAAGCAGAATTGTTGAAGAATAAAATGAAAATGCTCGAAATGTTTCGCAGCAAAACGACTGTTGTACATCCCACAATACATCATGTGGATGTGTTTTCGTATGAAGATGATGTTCATTGTGCTTATGTCAACTATTTACGTATTGTTGACGGCGCTATCATACAAGCGTACACTGTGGAACTGAATCGAAAACTGGATGAACAACCTGCAGAATTATTGGGATTTGCGATAACCAACCTGCGTCAACGCTTCATGAGCCAATCAAAAGAAATCATTGTCCCGTTTGAACCCGACATTATGTTACCGGGAATAAACTATACGATACCATTAAGAGGCGATAAGAAAACACTTTTAGAATTGTCGCAGCGAAATGTAAGATATTATCAGTTAGAGAAGAAAAAGCAAATTGAAAAAACCGACCCCGACAAACATGTGAACCGAATCATGGAAACCTTGAAACAGGATTTGCTATTGAATGAGTTGCCCGTGCATATCGAATGTTTTGATAATTCCAACATTCAGGGAACAAACCCTGTAGCTGCCTGCATAGTATTCAAAAATGCCCGCCCAAGCAAAAAGGATTACCGGCATTTTCATATCAAGACTGTGGAAGGCCCCAACGATTTTGCTTCAATGGAAGAAGTAGTATTCCGCCGCTACAAACGGTTACTTGACGAAAAACAGTCGCTGCCCCAACTGATCATCATTGATGGCGGAAAGGGACAACTGAGTTCGGCAGTGCAAAGTTTGGAAAAACTCGACCTGAAGGGAAAAATAACCATGATTGGTATTGCCAAACGGCTTGAAGAGATTTTTTTCACGGGAGATTCAACACCCATTTATTTGAACAAACGTTCAGAAAGCCTAAAACTGATACAACAAATGCGCGACGAAGCGCATCGTTTTGGCATCGCCTTTCATCGCAACAAACGCTCTCAAGCAATGATGAACACCGAACTGCAAAATATTGAAGGTGTTGGCACAAAAACCATTGAAAAACTATTGCAAAAATTCAAATCGGTAGCCCGATTGCAAACTGCATCTGTGGAAGACTTGGAAAAGGTAGTGGGAAAACAAAAAGCGACAATTGTATTAGAATATTTCAGGCGCTGAAATAGAATTGTTGACAGTTGTAATTAAAAAATTGTTTTTCTGTTACTACTCCTGACTTCGACACGGAAAAAAGAATAACAATCTTTGATTTGAGGTGCGTCATAGCGAGCGAAACGTAGTGAAGGGAGATAAACCGGAAAAAAACGTACATTCAGGATAGCTTCAGGCTATCGACTATCGTAATGACACAGAGGTTTTGAAAACCGTCACTTTACCAAGCCGCCGTACGTTCGCTGCAAGAGGATGAGAGTGCGTTCATTTATACAGAAAAATTTACAGTTTCGTTTAGATTGTCGCCACTGAATATTGATATTCATTGCCTGATAAGTCTATCTTCACGTGTAAATTTTGAAAACATCCGGTTTAACATTATCGTGCACCCGCTGGCAGGTTTTCTCTCCAGAACTTATCCATCACGCGGCGCACGTGCATCGAGGTGCCTTCGCGCTCGCTGATACCGTGGCTGCGCATGGGATACGACATCAATTGAAACAGTTTCTGGTGTTTGATCAGTTCGTCAACGAGCATTTCACAACCCTGATAGTGTACGTTGTCGTCGCCTGTGCCGTGCATCAGAAGGAGGTTGCCCTGAAGGTTTCGGGCGTGGGTAATGGGCGATCCAATGGTGTATCCGGCGGGGTTTTCGGCGGGGGTTCGCATGTAACGCTCCTGATAAATGGTATTGTACAGTTTTTGATGTGCCACGAACGCTACGGCGATACCTGTTTTGTAAATTTCGGGATAGCGGAAGATGCAGTTGAGAGTCATCGAACCGCCGCCGCTCCAGCCTGTTACACCGATGCGTTCCATATCAATATAGGGATACTGTTTGCCTGCTTCGACAATTGCTTTCGCCTGATCGTCGGTGGTGGCAATGCCGATTTGCTGATAAATGGACTTGCGCCATGTTCGGCCTCTGGGTACACGCTGCCCACGATTGTCGAAACTCATAATGATGTACCCTTGATTGGCTAAATACTGATGCCACGCGGAAGGTTGCCAGGCGTCAGTAACGGTTGAGCCGGCGGGCTCGCCGTAAATGTCGAGGATGACGGGATATTTTTTTGACGAATCGAAATTTCGTGGTTTGATCATCCATCCGTCAAGAATATAATCGCCTACATCGGCTTTCACAAATTCCCTGTAATTGAAACCCCATGCGTCGAACTCTTTTTTTACGTCGCTGTTGTCTACAATGGTGCGAACGGCTTTGTGCGCGGGGAGCGATACCATGGTTGATACTGGCGGCATGCGCGTGTTGTTGAAGGTATGTACAGCCCATTTGCCTGTGGGCGAAATGTTGTAGGTGTGCGTTCCTTCCTGTCCTTCGGGACTTACGCGCTCCATTTTACCGTCGCCAAAAAATTTTGAACGATACAGAAAGCGTTGCGTATATTTTCCTTCAGGGGTGGTAATATAGTAAACGTAGCTGTTCTTGACGTCAATTCCTGTAACATTTACAATATCGAGGTTTCCCTTCGTAACGGGCAGTATTTCTTTTCCGTCGCGGCTCACGAGATAGATGTGTTTATATCCGTCGCGATCGCTCAACCAAGTGAAATATTTATTATCTCTAAACCATTGGATACCATCGTTAGGCTCTGTCCAAGCATCGTCGGTGTCGGTAAATATATTGACTGGCGTTTTTTGTCCACAGCCAACTATCCACACTTTATTTACACTCTGGTGGCGATTCATCTGCTGGATAAATAACTCATTAGTGCCAGGAATAAAATCCATACGCATAATATAGTTATTACGGGGATCACCGGGGATTTCAATCCATGTTGTCGTGCCTCCTTCAACTGGGATATAACCTACTTTCACCGCAGAGTTTGTGGTCCCTGATTTCGGATAGGGAAACGGAATGATTTGAGAATAAATCGAATCGACATTGTTAATCATGTAGAATACGCCTGTTCCTTCCGTATCCGAATTCCAGTAAGCGATATACTTACCATCGCTACTCCAGCGGAAACCATCGCGGCAATCGAACTCTTCCTCATAAACCCAATCGAACGTACCGTTGACAAAACGGTCATTCCCGTCGGTGGTAAGTTGAGTGATTGATCCAGTTGCCAGTTCTTCTACGTAGATATTGTTTTTAGCGACATATGCTACTTTAGTGGCGTCAGGATTGAATTTTGCGAACATCGTTACCGAAGGCTCCATTCCCTTGTTCAACTGTTGAAGCTCGCCGCTTTTGACGTCGAAAACCCAATAATCGCCTTTGGTGTTGTAACGCCAAACACGTTTTGTGTTGTTGAAAATCAAAATTTTACTGTTATCGTCCGACCATGCGAAACTGAAAATTTCTACTGGTTTACCGGTTGATTTGTTCATCAGTTTTTCAGATGGAACGATAACGCTGCGTTTGTTGCTGGATGCTTCGTAACGAACGATATCCATCCCGCCCGTAGCTTCGTTGCGTTCCAGACTGCTGTAACCTTCGCCGTCTTTGAACCATGTAACCGCGCCTGTGCCGCGCGACGAAAACATACGACCGCTAACAGCGTCTTCAAACGTAATAACTCTGTTTTTATTGTCCTGAGCATTAGCACTCCCAGCAAAGAATAGCGCCAGTATGAACAGAATATTAAAAATTCTTATTTTGTTCATGTTATTTATTTTACAATGATATATTTTTTACCTGTTTCTGTAGCAAACTCTATGACGCCATCTTTCAACAATTTTGTTTTCATTGTTTTACCGTCTTGCGTGATTTTTTTAACCGTACCTGCTTTTAATCTACATACATTACCCGCTTTTGAAATAAGTTCTACCTGTGTCAAGGTTTTATTTTTCCAGCTGAAATTCAACTCAAAACCACCACGCACGCATACGCCGTTGTACTTACCATCCGTCCATTCGTCCGGTAAAGAGGGTAATAAATCAATAACGTCTTCATGCGACTGTATAAGCATCTCGGCAATACCGGCAGCTACCCCTTCGGTGCCGTCTATTTGCAAGGGGGTATAGCATTTGGCAAACAATTGGGGATAGGCTTGTTCTTTTACATAACTTTTGAAAATGAGATTTGCCCTGTTTCCATCATATAAACGTGCCCATAAGGCCATTTTCCATCCTCTTGAAAAGCCTGTACCTCCATCGCCCCGTCCTTCCAGTACTATTTTACATGGTTCAACCAATTCCGGTGTACGTTTCGCAGAAATGACATTCCCCGGATATAATCCGTACATATGAGAAAAATGGCGATGACCGGGTTCCAATTCATCATAATCTTCAGCCCACTCCTGTAAGGCGCCATTTTTTCCTACTCTCGGAGGAATCAATTTAGTTCTTGCTTGTGCTACTTTATCTGCAAAATCTTTATCGACGCCTAACCGTTTTGCCGATTCCACATAATAGCCGAATAGATCGTGTAATATCTGCATATCCATTGTGGCAGCATAGCAGATGGTTGTGAAATAGAACATACCGGTAACTTCATCAACAAAATAGCGGTAATTCTCAGCTTTGGGAGGATTTTCCGGCGATGTAGAGGGATTGGTCACCAAGTATGGTCCATAGGGGACAAGGAAATCCATAAAAAAATCCACACTCCCTTTGATCAACGGATAGATTTCTTTCAGATAGTTTTTATCACAATTATATAAGTAGTGTTCGTAAAGATGCGTTACCAACCAGGCGCCTCCAACGGTAAATGTTCCCCATGTCGGGCCGTCCATCGGCGCCACTACACGCCACAGATCCGTATTTTGATGATGTACCCAACCTCCTGCTCCGTAATGTTCTTTTGCTACTTCCGTACCTTGATCAGTCAAATCCCTCACCAGGTCTATCAGTGGTTCAACACATTCCGGAAGGTTACCCGATTCCGCCGGCCAATAATTCATTTCAGTATTAATATTGGTGGTGTATTTCGAACTCCAGGCCGGTTCGGCGTCTTTGTTCCAAATTCCTTGCAAATTGGCTGCCTGTGTACCCGGCCTTGAAGAGGTAATCAGCACATAGCGACCAAAATTATAGGCTAAGGACGCTAAACTCGGATCAATGGTTTCCGGAGCATCCTGTAAGCGTTTAGCTGTTTCGACAAATGAAGCTTCAGTTTTAGGAAGTTCAAGAACCACTCTATCATATAGACGTTTGTGTTCCTGAACAGCCGCCTTTTTTACATCTTCATATGTTTTTCCTTCCAAATTTTTCAGATAGTGATCAACCCTTGCTACCTGATCGGCAGAAACATCTTTGTAACTGACAAAGTTGGTAGCAGCCACAAAGCGGATGGTTACCGCATTGGCATTGGTAACCACCAACTGGTCGAAGTCAAAGTGAACATGACCTCCTTCGTTGATCAGATTCATTTGCGCCTTATATTTCAATTTGCCTTCAATGCCCATATAGTCTATGTTTTTCCCGTTGATCATGATGGCATTGTTGCTTACTCCGTCTAACAGATAAGCCTCAAGCGTTGCACGTAGTTGCGCTTTAAAATTCAACGCTCCCTGTTGATTGGCCGTAAGACGGATTTGCACAGTCTGATCGGGAACCGAAGCCAATACTTCCCTGGAATATGTCACACCATTCACCGTATATTCCACTCCGGCAATACCGGTTTCCAAATCCAGCCATCTCTTATAACCAGTAACATTTTCATGTCCTTCAAAAATAAGGTATATATCGGCCAAAGGCTGATATTTTTGTTGGGTTGCCGGTACGCCCATCATGGTTCTTCCGAATAATTTGTGAGCTTCCAAAGGCTGGCCTTCAAAAATTAGCCGTTGTACTTCGGGCAGGGCTTTATATCCACCTTTCACAAGGGTTGAATACGGGCCGCCGCTCCAGTAAGTGTCTTCATTTAATTGTACACGCTCCTGTTTCGTATTGCCGAAAACCATGGCGCCTAAACGCCCGTTTCCGACAGGCAAGGCGCTTTCCCATGCCTTTGCAGGTTCGGTATACCACATCAACGTAGAAGGGTTGAACGAGCGATCGTTTATCTGCCTGGCAATTGGTTTTTCCTGCGCAAACAAAATGTTTGCTGAACATAGCAATAACGCTAAAAAAGATTTGTTAAAAAATTTCATTTTCGTAATTATTTAAGATTTAAGATTTTATGCGAATAAATGGTTAAAAAAAGAGAAAACAGCGAAGATTAACGCCATGATCTACTGTAATATGTATCGCTGAAATACCATCCTCCTCCTTCAACGAATGAAACACTCCGCCCCACGATGAAGCGCCATAACTGAGTTTACACACCTTCGCCCAAGTTTTTCCTATTTTTCGATATTCCAATTTTTGATATTTTATAATTGAATCTCAAATACGATTGTATTGAACTTCAGTAGACCGACAGGTCGCTTAATGAAAACTTCTGTATCATTCTGCATCCACTGTATTTTTTCGTTGCTACCCAGCAATTTTACGGATTTGACTTTTTGACCGATTTCTGTTTTCAATCCTAAGGATTGGATATGAATATCACTGGTGGGAATTTCCATACAAAAAACGTACAGAGTTTTCCCTTTTAAAGTAAAGCGCAGATCTCCGAATTGATAAGGACGAACATCTACAATTTCGCCACCCCAAAATTCCTCATGTTTGGTCGAAGTATCGGGACCTTCGCCATAAATTTTCCATGGGCGGGTACCATAAATGGCAACACTGTTTACTGCCATCCATGCAGCGATGTCCTCCAGAATATCAAGTACATCCTGTTCCAAATTGCCTTCCGGAGTTTGTACAACATTTAACAATAGATTACCATTTTTGCTTACAATATCTACCAACATTTGTATTATCTCATTTCCTGTCATGTATTTCTGACCGGTGCGGTAGTACCAGTCACCGATGGACGTATCGGTTTGCCATGGATATTCGCGGATACCTTCAGACGAACCGCGTTCATAGTCCAGTACCCAGCGTCCTTCTGATTCTTGCTTGCAGGTATATACAACTCCCTGCGGTTTTTTCTGTTTGGCGTCCTGATTGTAAAAGTGGGCAATTAAGCTTCGTCCTACATGATTATCGAAAGGCAGACCACCGTCGGTGTAAAGCAAATCAGGATGATAGTTATCTATCAGTTCCTGAATACGGTCGTACCATTGACGTTGCCATTTAGGATTGTTGGTGTACCACTGGTTGTCGCCGGGTTCAGCCGGCTCGTGGTATAACCCCCAGTATTCAGGGTTGTTGCCGTCGTACGGAACGCCGGCTTTTTCGCCTAACTGGTCGGAACGGTGAGCACTCTGAAACCATGTATAGCTTGCCCCGAGATGTTCGG
>Ga0082212_10009390_pt1 | contig 12619 bp, 10 predicted proteins | sample TergutNt197P3_FD_71548 | JGI IMG/M metagenome (GOLD analysis project Ga0082212, IMG submission 71548) | Neocapritermes taracua P3 segment gut microbial communities from Petit-Saut dam, French Guiana - Nt197 P3 | ecosystem: Host-associated > Arthropoda: Insects > Digestive system > Gut ... | reverse complement strand
GCAACCTCACGGACGCGCAGATAACGGCTATCGTGGAAAGGGGTGGGATCGTCGGACTGGCTTTTTACCCGCTCCTTCTGTCGACGGGCGGCAAAGTGGACATTGGCGACATTATAGCGCATATAGGCCACTTCATAGAGCTTGGCGCCGGGGACAACATTGGGTTTGGTTCCGACTTTGACGGTTTCAACAATATGCCGGAGGGCATTGTCGACGTATCTTCTTTCATGCTGATGGGGGAAAAAATATCCGAAGCGTTCGGCGAAACCGTTTCGGCCAAGGTAATGTCGGGGAATTTTTACGAATTTTTCGTCCGGTACTTCTCGTGACCCTACATATTGCCGGTATGGTACATTATTGCCGCAAGCGCCGCAATGGGCGCGGTTTCGCATCGAAGGATACGCGGGCCGAGAGTCGCCGTGAGCATACCCAGTGATCGCGCAAGGGCGGCTTCTTCCTCTTCAAAACCGCCCTCGGGTCCTGTGACAATCGATATGGATGAAATGCCGATACCGGAACCCAACGCTTTTCCGAGGCTCAGTTCCTCCTCGCATTCATAGAAAAAAAGCGGCAGTCCGGCCTGTGACGCCCGTTCGATGGCGTCCTCGTATGACGACGCGGCCGTCACGCCCGGAACAAACCCCCTTCCGCACTGCTTTGCCGCCTCCAGCGCGATTCTTTGTAGCCGCGCTGTCTTTTTTTCCATACTGTCCGACGTCTTTATGCACCTCTTTGACTTGAAAAGAACAATGCCGCGCGCGCCGAGCTCGACGGACTTCTGGACTGCATAGTCGAGCCTGTCGCCCTTTGCGAGCGCGATGTATACGGTGCAGTGAACGGTCGGTTCCCCGACAGTCGGATTTACTTCGACTATTTCGGCAAAACCGGAGGAGGAGCGATCCGCAGCAAGACGGCAGATGTAATCGCGCCCGTTCCCGTCGCAAACGACGAACAACTCTGACGGACGCAACCTCAATGAACGTATATGCGCGGCGTCTTCCGGGCTTAGACGGATGACGCCGTCCGTATTTTCCGAAACCGGAGCAAAGAACCTTATCATCAGGGGTGTTACCTCATAATTGTAATAAACGGCCATTTCCGGTAAAATGCCATAAATGTAAATCGAAAGGGGTCCTGAAATTGCTTACAAAAAGGCAAAATATGATTGAAACCGTAAAGGGTGGAAATCCTGACAGATTCGTCAACCAGTTCGAGGCGATATCCTTCATGTTTCGTACGCCTCTCGGCATGAGGTCGCCGAGGCCGATGCAGCAAACCGGATGGGAGATGGTCAATGCCTGGGGCGTCACGATCCGCTTTCAGGAAGGCACGCCCGGCCCGTTCCCCGTACATGACGAGGAGCATATCGTCCTGAAAGACGTTACCAAGTGGAAGGAAACGGTCAAGTTCCCGAGCCTTGAATTTCCGCAGTCGGAATGGGACGAGTGCGCCGCGGAGGCGGCGAAAATCGACAGGTCGGAAGTGTTCGCCGCGGCAATGATCGCACCGGGCGTTTTCGACCATCTGCATTACCTGATGGGGATGGAGGAGTGCCTGATCAGTTTCTATACGGAGCCGGAAGCGTTGAAGGAACTGATTGCCGCCATCACCGACTGGGAGCTTGAGTATGCGCGCCTCGTCTGCGGAAATCTTAAGCCGGACATGGTGTTCCATCACGATGACTGGGGCAGCCATCGCTCGACGTTCCTTTCGCCGGAGATGTTCGACGAATTCATTTTCCCATCATACAAAAAAATCTATGGCTACTACAAGTCCCACGGTTGCGAGCTTGTAGTGCATCACAGCGACTCTTATGCCGCGACGCTCGTTCCTTATATGATTGACATGGGCATCGACGTATTTCAAGGCTGCGTCGATACGAACAACGTACCCGAGCTGATAAAAAAATACGGCGGAAAGGTATCTTTCATGGGAGCGATCAACAACGGCGTCGTGGATGTGCCCAACTGGACAGACAGCCTCATTGCGGAATATGTCGAAAAAACCTGCCGCGACTGCGGAAAGCTGTATTTCATTCCCTGCTGTACGGCGGGCGGGCCGGCAAGCTCCTACCCGGGGGCGTTCGACGCCGTTACACGCGAGATCAACAGGATGAGTACATTGATGTTCTAGCGCTTTCCGAGCTTCCTCACCGCCTCGTCCTCATCGTTGGCAAATAATAAATACGTTCCCTTGTTACTTTCATATATATAGTCGTGAAGCGGTTTGCTTGTGTATTCGGAAAAGTCGCCGATGATGGCAAGCCGATAACTGAAGTTGACGAACTTCTGAACGACCTCTCCAGCGATTCCTGTCGAGAGGTCGAAAAAGCCGTCCGCCATCGCCGCCTTGTTTACGGCAATGCGGCTGCAATCCTGTTCATATCCGATGCTTACGGCGAAGTCCAGCGCAGACTGTCCATCGACAATGATCGGTTCGTCGCTGTTGACGACAGCGATTTTGCCTGTGTCCGTTTCTATTATTTTCAACGTCATATCGTTCGCTCCACCTAGGTCAAGTGCTCTGTGCGGGTGATGAAATCATCCTGCATTATTTTCGGCATCTCAACAAAATAGACGGAGAACCCGGCGATCCTTACGATTAGGTTTTCGTATTTATCCGGGTTCTTTTGCGCGTCGTGGAGCGTGTCCGTGGCGACGACGTTGAACTGGACCTGCATACCGCCCTCTTCAAAGTATGCGGCGATCAGATCCGTCAGTTTCCTTGTGCCCTCCGCACCCCGTACCGCCGTAGGCGAAAATCGGATGTTGAGCTGGTCCCCGTTGCCGAGCTTGAAATGAGGCAACTTCGACGCCGAGACCATGTACGCGGTCGGCCCGTTTTTATCGAAGCCCTGCCTCGGCGATATGGCTTCCGCAAGCGGCGCGGAACTCGACCGCCCATCCGGCGTCGCGCACGTGACGCGTCCGAATTCAATATGCGTCGTCACCGTGAACGTACCGCCGCGCCATTTTCCGCGCGGCCCGCTGACGGCGTTGTTCATGTGATCCGCGTACGCCCCGAGCGCCCACGCCGCAAGCGCGTCCACTTCCGGGTTCGCGTTGCCGTAGTGCGGCACGTCATTGACGATGTACTGCTGCAGATCCTCCCAGCCTTCCCAGTCGTTCACGAGCGCCTCGTAAAGCTCATTTGCGGTGATGGTTTTGTCGTCGAACACCAGCTTTTTAATTGTCATCAGACTGTCGGCGACATTGCCGATGCCGAGCGTCGTGAACCCTGTGGAGTTGTACTTTGAGCCGCCGTCCATGACGTCAAGGCCCTTTTCCATGCAGCCGTCCATCGTCGCCGTCGCGCTGACGCACGGGAAGAAGCGGCTATATGCCATCTCATAAAAGTTTACATATGTGACATGCCAGTTGAGAAAATACTCCATCTGTTCCAGAAATGCCTTTTGGAAGTCCTCAAACGTTTCGTAGTCGTAGAGGAACCCCGTCTTCAATCCTGCGTCGCATCCCGTAAGGGGGTTTGTCCCGTTATGGATGGCCATGTTCATTATTCCCACCAGGTTGCTGAAGCTTTCGGCGCCGCTGCTGCCGCTGGCCGACCATTCGGTTCCGCACCCCGCGGGTTCGACGCAGCCAATGATGCAGTAATCGTTCGCGTCCTCCTGCGACAAACCCCGTTCCATCAGGCATGGTATGATGATATCGTCGTTTTCGAATATCGGCATCCCGCCGGCGATTTTTGACGACTCTATCGCGTGCTCCCACACCTCCGCGGGAGTATCGCCGTGGATGCGCACGGACAGCGAGGGGATCGTCAGAAACAGCCTTGCGTATGTCTGCAAAAACATGAGCGTCAGGGCGTTCGTCGCATCCATACCCTCTTTGTCGACGCCGCCGACGGTGAAATGGTGCCCGCCGTTTTCATAGTGGTACGAAGGTCTTATGGTCTTTGACCCGGGCGCGTTTGAGGCCGCGAACACGAATGAAACGACGAAATAGTCGCCGAGCTTCAAGATAAACGCATCCGTGAGCTCCTGCGCCTGTTCCGCCGTCAGCGTTCCGTCGTCAAGCTCCTTTTCCATGAACCGCCCGCAGTATTGGTCCATCCTGCCGAGCGTGATGCCGTGGGCCTGCGCGTCCATGTGCAGCAGCAACTGGTATATCACGATGATCTGCATGGATTCCCAACAGCTTCGCGCCGGATTTTCGGCGATCCACAGCAGCGAGTCCGCCATTTTCGCAAGCTCGTCGCGGCGTTCTCTGGAAACCTTTTCGGCTTCATCCCTCGCGAGGGCCGCATATCTCTCCGTCAGCAGCTTCGCGCCCTGCGCGACAAGCCTTATTGAGCGCCATGTGGTGAATTTTTTCGCATCGTCGCCGAACACTCTGCCTTCGATCGCTCCCATCCGTTCATTAGCCTCGTCGATGATGTGCCCCCAGCCTTTGTCGATGACTTTTTTATAGTTTGGGCAGTAGTGTCCCTGTGGCATACCCGCGACGTTCCTGCTCCTATTGCCGAACGTCGTACAGTTGTCCCCGGTTATTTTCCAGATTTCGTCAGGCAGCGCGGCTATCACCGTCGAATGGATAGTCCTGTCCCGCCAGTATTCGACAGCTTCCCCATACACCTTTTTGTCTTCCGGCGTTATGTATAGATACGCCCCGGGGCTCTGGTATTGGCTGACGAAATCCTCCTCGGGAAGCGCAAGCAGCGACTCAAGCCAGCCTGTGTCCCACTCAATATAGTTTATCCCGCTGCGCCATTGCCGGCCTACGTTCCCGACGAACATCGCGTCCTCTTCGATGCACAGCTCATGTTTCGCGCACCACTCGTACAGCGCGCCCGCCCTTTTCAGGGCCGCGACCTCGGCCTCGTGGGTTTTATAATACTCGGTATAAATCCTCGTACGTTCAGCATCCATTACTACATGGCCGTTGTCATGCTCCCTGCGCATTTCCTTTATACGCTGAATGCGCGGGCTTATCGCCGCCACTTCATACATATTTTGACCTCCTTGACATGAAAATCGATACCGGGGAATCCGTTGCCTGACCACATAATTATTGGTGACATTATATCAAGAGTTGACTCTATCCACAAGCCACAGAGACTTTACAATACAAATAATATACTGTATCATATGCGCAAGAAAGAGGCTGCGGAAGCGGCGGTATTAAGATCGACAGAAAGGATAAAAGACACAATGAAGGATTTTGCGGGAAAAGTCGCGTTTATCACAGGCGGCGCGTCGGGCGCCGGGTTCGGGCAGGCGCAGATTTTTTCGGAAGTGGGCATGAAGGTGGTCATTGCGGACGTACGCGACGACCATATTGAAAATGCCGCCGCCCATTTCAGAAAGACAGGCGCACCTGTCCACATAATAAAACTCGACGTCACCGACCGCGATGGTTACGCCGCGGCGGCCGACGAAACGGAGCGCGTGTTCGGAACGCCGCCCGAGCTTCTTATCATGACGGCCGGCGTCAATGCGTTTGGCCCTGCGGAGGCGTCGACATACGAGGACTTTGACTGGGTCGTCGGCGTCAACTTCGGCGGCGTGATAAACGGGCTCGTAACGTTTGTGCCGCGTATGATAAAGGCAGGCAGGGGAGGGCATATCGCGGCGACAGTTTCGTACGGCGCGTTCATCGCGGCGCCGGTAGTCGCTCCATACGCGGCGTCGAAAGCGGCGGTGCTGAATCTGCTGGAGAGTTACCTGATGGCCTTGAAACCGTACGGCATCGGCGTCTCCGCCCTGTGCCCCGCGAATATCAAGTCAAATATATACGACGCGGCCCTAAAAACGCGTCCGGAGCATTTGAAAAACACGGGCTACAATGTCAGTGAAGAGACGCAGGCGATACTTGCATCGTCGCAGCAGTACGGTATTGAACCGCGCGACCTCGCGGACTGGCTGAAAAAGGGCATTGAGAACGAGCAGTTCCTCGTCGTGCCATATCCCAGCGCCGAGAGAATGATCGAGCTGGAGCTTCAGCGTTTTATCGATTACACGACGCTTGAGGGAACCAAGCGCCTTGAAGAGCGCAGGAAGCAGCCGCCAAACGAGGAAATGCGCAGGCTGACTCTCGAAAAAGAGGGTTTCGAAATGCGCTCGGCGACCCGGCCTGAAGGCCCCGACCCGGGGTTCGGCAAGGCTCGCGCCGACCGCGACTGGGTTTCCCCGGACAAGAGAGTATAGGAAAGGGGTTGTGAACAATGCCTGATACCGGAGTCAACGGTCTTCGTGAAAGCTTCAAAGTGGTGGGTACCCGCAACCTTCCGGGTAAGCTTTCATATGCGCTTGCGACCGGCGTCGCGAAATTCGGCGTCGATTACGCGCTGCCCGCAATGCTGCACGCAAAGTTTTTGCGAAGCCCGTACGCAAACGCAAAAGTGGTCAGCGTCAATACGGAGAAAGCCCGCGCGATACCCGGTGTGGTGGATATCGTCACCTGGGAGGACGAAGACCTTAAAAATTTGCATTCCCACGGCGAGGTTTGGGGGTTGCCCAAGCCGCTGTTCGACAATGTCGCCGACAGGGAGGGGGTCGAGGTGGCCGTCATCGTGGTTGCCGAGGACGAGGACATCTGCGAGGAAGCCTTACGCGCGCTCGACGTTGAATGGGAGGTTTATCCGCATGTCGTGAATCTGCTCGAAGGCAGATGCGACGACGCCCCCGTCATTCGCCCCGACGAAAATTTCCAGCCATCTTTCGGGCGGCGCGTGTATGACGAGGATACCCCGCCGAAAAAAGGAAATGTCTATTACGCAAACCTGACCGCCGGAGACGTCGAAGCGGGTTTCCGGGAAGCGGATCATATAGCAGAGTACAGCCTGTATACGCCGGCTTTCGCGTCACATATGCCAAACCCGTCCGGCTCGGTTGCCTGGTGGTCCCGTGACCCGTATCAGGGGGAGGGCGAAAACCTGCACATAGAGGGAGCGGTGCGCGAAAAATACGCGATAAGCGGCACTTACGGGGTACCGGACGAAAAAACGATCCAGGAAGGGCTCTTTATGGGCGGGAAATACTGCGACTGGGGGTTGCGCAAATCGCAGGAGATAACGCCGCTGCTGGCCAGGCGCACGGGTAGGCCGGTGAGGTGCGTGAACACGCGTGAGGAGACGTTCGACTTCCTGATGAACGAGCGGTATATGCACATGAAAGTCGGTTTCAGAAACGACGGACTGATTACGGCGGTAGACGATTTTTCAATAGCGGACAACGGCGCGCGCGGTAGCTCGAGTTTCGGAAACGTGGGCGACCTGACACAAGGCCCGTACAACACACTCCGATGCAAGAATATCTTCCAGCATATGGAAGTCATCGACTCCAACCGCGGCGTAATGTTCGTTTCGGGCCAGCATTGCCCGTTCAACTGGGATTCAATCACGATGGCGATACATCTCATCGCCGATAAGCTGGATATGGATCCCATTGACGTTGCGAGGCTGAATCTGCACGGCCCGACGTCCAAGGAGGACGTCAACCCTGTCCCGAGCTTTGATAAATGTATTGAAGCGGGGCGCAAGCTTATGGATTGGGACTGGCACAAATCCGGGGCAAAAAAACTGCCGGACGGTCGTATGCACGGCATGAGTTTCCGCTATCAGATGTGCCCGCGCCACTCGGGAACCGATTATAAATGCAAGCTTGAGTTCCGCGACGGAGTGGTGCATATGCCGACGCAGGGGCCGCTATTTGGCGCTTATGTCGTGGAATCGAACGCAATGGTGGTCGCGGAGGAAATCGGCGTCAGGTACGAGGACGTCAGTATTGACTACGACTACCGCGAACCGTTCCGGGCTTTCGGGGGCGGTTCGGACGGTACGACGGCTTCGGCCTGGGCGATGAAGGAATGCGCGAACAGGCTGCGCGTGCAGATACTTCAAGCGGCGATAGATTACGCGAACAACCCGCCGCCGCCGTTCCGCTTCATGGGCGGACCCCCGCCAAAGCCGGGTCCGTTTGCGTCAATGAGCCCGGAGGAGCTTGACATCGAGGACGGCTGGGTGTTCGTAAAAGCGGAACCCGACAAGCGCACGCCGTTGTCGCAGTCGAGTGAGCAGAATCTATTCGCGACCTTCACGGGAAAACCCCCGCTTTCCGTTTGGTCAACGGGGGAAATGGGCAAGCAGCTCGATGTGATGAATACCGCATACTGCGAGGTCGCCGTCGATACGGAAACGGGCGAAGTCGAAATACTGCGGTTCGGCGCGGTTGCGGATCCCGGGCTTGTCCTGCGCCCGATATCGCTTGAGAGCCAGATCGACCAGGTGATGTTCTTCAGCCAGGGTTGCCAGTTGCTTGAGGATTATGTGTATGACCAACGAACGGGCGTCCTGCTCAACAACAACATGGTCGAGTATAAAAAGCCCGGCATTCTCGACGCCGCGAACGTAGAGTATGAGTTCATCGAATCGCGCGCCAGCAACGCCGCGTACGGCGCCAGCGGTATAAGCCACTCAATGGCAAACACCCATCTTGTGATAATTGCCATTTACAACGCCATAGGCGTATGGGTGGATCCGCCGGCAACGCCGGACAGGGTGATAAAAGCTTTAGGGAAGGGATGACCTTCCCTTTTCCATTTTGTCCGCCCATTCACCGTACCCGTGGTCACGCATTTTTATGATGATTTCGTCAAACGATTTGAGTCCGAAACCGCGTCTGACGATCAGTATGTCGAGCGATTCAAGCGCGAGCAGCGCATCGATCGTGTTTAGCCTCTCGTTGAGAAGATGATTGAGGGTTCTGGGTGAAAAACCGATTTCACCCAGGCCTTTCTTTCGGGGCGCGGCGTCCGCTCTGGGTATTTTGCGAATAGGCTCGCCGAATGATAGCCGCTCGACCTTGTTCTGAAGCTCCGCTATAGCGAGTCCTGAGTCGTCCAACTGCTTTTCTAAATATCCGACAAGCTTGCCAACGCTTATGCGGCGCGCCCTGGACGGATGGCGAAGCTTCAGCGTCGCCTTGTTTATCATGCTCCGCGCCGACTCTTTCCCGACGCCACCAAGAAAGACCCCCGTCTGTTCATATGTCATGCCTTTGCGGAAAAAACATTCAAGCGCGGTACGTTCGCGCTCATCCAGCGTGGCGATGGCGTCAAGAGTCCCGCGCGTATAGGCGTCGCCGTTGTCATCGGCGACGCGGAATACCCGGCAATATATTTTTGAAGCATATTCATTGTCGGTCATGGCTTGCGGACACCCCCTGAAAATATCAAACAAGCCAAATATACACCCTACAAGGCATTGCGTCAACGCGGGCGCCGCTTTTTCCTGTTGAAAACCGCCGTTCCGTGGTTGCGGATATACGCTCTCCATACTGCAGTGTTTTCAGTAAAAAATAAAATGAGATTGAGGGCCGGACGCCCCTCAACCTCATCTGTGCAAATATGTCATCCGCTTAGCTGTTTGCGTAGAACTCCCTTGAGTAACCGTAAAGTTCGTCACGCACCGCTTCCGCAATTTTTGCCTGATCCGGACCCAGCCAAAGGCTTGCCATCATCCTGCCGCCCTTGCCATAAAAGTCCACGAAATCCCTCACGCGCCGGCGGGCCGTCGCCTCGTCCAGCCCCGGCTCATTCAGCCCCTCGATCGGGAAGGCAAAAGTCATCCTATCGCCGTAGTTCTCCTTCAGCCATGCAGGGTCGTTGACGCCTCCCAATTGCGGAGTCCACATATCTATGCCAAGCTCAATGAACTCCTCCATATACTGCATGTTATTGCCGCATGAATGCAGCTCTATATGCTTGCCGCGGCTTTTTATATAGTCGAAAACACGCTTCGTCGGCGGCATCAGAAGCTCGCGGAACATTTTGTTGGAGAAGAAGCCCGAACGCTGGTGCCCCCAGTCGTCGTGATAGAGCACCCCGTCGATGCGGCCATAATTGTCGAACACTTTACCGAGTATGAAGATTTTGTAGTCGGCCATCTTTTCGAAGAACTCCATGGAGCTCTCCGGCTCCACGGCCATTGCGAAGAGCGTTTCGTCGAAGGGCATCATTTCGTGCAGACGCTCGAAAATCCCCTCCACGCACTGGTAAATATGAGCCCTGTCCGGGTCGAACCTGCTGGAGATTTTTTCGCCGTCGGAGACCCAGTCAAGCGACTCAACATCCGGCCATATGACGTCTTCGCGCCATGTATCGAAATCCTTTATCACCCTTGTGCCCGGGCGCGTTATCATGCCGCCTATCGTTTCCTCCATCTGCCACTCCACGCCCCAATAATCAAGGCCGTCCACCTCGGGTACCGGATGCTCCTCGATAATGTCCGGCCAGCAGGTATTGGACTCCGCGCCGTAAACTGGCATCCAGACAGGCTTTTCCCCGACTATCGTACGCCTGTAGTTCTCCGCATGGCTTATCTCCCTCTTGGGGAGCGGCGGTTTTTCCTGCTGAAGCATCCAGGGGAACGTCCCCTGTTTCTGTTTCCAAACGTACTCTTTTACTGCCATGTTCCACTCCTCGTTATGTATAGAATTGATTCGGGAAGCTCAGTGTATGAATATCTTGAAACCGCCGGAGAGAAGTGAAAACGGGAGCGTTATTGTTTCATTCTCCACGGAAAACACATCCTTGAACTCCGGCACCTCGATGTCGAGGTTCAGATGCGTCTTGCTTGTAAGCTCCGTAGTAAACAGGCCGCCTACACAGTTGAGGAACTCTTTCATCGCGTCCCGCGCGATTTCGTCCGTAGCTTCTATCTCCATGCCCATGAAGCCTTCCGCGAACTTGCCGGCGAACTCTATCGCGCTTGCCGATTCTCCTGCGGAAAACACCAGCGCGCTTGTATCGTCGCCTTTCAGCTTCAGCGAAATCGTATACGGAACACCGCTGTTTGAGAGCTTTTCCGCCCGACAGACCATGATTTCCTTGTCAACAAGCCGTATTGCCGTTTTTATGAACAGCCTGGCGAACACCGTCATTATCGGATGCTCTTTCACGTCTATATCCGCTATTTTTGAGACGTATGTGTCCACGTGATTGTCGAGCAGGCGGTTGAAATCATTTTCGCTTAGGGCAAGCTCATTCTTGAACTCCGCAAGCGCCGCGTCCGCAGCCTTGGCCTCGGCGAACTTCTTGTCATGCAGAATCTGCCTAAGAATTATGTAGTCGCGAGGCTGTTTGTCGAGAAGCTCATGAAGCTGCTCTTCCGTCAGAAAACCGTTTTTGACCGCAAGCTCGCCGAAGTGCGCGTTCTGCTGGGCCTGTTGCTTATTAACCAATTCTGCTTGTTCCGGCGTCATCATGTTCTCTTCAACAGCCAGGTTCCCGATTTTTATTTTGGTATTCTTTTGAGCCATTAAAATGTCAATTGCCTGCTGCCGGGTGAGTATGCCCCTGCCTTCCAAATATGAAACAAAAATATGATTAAACACGAACTTCAACTCCTTGTCTCAAGATTACACCGATAAAGCGTTTACGTCAAGTGAATAAAGGGTCGAAAGTGAATAAAGTTCGCAATAATTCCGCTTTGTATGCGAATTTGGTTGCGGTTTCCAATTCCGCTTTTGTTGAGTATACTTTCGTCTTGACTTCAAAATTGAAGTTTTATACAATGCTCTGACGACAAAGTGTTGGATTTCACACTTCAATGGTGGCGTTCCAACCATACGGGAGTCAGTTGACCGATAACGGCAAAATGGTTTTGCGGAAACGGAGCGATGCGCATGAGGCTTGCGTCATGGAATGTGAACGGACTGAGAGCGTGCCTAAAAAAAGGTTTTGCGCAAGCGTTCGCGCAAATCGACGCGGATGTGTTTTGCCTTCAGGAAACGAAGATGGAGCGCGGACAAGCCGAACTCGACTTGGGCGGTTATCATGAGTACTGGAGCAGCGCCGATAAAAAGGGTTACTCCGGAACCGCGGTTTTCAGCAAAACCGAACCGCTTTCCGTATCCTACGGAATGGGCGTCGACGAACACGGCCATGAAGGCCGGATCATCCAACTGGAGTTCGGGGACTTTTATCTGGTGAATGTGTATACGCCCAACTCGCAACGGGGGCTTGCGCGACTGCCATACCGTATGCGGTGGGAGGACGATTTCCGTGAATACGTCCGCGGACTTGACAAAGACAGGCCCGTCGTCATTTGCGGCGACCTGAACTGCGCCCACCGGGAGATCGACATTAAAAACGCAAAGTCGAATACGATGAACGCGGGCTTCACGCGAGACGAGCGGGATAAGCTGACGCTGCTTTTGGAGTCGGGCTTTACTGACTTTTTCAGACAGCTCTATCCGGACAGGCATGACGCATATACGTGGTGGTCTTAAGCAAAGGGTGTGCGTGAGAGGAACGTCGGTTGGCGCATCGACTATTTTTTGGGTTCCGACAGGCTTATGGCGAACGTATCCGACGCAACAATACATTCTGAAATATATGGCAGCGACCATTGCCCCGTGGGAGCGGTGTTGAAAGGATGAAGGATGAAGGTGGGAGGGAGCTTTTAGCTCCCTAGAATCCTCTCGATACGCTTTTGCTCGGAACGGCGGTGTCGCTTCGCGGGAGCTAAAAGCTCTCGCCCACCCTTAATGCGGCGGCTCGGCAAAACATCATTCTTGCGAGGCACCGAGACGTTCAAGCGACTGGATGGATTCCTCGCAACCTTGCGCGGCGGCCATGCGGTACCATTTGATGGCCTC
>Ga0082212_10009389_pt1 | contig 12619 bp, 14 predicted proteins | sample TergutNt197P3_FD_71548 | JGI IMG/M metagenome (GOLD analysis project Ga0082212, IMG submission 71548) | Neocapritermes taracua P3 segment gut microbial communities from Petit-Saut dam, French Guiana - Nt197 P3 | ecosystem: Host-associated > Arthropoda: Insects > Digestive system > Gut ... | reverse complement strand
CTTTGTGTCGCGGTTCGTGAGTTTGCTCACAGCCTCGATGATCCACAATCCTGATTCTTCCCGTTGTTGACGCAATTTGTCGATCATGGCATTATTCGACGAAAGCTCCCAACGATAAAGCCTCTTAAGTGTTTGGTCTTTATGTACCTGTTCGACTTGTTGCCGAAACATTTTTTTGACAAAGTCTGACAATTCTTCCCGGCGAGGCATCTCACGCGGAAAATTGATCCAAAAATCATGCTGCCGGATATAAGCAGCCATCAATCCTTCCACCGAACCGAAGTAGCGGTATATCAATATCTTTGACACACCCGATTGAGCAGCAACCGCATTGATACCGATTTTTTCAAATCCTTTTTCGGCAATCATCCGTCCAATGGTTTCGAGCAACCTTTTTTCGGTCGCTGCCCTGTCTTTTTCTATCCTTTTTTCTTTTTCCATAATTCCAATTGATGTTCCTAATCGGGTGCAAAGATATGTTACTTTTTGGTAACATGCAAGAAAAATGCAAAATAATGTTTTTTGCAGGTATTCGTGATATCCTCTAAAATAACTATCTTTGCATCCTCGGAAGCAAAAGATTTTTAATAACTTAAAAGTAAACAGTTATGGTAAAGCATATTGTGTTATTAAAACTTAAAGACCAAAAGGACAGACAAAAAGCGCTCAATGCGCTGAACGGCATGAAAGGACATATTGAAGGATTGCTTGATTTGGAGGCGGGCGCCGATTTCCTGGACAGCGAACGGAGTTATGATATTGCTTTGATTTGCACCTTACAGGACAGGACGGCATTTGGTTTTTACCAGGCGCATCCCGTTCATCAGCCTGTCAAAAAAATCAAGCATGAGATACGCGAAAGTTCGGTCGCAGTAGATTATGAATACTGAAAAGCAGCTTCATCCGCCACATGTTTTGTTTGTACTGTGTGTGGCTTCATTTTTAGTGCCTTTTATGGGTTCGTCCATCAATTTGGCCTTACCCCAAATCGGCGAAACTTTTTCAATGAATGCCGTTACGCTCACTTGGTTAAGTACGATTTATTTAATATCTACCGCCATTTTTCAGGTTCCTTTTGCGCGTTTGGCCGATTTGATAGGCCGCAGAAAAGTGTTTGAAGCAGGCGTGTTGTGTTTTTCGCTATCAACGATCTTATGCGGATTTGCGCCTTCGGGCGCTGTTTTTATCGGACTGCGTTTTTTAGCAGGATTGGGTAGCGCCATGCAATTTGGTACCGGCATGGCTATTCTTACAGCCGTTTTTCCACCGCACCGGCGCGGAAAAGCAATGGGCATAAATACCGCCACCGTATATACGGCCTTGGCGACAGGCCCCTTACTCGGCGGACTGCTTACGCATTATTTCGGTTGGCAAAGCCTTTTTATCGTATCGGGTGTGGTTGGCCTGTCGGTTATTGCCCTTTCGCGCATTTTTATGAATGTGGAATGGGTGGAAGCCAAAGGCGAAAAATTTGATTGGAAAGGCAGTTGCATCTATGGACTTGGGTTGTTCGGTTTGATCTACGGGTTTACCCAACTCCCTCATTTGGCAGGTTTTTGTTGGTTGGCAGGCGGCGTGACGGCACTTACCGGCTTTGTTTTCTACGAACGGCAATGCCTTAGCCCTGTGTTTAATATCCGTGTTTTCAGCGGCAACCGCGTATTTGCTTTTTCTTCTTTATCGGCGCTGATTAATTATGCCGCTACTTCGGCGGTCACTTTCATGTTGAGCCTGTATTTACAATTCATTCGCGGCTTCGATGCACGCCACGCCGGACTGATTTTAATTTCACAAGCCTCTATTCAGGCTGTATTTGCCATGCTATCGGGGCGTCTGTCCGATAAAATACCACCTTCACGCTTAGCCACTTTGGGTATGGGCGTCATTGTAGTTGGTTTGACAGGCATGGCTTTTATCTCTGCAAATACCCCCATACCTTTATTGATTGTACTGTTACTCCTTTTAGGTATCGGTTTCGGCATTTTTTCCTCACCCAATACCAATGTGATTATGAGTTCCGTAGATAAAAAATATTACGGACAGGCATCAGCCACCACCGGCACCATGCGGCTCACAGGTCAAGCATTCAGCATGGGTATTGCCGGAATGGCCATTGCATTGAAACTCGGCAATCAAAAAATCCACCCCGCCGTACATACGGCTTTCCTTGATAGCCTGCAAATAACTTTTATTATTTGTGCAATCCTCTGCGCCCTTGGCGTGTATGCTTCATCGAGACGCAATGCACGGTAAACTATGCTTATGTAATCTTCCCAACTCTTTTCAATGCTTTTTCAATCGATTTGGTTTTTCTTCTCAATTCTTTTTCATACTTTTGCAACGAATAATAAAACCCGATATAACTATGATGATATAAAAAAGTAAAAATAAATAATTTAGTAGCGGATGCTACTTGTTCTTGGTTCCAAAATTTCCACAAATATTTGAGCCCTTTGTAGGGTTTTATACTTTAAGAACAAGTTATGCGTCGCCATAGTGCGGCGTGGAATGATTTGTTTGAAGTATAGGCGTGGAAACCTTGGAACCGGACAAAGATTTAATTCCACGCTTTTTTTATTGTCTGAAATCGAAATATAAAATTTTCATAAAATATTAAATATCAAATTATTGAATTTTTAAAACCTAACACAATGAAGAAGTATTTTTTGTACACAATGACAGCCGCTTTTATTTTTGCGGCAGTATTTACGTCCTGTGAAACGGATAAGGTTGAAGTCCCGACGTACACCGTCAGGTTCGACAGTAAAGGCGGAACGCCAACGCCACAGGAACAAACCGTCAAGGAAGACGGTAAGGTTATAAAACCCGCAGACCCGACTCGCGATAATTACACTTTCACGGGCTGGGCAAAGGCGGACAACGAAACAGCCGCTCTCTGGAACTTTGAGACAGAAACAGTGAGCGGGGACATTACGCTTTTCGCACGATGGGCAATCAACACGCATGCGGTAACTTTCGACAGTGACGGCGGTAGCGCGGTAACTGCCCAAAACGTGGCACATGGCAGTCCGGCAACCAAACCCGCAAATCCGACACGCAACGGTTACGAGTTCGACGGATGGTTCAGCGGAGAAACGGAATGGAATTTTGCCAACGCCATCACAGCTCCCATTACCCTAAAAGCCAAATGGGCAATAGTGTATAACGTGATTTTCGACAGCGACGGCGGTAGTGAAATACCACCTCAAACCGTTCGCAATGGCAACAAGGTAACTAAACCCACAGACCCGACAAAGACAATAGGATCAGGACTTTATTTGGGAACGATTACCGGTAACTACACTTTTATCGGCTGGTACAATGGTGAAACCTTGTGGAATTTCGAAAGCAATACAGTAACTGCTCCAACTACCCTTAAAGCCCGGTGGTCGCTTACAGGCAACGCTAAACGCATTGAGTCAGTGCTGTCGAATGATGTTGCAGCAGCCGTTACCTACGTAAATGCAAATTCGAACAGCGGGGAAGAATATACGCTTTTGTTAGGTACTGACGTAACTGTAGGAGAACAAACATTAAATGCTGCTAATGCCAAATTTACAATTATCGGTCTTGGAGAAGTGAGAACTATTTCTGAAAATCCGAGTACTCGCACCCAATCTTCATTATTTACTATTAACGGAAACAACGTAACCAGCCTTACACTTGGAAAAAACATCACATTAAAAAGGGGGCAAGGAGGGCTGATCGGCCTTACTACCCATTATCTTGTATATGTTCAGCGCGGAAGCCTAACAATGAGTGACGGATCAAAAATAACAGAGTCACGTGGTTACGCGGTAGAAGTGAGTGGAATAAACGCTGTTTTTAAAATGGAAGGTGGCGAAATCAGCGAAAACACTTATGGAGTATCAGTAAAGAACGGTTCTACATTCGAGGTGAGTGGCGGAATCATTACAGAAACCGTCTACACAGACAGAGATCGTGGTGATGTGTTTATTGGACACGATTGTATATTTCGACTATCCGGTAACAATAGAATTGGCACGCTTGTTTTGTCTGCAGCCAATAATACTACTATGCGCTCATTAGTAACCATAAATGGCAATTACAGCGGGACTGTTACTAGTTTAAATTTGTATGGCAATTACAGCAATGCAAGTATAGTTGCCACTTGGTGGACAAACGTTTCAGTCATAGTAAACGGAACAGCGAGTGTTATCAACATGTTTAATAATGGTTTAGGTAATTTCCGAGGCACCCTCAATTCGTCTTCGCCCATCAGCGCAACTCATGTACTCAATTCAACAGGTATTCTCGTATTGAAAGAAAATTAGTTTTTGAGTTTTCACGTCCTGCCGGTTAAATCCGGCAGGATTGTATATCAAGATTTGTAATCCGATAGTTTTTTGCATTTTAAATGCTCATACTCAATCTTTTCGAATTACAAATCCGAAAAGACGAAGGTTTCTACGATTCATTAAGCGAGGAACAAATTGATTTTGTGCTTGAAATGGAACCTTTAAATATTGAAGCCCGTTATCCTGAATATAAAGAACGCTTAGCAAGAAGGCTTACTCCGGATTTCTGTGAGACGATAATAATGAAAACAAAAGCATTGCAACAATGGATGAAAAAGCAGCTATAATTAATAAAGCGAAAGAATACAAGTCGCTTGTAAATAGCGTTTTGCCATTTATTGTAGATCAATATTGGATTTACGGTTCGTATGCAAAAGGCACTTCCAATAATCATAGCGATATTGATATTGCTGTGATTGTCAATCATATAGATGATGATGTATATTGGACTAATCTGCCGTTGTTGTGGAAATTATCCTATCAGGTGGACGATCGAATCGAACCTGTTCTAATAGCTCGCGATACCGATTATGCAGGTTTTCTCGACGAAATACAAAAAACAGGTATACTAATTAATTGAAGTTACCGTCCGTTTCTTCCAACACAGGCCCCTCCCCTACTACAAATTTGCCTTCATAATACCGTTTCCTGATTTCAGGGGCTTCTTCAATCCATTTTTCGATGCCGACATTTTTCATTCGGCAAAGGTTGAATACTTTCATATTGTGCGGATATTGCGCTCCCTGCAAAGTGGGCATGAGCAGTTTACAGGGAAAATCAGCACACTCATAACAATAATTCACGCCTTTTTGTTGCACACAATCATACGTGGCGCATTGTCCGTTTATCGCAAATTTACATTTGCCGTTTTCGGCTCGGCAACCTTTACATGGCGCTTCTTCAAGCGGTACGTTAAGGTATTGGGACAGTTTTTGTTTGTCTGCTTCGGTAATAATCCCCTCATACGACGGACAGTTAAAGCAATCTAATCCGCAGGGTGCTGTTAATAATGTTTTATCCATTTCAATTTTATTATATCGGTAAATAAATCTCTGTTTTCAACTTTGCCTGTCTTGCTGATTTTCGCCGGATATGCATATTTTGATTTTCAATTTGTGAGTTTTGAAATAAGGATAAATGACCTGTCAAAACACTGCAGAAATTTTACGAATTTCCGCAATCCGTTTTTTCAGCCTGTCATCCTTTTTGGCCATGTGCAGATTGTAATCGGTTTGCATACGAAGCAACAAACCCGGATTAATGTCCAAAGCGGCTTCCATCAACATCGCAAAATCGGTAGTAACTGGTCGCTTGCTGTTCAAAATTTCATTGAATGCAGTGTAAGGCAATCCTAAACGCTCTGCAACAGATCTTTGTGATAAATGACGGTATGCTAATTCATCTTTCAACAGTTCTCCCGGATGAAAAGGACGAAACGATTGTAAATCATTGGCTGTCATGCGACTTTTTGTAATCATATTCATTTTATTTATTATGATTTGTAATATCAATCAATGAACAAATTTCAATATTGAACAGATTCTTTTGATTGGTTATTTCGCGAAATTCAAGACGATACCCGTCATTTACACGTATAGACGAAAGTCCCTTTTTATCTCCTTTGAGTTTTTCGTAATGTAAAGATTTATAACCATATAAATCTTCAATTTTTTCGGCAGCGACCAACGCTTTTACACATTTCAAATAACCATTGATAATCTGCGGCTGAAAGCGATGTTTTTTGTCGGTCGTTTTTCCGTCTTCGTACAATTCACGTAAATAATCCTTTTCAAACTCTACCTTCATGACTGATATTTATTCGTGGCAAAGGTAATACTATTTTTCGTATTCACAAAATAAGTGAATATTGTTTTTATCGTTCCATTTCTTCCAACACATGACCCTCCCCTACTACAAATTTGCCTTCATAATAACTTTTCCTGATTTCAGGGGCTTCTTCAATCCATTTTTCGATGCCGACATTTTTCATTCGGCAAAGATAGGTGCATTTTTTACGGGTATTCGTAATACCGTTTTCAATTTTGATATTTCCGTTTTAGTTGGGTTGGACAGGTATATTTCGTGATGTCTTCTCGTTTCGTTGATGTCTTTTTCCAAACGGTGCGTTGCCAAAAAATTATCCATTGATTTTAGTGTTTTCGGCTCATCGTCATACGCGCCAATGTGCATACACTGTACGCATAATCCCTCTTTGATTTTCAGGTATTTCGCATTTTCTACGTCTATTTTCTTCTTTTTTGATGCTTCGTTGCAAGCCCAATCAAATACTTTATCCGTAACAAATTCGGGTAACCGTATCACTGCTGTCCAATGATAATTGGATTTTGACGCCCACTCCTCACCCTCTGCCAACCACCAAAAACTCTCCAATGGCGGCACGACATAATCAAAATAGCCGTCGGGCGTGTAGTTGCCTTTTTTACTCATTTTAATGGTGTATTGAATGCCGTACAGCAATTCGATTGCTTTTTGATATGCCCCTTGTTCTTCATTCGGGTTGCCTTTGCCTTCAACAGCGACAAACAGCATTTCAGGAATATCCACAACCGTCGGCACGGTTTTGGGTACATACAAGTCTTTGTACTCCTTTTTGTAATCTTTTATGTAATCCATATCTTTAATTTTTTAAATTTTAAATTTTTAAATTTTAAATACATCCCCCTGCCCCCTTCAAAGGGGGAATATTTAAATATTTTATTGTATCGGTAAATAAATCTCTGTTTTCAACTTGGCTGTTTCTATTTTGGACGCGTCGTTGCAATACTTTTCGAACATCGGAAGATTCTGCAATTCGTATCCGCTTACGGGAAGCCACTCCGCGAAAATGGTATCGTAAACAACGCCCAAATTGTTGTATGAACCCTGATAGGAAAATACGGCATATTTACCGCCCTGAATTTCCTGCACAGCTATTTCTCCATGCGGCTGAACAGGTTTACGGATTGACAGACAAATATCCGAGCGCAGTTTACTGCTCTCTGTTACATGCGGGTTGTCATAGTAAATGCCGAGATGCTCGATACCGGCTGAAAACAACTTGTGTGCCTTGACGAAATCCCACAGTTTAGCAAAAGTGCTGAAAAAATCCAGTTCGCTATACGCGCCTGTAAGACGGGTGTAAATGACTGTTTTACTTTCAATTTCAACCAATTTTGGCGCTTTTAAAGTCAATGCGGTTTTTTGCGTTTCCTGCCGCTTAACGACAAAATTTTCTTTTTGATTACTGTTCCTGTATTGTGTTGGTGATATACCGTAAAATTGCCTGAACGATTTTGAAAACGACGAGGGGATTGCGTAGCCCACATTACAAGCAATGGTTTCTATCGGTAAGTCCGAATAACTCAATAATAACGCAGCCGTTTCCACGCGGGTACGAATGACGTAAGCCGAGATTGTTTCGTGCCGGAAAGCCTTGAAAATACGGTGAAAATGAAATTCTGAAAAGTTGGATATTTCCGACAACTTTTTCAAATCCATATCCTCATCCAAGTGACTGTTGATATATTCGACGACCCTGTTGATTCGTCGGATATAATCTTCCTTCGTTGATGTTTTCGTATGCATGCCGCAAAGATACAGGCAATTTTGCATATTCACTTTTCCTTTCTTGCTAAGTTTCGCCGGAAATGCGCTTTTTTGAAAGGCACCCAATTTATGAGATTTGAGGAAATGTACTATCTTTGCACTTTTAGTGACGTGAAAATGTAGTTTTTATACGTAAAATGGAACGTAAGTTTAATAATCAATTGATGAGTTGGAAGTAAAGAAAAAAATATTGATAATTATTGCATTGGTCGTTTTAGGTGCAAGGGATGTAATCTCTCAAAATTCGAACGATGATAGCTCTTTGAAAATCACCGGATTCATTCAGGTTGAGACCAAATTTACTGAAACCGAAAACAACGGCTATGAATCGACATTCGGCGTCCGGCGCGGATTTCTTAAATCAACCTATACCAATGCATGGGGGCAGGCAGTACTACAAGTCAATGCTACCGAAAAAGGCATTCAATTAAAGGATGCCTACATCATGCTCCAACACCCTAATGTTGAGTGGTTAAGCCTCAAAGCAGGTTTGTTTGTACGCCCATTCGGATACGAAATATCCTATTCATCTTCGAACAGAGAAGCTCCGGAACGGGTACGTGTATTCACTTCCATATTTCCCGACGAGCGCGATTTGGGCGTTACGCTAACCCTGCTTACACCGAATGAATTACCATTTGGCAGACTAAAATTTGAATTTGGATTCGTTAACGGCAATGGCATCGCAACTGAAAACAAGGCTATATACGGCAATTCACACAAAGATTTTGCAGGTCACCTAACATTCAATAAATCTGTCGATTATGTAAGTTTTGGCATTGGAGTATCGTATTACAACGGCAAAGTAATGTTGTTCGATGGTTTGAATGCATACGAAATGAAAAGCGGGAATTTTCAGAACATGCATCTGAAAGGTGGCGATATGATCAACAGAAGCGTGTATGGTATTGAGGGACAGTTTTTTGGCAAAACAGTTTTGGGAAATACTGCCGTTCGTGCCGAATATCTGTTTGGCACGCAAGCCGGACGCATCAATACCAATGTGAGCAATTCTTCCGCCGGCTATCTACATTCTTCGGCAGCGCCCTCCGATGTTTATCTTCGACCGTTCACGGGCGCTTATCTGTACTTTATTCAGGATATTTTCAGTTTGAAACATGCTGCCATAATCAGGTATGATTTTTACAACCCAAACCACAAGCTAAGAGGCAATAACCTGCAAACTGACGGCGACGTGAAGTATGCCACATTCGGACTGGGATACATGTATAATCCCACATCATACATCAGAATTTCAACGTTTTACGAATGGATAACCAATGAGCAAAGCAATGCAGCTACCCTAAGTGAAAAATTTCAAAAAAACATAAAAGATAACGTTTTTACAATAAGATTACAATATAAATTCTAAAAATATTACAAATAGATCGAATCTATGCCGGGTGGTGTGCGACATCATCTTTTTTCAATTGAATAAAACTACCGCAATGACTACTAAAAATAAAATTTCTTTGGCTCTCCGCTTTCTAACGCCACTTTTTTGCCTGATATTTATCTTCTTTTGTGCTCACAATGCTGTATGGGCCGAATGGTATATGCGCAGTTGTTACCCTTTGATAGCAACGGTTTTATCTTTTTTCAGCCGTTGGTTTTCATTTTCACTGTTGGATGTTTTGGTGGTTGTCGCAACTGTTCTTTTGTTGGTCAATACCATTGTGTTAATTATTCGCCGAAAAAAGTTCGGTCGCCGGACAAGGGCATTGCTGCTTACCGCTTTATGGATTGTGATTTGGTTTTATATGTCATGGGGTATCGGGTATTTTCGTCCGGGTTTTTATGAGCGTTTCGAGGTAAATCCGCCGAAAGAAGATCGGGCATATTTCGAGAAATTGGTCGGGCGCTATATTGATGCCATCAATCAGGCATACATTGCCGACCCTTTTTTTGATATACAAGAGATTGATAGCGAGATAGAAGCATTGTATGCAAAACATCACGAAATATTACGCATACCGTACCCATGCGGTTGGCGAAACGCCAAGAAAACCATTGCCGAGCCATGGATGACCCGTATGGGTGTTGCCGGGTATTTCGGCCCTTTTTTTAACGAGGTACATGTCAACATGTACTCACTACCAATCACTTATCCTTACACATTGGCACATGAAAAGGCGCATCAATTCGGCATAGCCAACGAAGCAGAATGTAACCTTTTTGCAACCGTTATCTGTACGTCGAGCGATCATCCTTTGGTGCGTTACAGCGGTTACCTCCAAACAGTATCGTACCTGTTGGGCAACCTGCGAAAGATATCGCCTGATCGTTACAGGGAAATTGCGGGACGTATCGATCCCCGTATCTACGCTGACTACAAGGCTATTCAGGATCATTGGCAGAAAGAAATAAACCAGACTATGGCAGCCGTACAGGACAAAGTATATGATACCTATCTCAAAACCAATCAACAACGAAGCGGCGTGCTAAGTTATTCGGAAATGACAGGGTTGTTGGTTGCATGGGAGTTGATGTATGGAGATGTACCTCCCCCTGCCCCCTCTGAAGGGGGATAAATATGGTTTCCTCGTTTTTATTCAAAAACAATCCCCCCATGGGAATTGGATATCTCAACCGTTGCTGAAGGTTCCTTGATTTTACCTGCAATGCCGACAACGACATCTTTTGTATGCAAACTCGTTTCATAAAAATCCACGTTTCCCGTATTGATACTCCCAAAATTGGTATGCAATATTGCCTTAAAATTATGATTCTTAGTAAGCGTTATCCTGATTGGCGCAAAATTGGCGTCTATCTTTATCTTCGAGAAATTTTCGTCAATACGATTCATCTTCAGTGAACCATGAGCATACTTATTCGTTGTAAATGATTGTTTCAATCTACCAATCTCAATGTTTGAAAAGTCTGATGTGATATCAGCGCTACCCAATTCGTCAATCTTCAAACCACTATGCGACACACTACCCGACATAGCGCCTATTTCCCTCAATTGATATTGCGAAAAACCACTCTTTATCTGCATAGCGCCACATTTGTTAATTGTTGCTCCGCCATGTTGTATCGTCAGGTTCGCATCCGCTAATTCATTGGCATAGAGTTTGCCGAACTGAAGATTTATCTCCAAAGGCTCAATAGTATTATTAAGTTCAATATCACCGTGTTGATTATTCAATATGTGTTTGGTGTTTTTCGGAACAGCGACTTCATAATCAACCATACGTCCGCAGTTATTGCACTGTACGCGCCCATGTTTCGTTTCAGCCGATATTTTGGCGCCGCTTTGGTTAAAATTTACCTCAATGGATTCGGCGATTTTTTTCGCTTCAGTTGCATCTTTTCCTTTTCCTGTTACCGTTATTTTGAAAACAATCTTATCATTCGCTCCTTCTACAATCCGTATTCGCCCAAACTGATTGCTTATAGAAAGTGTCGGCGCTGAAGTTACCGTAAATTCGCGCAGAATTTCGTTTTTATGTTCGATCAAAGCGACTTGATTTCTTTGTTGCTCTGCTCGCATTTTGTCACGTTCTGCTTGTAGTTTTTGTCGCTCTAATTGCTGTTCTACTCTTATTTTTTCACGCTCTGCTTGCATCTTTTCACGCTCCGCTTGTTGTTTTTCGCGTTCTATTTGTCGTGTTTCCTGCTGTTTTGCACGCTCTGCCTGTAGTTTTGCTTGTTGTTTTTCACGCTCCGCCTGTTGTTTTTCACGCTCTGCCTGTCGTGCTGCTTGCAATTGTTCACGCTCTGCCTGCCGAACATTCGGAGTTGTTTGCGCATTGGCAACGAATGAAATAATCATTGCTGAAATAAAAATCATAAAAATCTTGCTCAGTTTTGAAATCATTTGTGTATTACCGTACCGTTCCATAATTTTTCTTATTTAGTTATTATTTAATGTATTTGTCATAATTATATTTTGCATATTTTGCAGTGATTCAATTTTGGTTGAATAAAAATCGGCTATCAATATGATATAATCTTCATCCGTAATTTGAACCTCCGGAAGCGGATCATTTTCAATTAAATCCACATTAGCGAGCAGAATTTCCCGATTCACTTCATCCACCTGTTGTATCAGTAACAGGGTCGTTAAAGCCTCTTCTTCAAGTAGCATACTGTAATAATTACGCACATCTGTAAGTGTCGTGCTCTGTTGTTTTGCAGCAAACGGATTCAATAGAAAAATAAAACCAATAAAAACTGCGGCTACGGCAATCGTCGTGACTAACCATTTTTTTTTGCGAATGGGGATGGTGTGCCACCAAACAGCCGGAAATGACAATATATGTCGCGCGTCATTGCGAACGGAGTGAAGCAATCCGGAAGGTAATATAATATTTTGTTTATCACTGGATTGCTTCGCAGGCTCGCAATGACGAAAACGAGATTTGTCATCGGTAACCCGATAGGATGAGGCAATCCATCGCTCTTTGCCGGATTGTTTCGTTCCTCGCAATGACGTAGTTACGACATCATTGCTGTTCGACGGCACAGTTCGACTTAGCTCAGTGTCCGGGATGTCGTCGTTACTCATTTGCAATAACGAAAACTCATGCAGCCGTTGTTCAAATCGCTCGCGGTGTCCGGCAGGAAGCTCTTTTTCTTTTCCGAAAAGATACCCGGCATGTTTTTTTAATTTGGCTTCAAAGTGATTGTTATACATAACTATTCTTTTTAATCAAACATTTTTTCAATTTTGCTATTCCTCTTACATACTG
>Ga0082212_10009388_pt1 | contig 12622 bp, 9 predicted proteins | sample TergutNt197P3_FD_71548 | JGI IMG/M metagenome (GOLD analysis project Ga0082212, IMG submission 71548) | Neocapritermes taracua P3 segment gut microbial communities from Petit-Saut dam, French Guiana - Nt197 P3 | ecosystem: Host-associated > Arthropoda: Insects > Digestive system > Gut ... | reverse complement strand
GATTTATATGCGCTGCTTAACGGAAAGGACGATGTTTTCACAACCCTCGCGGGTGAAGCGGAGAAAACCATCTTGCTATCGCATGGTTCGCACCTAAGCTGTGAGAAGTGGTCGAAGTATATAGGAGAATATGACAAGATTGATGTTTCGCACAACAGGAGCGGTGGCTGGAGTCAGAGCAGTAAATGGGGGTACAACACAAATCAAGGACAGACGATGACAGACAAGCGGGAATACAAGATAAAGCCGGAGCAGATAAATCGCCTGTCACAAGATGAAATCTTTGTGTATGACAATCAAACCGGAAGTTTGATTCAATCGCACATCGTATAGCGAGGGGTGATTGTGATAGATAGATGTAACGACCATTGGTGTGATTATTACGGAAAAGGCAGCGAAAAGTGCGACCGTTGTGAAAAGAAGCACAACGAACAGGACAAGACCGATTTGCGCGATGTTCTCAAACGCAGAGCATATCGCTTGATGGGAGTTGATAAAGTGGAAACTACCAAGAGGTCTGGTCAAGAGCGGTAGCAAACAACTTAAATCTAAGGAGGGGGAAATCGTTATGGCATTAAAAGATGGCCAAGTTATTAGCACCGTGGATTTCAAATCGGTCAAAGTGCTTCGCGCATCGAAGGACAAAGTGGAGTTAGGAAAAGGCGGGCAAGGCATCGTCTATAAGGTTGAGTATGACGGAAAGCCGATGGCGTTGAAGTGGTACTTCAAAAACAAAATGAAGAACCCGAATAAGTTTTACGACAACATCAAAAACAACATAAGCATCGGTCGCCCGACAGAATCGTTTTTATGGCCTGTAGACCTTACCGAATGGGTGGACGATACGTTTGGATACATCATGCCGCTTAGACCAAGTGAGTATTCAGATTTTTCAAAATACCTCTTGGCGAAAGTGAACTTCAAAAACGATACCGCGCTCATCAATGCGGCATTGAATATTGTGGATGGGTTCATGCGGCTTCATTTTGCGGGCTTTAATTACCAAGACCTCAATGACGGCAACTTCTTTGTTAATTTCGAGAATGGCGATGTCTTGATATGCGACAACGATAACGTCATGGGACAAGGTTTCTATTCCGGCATCGCCGGAAAATGTCGCTATATGGCTCCAGAAATCGTTCGTGGCGAAAAGTTGCCGGACAAGCTGACCGACAGATTTTCATTGTCGGTGGTGCTGTTCATGTTGTTGTTCGCCAACCATCCGCTTGAGGGTAGGCTTACGGTAAAGGACGATGACATAACCACAGAAGCAGATGAGAAACGGTTCTATGGATTAGACCCGGTATTCATCTTTGACCCGAAAGACACACGGAACGCCCCCAATAAACTTACAAGCGCAAACGCCATTAAATTGTGGGGATTGGTTCCACCGTATATATGCAATCTGTTCATTGAAGCGTTTGAGCATGATAGGCTTCACGGTAAAAAACCGCAGCTTTTAGAAAGCACATGGCTGAAAGCGTTCGTGCGTTGGAGAAGCGAAATCATCAAGTGTGGTTGTTGCGAAGAAAATTATGCCGAACCTACAGGCGGTTTTAATTGTGCCTGCGGAAAGAAAAGACGCATCCCGGCACGAATGAAGTTCCCGAAAGAAGAAATATCCCTTTATCCGGGTGTTTTTCTGTATGATTGTCAAACGGTTGCTGACAGCGATGATTTTAGAACTAAAACCGCTGAGGTCATTACTAACCCCAAAGACCCGAAAATATTAGGCATTAAAAACCTTTCAGATGTCGCTTGGACAGTTACCAATCCAGATGGTTCAACTGCTCCCAAAGGAAAGGGCGAAGTCGTTAGAATTGCAGACGGCGTAAAAATTAGTTTCAGAAGCAATTTCACTGCTGAAGTTTTAGCAAATAAAAGGGAGGGTTAAATCATGGCTATGACTAATGTAGAGAGGGAAAGTGTTCCTCGCAAAACCGTTATGCTGTTTTTCATCATCGACACTTCGGGCAGTATGACTGGAACTCGCATTGGCGCGGTAAATTCCGCAATCGAAGAAACGCTTGAAAAACTTCGTGAAATGAACGCCGATAGTGCGGATGCTGAAATTGAAGTCGCTTTCCTTGAATTTTCAAGCGGAGCCAGTTGGCTAACGCCAAACGGCCCCGTAAAAGTTGAAAACTACTATTGGAGCGGCTTAGACGCCGATGGGCTGACTTCTATGGGCGAGGCTTTCCGTATGCTTGAGGAAAAGCTCCACAAAAACAGCGGGTTTATGCAGAGAGCATCGGGGTCATATGCTCCCGTTATTTTCCTTATGTCTGACGGTGAGCCAAACGACGATTACAAGACGCACCTTACAAAGCTGAAAAACAATAGTTGGTTTAGAGTTGCCACAAAAGTTGCTCTGGCGATTGGTGACGATGCCAACGATTTTGTTCTTGAAGAATTTACCGGAAGTAAAGAAGCGATTGTCAGAGTAACAAACTCGAACGCGGGCGCAAAACTGGCAAAAATGATTCAATTTATTGCGGTAACTTCTTCTCAGGTCGCCAGTATGCCTGCCGATGCCAGCGGTCAAACAAAGCAAGAACAACTGGAAGAAGCTATTCAATCAGCCGTTAATGACGACGATGATTGGGATGTTTCCAGTTCGTCCGGCGGTGATGGCTTTGATTGGTAACTCATGCGAAGCCAGATATGAAACTGGCAATTACCGAAATGTTTTTATTTCTACGAGAGGGGTGTGAGTATGGATAAATACCGCTCTTTTTCAGTAACGCATGAAGGGGCAAAACATGAAGCTGGTGTGCCTTGCCAAGATGCTTCGGCTCATAATGATGAACTGGAAAATACGGCTCTTGCAGTCGTGGCAGATGGTCACGGCAGCTCGCGCTGTTTTCGGAGTGATATTGGTTCGGCAAAGGCAGTTGACGTTGCTCAGAAAACTGTCGAACGCTTTATTATAAATGTCACAGATGTCATAACAGACCCGGAAGATTTCCGGGCAGAGCTTAATGGAATAGTTAAGCAAATAATCAACAAGTGGTTTGCCGCTGTGATGAAGAATGAGGAAACTAATCCTTTACAAAATGATTCACGGATTGAAGGGATTACAGAAAAATATAAAGACCGATATATCAACGATGTTGATTACCGTTGCCACGCCTATGGCACAACGCTTACTGTTGCGGCGATGGGTAAAGACTATTGGTTTGGTTTTCAAGTTGGGGATGGGAAGTGTGTTGTACTGTATGAGGACGGTTCGTGGGATACACCTATTCCGTGGGATGATAGGTGTTCATTTAACACGACCACTTCTATTTGCGATGATGATTCTTTATCAGGTTTTCGATATTGGTTTGGATTTAGCGACGGCGCGGGCGGGTACATAGAATATGGCTATGGAGTTGAAGGACAAGCTAAGGATTACCCTCCTACCAAAAAAACATCACGTCCATTAGCAATCTTCATTGGTTCTGATGGAGTTGAGGATTCCTATCCAAGCGTTGATAATGACAAGTATGTTTTTAACTTTTATAGAAATAGGGTTATTTGTCTTGCCGAAAGAGGGTTTGATTCCTTTAAGGAAGAAATAGACGGCTTCGCAAAGAGATTTGCTGACCGTGAAAGCACCGATGATGTTTCTATTGCCGGAATTATCGGTGACTTTAGCAATAAATCTGACATGATTGCACAAATGAAACAAGAATCTGAGATACACGAAGCAACTGAACTGGCTGCTGTTAAACGTCGTGATGCCGATGAAAAGCGTGATGCTCTAACCGCTGTGGAAAGCCGCACAAATACTGTAACGGCTAATCAAAGGCAACTCGAAGGAAAAGTGTCATCCATTGAGCAAGAAATCGCTGACTTGAAAACGAAGGGAAAATCGTATGAGTCCGCTCTAATAAAAGGTGAGTCCGAGGTTGCGGCGAGCGACCGTGAAATGTTCGAGAATAAAAGCAAAATTGACAAACTTGGAGCCGAATGTTCGTCATTATCGAAAGACGAGCAGTTAATAGCCTCAAGTGTTTCTCGTGCAGAAAATTTAGTTGTGATGGCTCAGAAAGAATGGAAAAAATCGAAAGATAACCGCCTGTCAAAGCAGGAGGCATTGGTAAAAGCCGATGAAAAATACAAAAAACAGCTAAAGAAATTGGCAGCGATAAATTCTGCCACTCAATCTATCGCTGATAAAAGCAATGGTACAGTAAACGTAAACGTGCAAAACCAACCCGCTGATGCCGGAACTGGTTTTGTCGATGCTATTAAACAAGCATTTGTGCCGGACATAGAAACTCTGACGCAAAATCTTGATAACGCAAAAAAAGAATTAAAAACTGCTCAATCTCAAGAGGTAATCGCTAAACAGCGTTATGACCAAAAACGCAGTGAGTTGATACCACTTCAACAACGTCTTGCGAGTGTTCAAGATAAAGTTCGTCAAGTTGAATACGAACTCAAACAGGCGGAGCAGGCTTACAGCAACGCAGAAATACTGAACCGTAACCAACGAGCTGCTGTAGCACAATGCCGTGATAATATAGCCGACATCGAGAGGCAAATTATAGCCAAACAAGTTGAAGTTGATAAGTTTCAAGCTGAATTAAAAACGCTTGTGGAGCAGACCAAAAAGCAAACTGACATACTTGCCGAAATCAAAGAGGCGTGGGAAAAATCGGATGCCGAGGCAAAAAAGTATGAAGATATTACTCAGAAAAAGTAAACGGGGGTATTAAGGCATGGCATTTACAAATTATCAAGCGATGGAAAGCAAGTATTCTTCGGAAAGAATGTCCGAAAATATCCGTAGGTTAAAGGACTATGATTTATTTCACTGTCTTTTATTAGGCGGTACTGATAAAGCAAACTCCGTAAAACAGCGTGTTCCCGATTTGCCAACTGAGTTTTATGAATGGCTCGAAGTATGCAACGGCGGAATGTTGTTTGATACCGCTATGTTGACCACCAAATCGCATGACGCAGAATTAGATTTGGACTTTGAAACATTTGCTGATTATTTCAATGCCGATTTACGAAAATCAAAAAACTTATCGGAAGATTGGTTTGTGTTTGCCGTTGCCGTTCATTCGGATGTGTACTTCTTTGATAGAAGCAAAAATGACGGCAAGGTGTATCAATGGGACGTTGAAGAAAGTGAAATATATGCAGTTTGGGAAACCTTTGAAGATTGGCTGACAGACCAAATAAACGAAGCCATCGACTTAATTGCTGATGAGCAATTAGAACCTCTGGATATAAAGCTGGAGGTTGAGGACAATGGCTGATACCAACCAAGCTCGTAAAGATGCTGTGCGCGGTGCTTGGAAAAACGAAAGGACTCAGGTTCGCGCAGGACAAGGAACTCGTGATTGGTCGCCAGCCGAACAAAGGCAAATCGTAGCAAAAGGTCGCGCAAATGGCTATGAGGGTCATCACATGAAGTCGGTTAGTGCGTACCCTCAACACGCAGGAAACCCGAATAATATACAGTTTTTGAACCGCTCCGAGCATATAAAAGGCGCACATAAAGGAGATACGAAAAATGCCACTAATGGGTATTACAACCCAAAAACCGGGTCTATGCAGAGTTTTGGGAAGCGTAACCCGCAGGCTCCGCAAGCACAAGCGTTAAGTTCTCCTATATCGCAGCGTCAACAAAACAACGCTATTAAATCTGAACAAGCGCGTAAAGCCGCAGCACGACAGGCAAGGACGGAGTCAAAACAGTCGGTTAATAAAAATACTCCGAGAAACACGCAAAAATCTACCACGCAGTCAAGTAAAATAGCGCAAGCGCGTCAACAAGCCTCACAAAAGGCACGAACGGAATCAAAGCAACCTGTAAGTAAAACCGTTCAGCCACGAAAAACGCAGAGCCAAAACGCACAAAAATCCACTGCGCCCGCAAATCAGCCAAAAGGAAATAAAGGTATCGCGGCGGCGCGTAATAAATCTTCTAACGGACAAACGGGGGCTTCAAGCCAAAGTCGTTCACCGAATAAAGGGATTTCGAGTTACCAAAACAAATCTGGTAGACAATCCGCTACTAAGAGTAGTGCAAGCGGGCAATCGGCAGCTAAAAGTAGCTCAGGAGGAAAATCATCGTCTGGTGCAAAAGGGAGTTCTGGCGGTGGAGCATCGAAGGGCGGGCAGAGCAGATAGGGAAAAAGTTGAACAAAAATAAGTCTTTTATGATTTGGGGGTATTCGTATGGCTATAAATCAAGCACCACCTCCGCCGCAACCCGCTCCTGTGCCGGCGCAGATTCAAACGGTTAATTCGGCACACGCCCAACGCTTGGCATCGCCGGGGCAGTCCGTAATAAACGATGTGAATTCAGGGAAATACGGTAAAGGTTTTACTGCCAGTATGCCTAACTCTGCACAACAAAAAACGCAAAATGCAATGAATGCCGCACAAAATGCGGGCAGCGTTGCACAGGGAATTGGTGACGCGCGAAATCAACGAAACATAAATAGAGAAAACAACAGCCCTTCAAGAAAAGGGCCGGGGTACACCCAAAAGCCGCCAGATAAACCCTCCAGTAACAAGGCTATTGCTAATATGAAAGCAAGGTCAGCAAGTGGTCAGCAATCCGCTTCCAAAGGCGCAACACAAGCCGGACAGAATAAAGGGATTGCGGCTGCGCGGCAAAAATCTTCTTCTACGCAACCGGGAACGGCAAAGTCAAGCAGTTCAACGAACAAGGGAATTTCAAGTTTCCAAAGTAAAGCAAGCGGACAATCTTCGTCTGCATCGAAAGGCAGTAGTGCCGGAGCTTCAAAAGGGAGTTCAGCCGGGGCATCGAAAGCATTCCTGTAAATGAGTGAAAATGGAGTTTGCTCAAAATAAAGCCCCCTGATAGTATGATTGTGGGTGAACCAAACCCAATCAAACAAAACAGGAGGCGCTGGGAATGCAAATCATACAAAAGAGAATTGAACGCATAACACCGACAACGATCATCGTGGGGATCGATACGGCAAAAGAAACACACTGGGCTCAGATTACAGATCATCGCGGGATAGCGTTAGTGAAACCTTTCAAGATTCATAATAGCATAAATGGTTTCGAGAATCTACTGTTAAGGGTAGAAAAGCAGGTAAAGAAGCAAGGATGCGACAAAGTCGTGATAGGGATGGAGCCGTCCGGCCACTATTGGCGGGCATTGGGGTGGTACCTGAAACTGCACGAAAGCAAGCCGGAGCTGGTGGGCGTCAATCCGTACCACACCAAACAGGCCAAGGAGCTTGACGACAACTCGCAGACCAAGAGCGACCCGAAGGACGCGTTGACAATAGCGCATCTTATCCGCAACGGCAATTACTTCGACACATACCTGCCGGAAGATGAGTATGCGGAGCTGAGGCAGCTAAACACCGAACGCCAGCGGCTGATGAAGCAGATCAGCAGGGCGAACAATGTATTGATTGCGCAGCTTGACGAATATTTCCCGGAATATGCCACAGTATGGAGCAATATCACATGCCCTACGTCATTGGAGCTGCTGAAAACCTACGCACTTCCCTCCGATATAATGTCGGCATCGCGCGAGAAGCTGCTTGAAGATATAAGGATAGCGTCTAACGGCAAGGAAAGCGTCAAGCTGATGGGCGAGATGATACGAGCCGCCAGCCGTAGCATCGGGGTCAAAGAAGGCAAAAAAGCAGTGAGGTTGCGGATACTGAACCTTATTGATGAACTGATATATTTCCAGAATAAAAAAGATGCGATAGAAGCGGAACTTGAATCAGTGATGGATACACTCCAGCTCGGCAGTGTGCTGCAAAGCATGCTGGGCATTGGGCCGATCATATCGGCGGCGTTCATGGGTGAAATCGGCGACATCAGGCGATTCGACAACTGGAAACAGGTGCGAAGCCTGGCGGGACTGAACCTTGTTGAGGACAGTTCGGGGCAACATAAGGGCAAAACCAAGGTGAGCAAGCGAGGTCGTCCATATTTACGGCATATGCTGTATTTAGCCGGAGAATGCGGATGCAGATGTAACACTGAAATGCACGAATTCTACCGATGTCTGCGAGACCGGAAGAAAAACCCATTGAACCCGCAACAGGCATTTGTGGCGACCGGCCTGAAAATCATGCGAATACTTTTCCACATGGCAAAGACCGGAGAATCATACGACCCAAGCAAAGCGCTGGGCGCAGTCCGGCTTCAGCAGATAGAAAGCCTCGGATAAAAACCTATAGAAATTACCCACAACCAAACGAAACCAAGCAACCACATATTGGTATTTCTCTTGCGTATCCACATAGCGAGATGGCAGACCATGCAAGCGCCCAAGCCGCAGCGGAGCGGCGCGGGACGCGCGGGTACTGAATAAGGGCAGAAAAATATCGGCAACAGACGTGCGCAACCGGATAACCGGAACATAAGACGGCACGGTGCGTTGGTATCAGGATCAAGAAAGGGAGGCGCGGCAGCCATCTTTCCACAAACGTGGCTCGCAAGGTTAACCCATCTTTCGGCAAATGGGAGTAAAAAAAAGAAATTTCGCCATGCAAGTTCAACTAATTCGATATGAAAAACAAGCAATAATGGGGAACAATGGTCAAATATAGGATAAAATTGGGGAGATTTTTTTAAAAACGCGAATGTAGTGATTAAACGGGCTCAGAGATTATCAACTTTCTATTGACGCCGTCAACCTGTTGGTATATAATAGATCCAAAGGATTACAGGTGGGGTTGAGATGTATATTCGCGAGTACAAGATAAAGAATAAGAAGACCGGAAACGTGTATATAGAACACAAGCTGGTAACGTCTGTCCGTACGGACAAAGGCCCGCGCCAGAGGGTGGTCATGCCGTTGGGGACGCTCACGGTTGACCGCCTGGACTGGAAGCGACTGGCCCACGCTTTGGAGTGCCGGATAACGGGCCAGCAGTCACTGCTGGAAGCGCATGATGCCGACCTGGAGCGCTTGGCATTGAAACTTGTCTCCAACAATGATTTGTCCCGCGCTCTCGAAGTGCTGTCTGACATCAAAGTGCAAGAACAGAAAGAATCCATGAAAGAGCTCGACCGTAGCCGCCATGTGCCCATTGACCTGAACAGCGTCAAGCTGAAGAAGACGCGCGGGCTCGGCGCCGAGGCGCTGTGCCTCCAGGCCTGGAATATGCTTGGGTTTACAGACATCCTGAAGAAGCTGAGATTCTCAATGACATCGATTTCCCTGACAATGGTCCTATTGTTTGGGCGCATGATCTCCCCCGGGAGTGAGCGCCATACCATAGAGTGGTTCCAGAAACGAAGCGCTTTGCAGGAGCTTCCAGGCATAGTGGACCTCAAGAACTGCGGAAAGGACCGGTACTACGAAGTCGCGGACGACCTCTATGCCAAGAAAGAGCGCATAGAGGACATGCTGTTCAGCAAAGAGCGGGAATACTTCCCGCACACGAAAGACACGCTCTACCTCTACGACATCACCAACACCTATCTGGAGGGGCACGGCCTGAACAACACGCTGGCGGCGCGCGGCCACTGCAAGCACAAGCGGTACGACTGCCCGCTTGTCACTTTGGCCCTGGTCTTCGGGGACGACGGGATGCCGATCTGCAGCCAGATATATAAGGGCAACCAGTCTGAGCCCGAGACGATGAAAACCATGATGGGGCGGCTGATGCGGAGGCTGCACGGCAGCCAGATCCCCCTGTTCAAGCCCACGGTGGCCATGGACCGCGGCATCGCCACGGATGACAATGTGAAATGGCTGCGAGAGAATGGATATCACTACATCGTGATCAAACGGGAGGATGACAGCGAGGAATACCGGCAGCAATTTGAAAATGGCCGCGACGCGTTTGAACTTGTGAGCAGCAAAAATGGCATTTATGGCGACCCAAACAACGTATACATCCATAAGGAGCCGATTGACAACGACATGTGCCGCATCCTCTGCATCAGCGAAGGGAAAGCGCGCAAAGAGGAGGCCATTGCAAAGAAAAAGGGGAATCCATTCTTGGAGGACATTGAGAGCTTCAACAAATCCATACGGAAGGGATCCATCAAGAAGCCGGACAAAATCGCGGACAAATTGCAGCGAATTATTGTCAGACACGGCAAGGCCGCAGTCAACTATGATGCCTCTTTAGAGATGAGCGAGGGGAAAATCACCGGGATATCTGTTGCCATGAAAATCGAAGAGGTGGAACCGCTGTTTGGATGCTATGTGATCGAAAGCACACATGCGGATATGTCAGCGGAAGAGATATGGAAACTGTATATGACCTTGACGCGCGTTGAAAGCGCATTTCGTTCCATGAATGAAGCCCTCGGGATAAGGCCTGTTTTCCATCAGACAGCCGACCGATCCGCAGCGCACCTATTTATCACGGTGTTGGCGTACCATTTGCTCGCCACCATAGAAAACACCCTGACGAAACACGGCGAAACAAGAGCCTGGAAAACATTGCGCGATGTAATGTCCACACTCATGCGCGGCACGGTCACGATGCGAGATGACCAGGGCGCCACATATTATATCCGTCTCTCGGGCGAGCCGGAAGAGGAGCATCAGGAAATCTTAGACAAGCTGAATGTTCGCTCGTTGCCGAAGTCTATCATTTCAAAAATCGACACTTTGTAGTGACCGTGCGCCTTGTTCCCGGACAATCTGCGTAGAAATACGCAATAAAACCGGGCAGATTAGCAATAGTTTGAACTCTGCATTTGAATAGGAGGGGGGAGTTCCCGCCTGACCCGGTGTGACGGGTTACAAAATCTCTAATTCTCCGACGTGCGTGTCGTAACGCTGTACGGCATGTGCGAAGCTCGGTGAAGGGCGGAGATGGGGTCTGAGACGGCTCCATCCCGCTGGAGGCTATAAAGCGGTCATGCTTAGAATGGTCTGAAAAGACTGACGAACTATCCTGAATTAATAGACATTTAGGATTACCCGAACGTACGGCTCGTAAAGCATAGGGTGATTATAACAGCCACCCGCCCCATGTGGGGTACTGTCGCCGCTCAATATTTGTCACCGTAGTGAGCGGCAGAAAACCAGAAATGGTCGAATGTCCTTGGCAACAATCACACCAGTCAAGGATGGCAGTCGGGCTAGAGGGAGAAGCTAAAACCGCCATGTAAAGCTAGAATGCAGGGAACAAGGGAACCACGGACGGCACACCTCAACAGCAGAGGTGTAAGTTGGTTAGCGTACCAGCCGCACGGGTAGGAAATGACCCGTTAATCCGTGGGGCAGCAGCCCGTAGTAGTGAAAAACCCGCGCAAACGGGAAGGAAGCCCCTGTAATGGGGGTGGAGCGAAGGGGCATAGTCTATACAGCAAACATGTGGCCAGTTTGTCGAGGAAGCCGTAGGCGAACCTGACTAAAACCATAATCACCAACACCGAAAGGGGGTGGTGCGTATGGCACAACAATTCGACTACCCGAAATCCGAAACAGACTTGCGTGTTACGCTTGACGCACTTTATCAATCCGCAAAATCAGCGAATGAGAATGGCGGGCGACCGTCATTCAAAGGGTTAATTGAGTTAATGTCCGCGCAGGCAACTATCATTACGGCAATACATAATATCAAGTCCAACAAGGGAAGTGAAACTCCCGGCGTTGACGGAAAGAAAATGCAAAAAGATTATCTGCAAAAACCTTTTAATTGGGTGATTAAAGATATTCAAAACGCATTTTCGCATTATATCCCGCAGGAGATACGCCGCGAATACATCGACAAACCGGGGAAAACTGAAAAACGCCCATTAGGGATCCCCACCATTAGGGACAGAATCATGCAGGAGTGCATTAGGATGGTGCTTGAGCCTATATTTGAAGCGCAATTCTTTGAACATTCCTATGGTTTCCGGCCTTTTAGGGATACCAAGCAGGCGTTGGTACGTGTTACAAGTCTTGTACACGATTCAGGATACCACTGGATTGTCGAGGGCGACATCAGTAAATGCTTTGATAAACTGAATCACAATGTATTACTAAAACGATTATACCACATGGGTATAAAAGACAGAAGGGTTATTCAGATAATCAAAGCTATGATGAAAGCCGGAATCATTGGAGAATGCGAGACAAACGACGACGGAGTACCACAAGGCGGCATATTATCGCCATTACTGGCGAACGTCGGCCTTGATATTCTGGACGAATGGATTACCCGGCAATGGGAACGTAAAACAACCCGGTTCCCATTGCTAAAATGGCATGATAAATCAGACGCTCTGAGAAATCGAACCAACCTCATGCCTGGTTATCTGGTCCGCTACGCCGATGATTTTGTAGTTATCACAAACACACGCGAACACGCCCAAAGTTGGAAAGAACGTATTACTGAATTTTTGCGGACAGAAATGAAATTGACATTATCCACGGACAAAACGCTGATAACGGACGTGCGCAAGCAATATATACATTTTCTTGGCTATCAATACAAAGTGGTAAAAGGCAAGGGAAAAACAGGTTATATTCCACGGACAATCCCGGACGAGAAGCGATTACAGCGTAAAGCAGACGCTATCGCACAAGATATTAAAGCTATTCCCAGAAACAAAAGCAGAGAGGAAGCTATCAAGGAAATTAACCGTATTAACAGCAAAACACGGGGAATCGTGAACTTTTATTCTAATTGTACCTGGGTAAATGTCGCTATGAGGAAACATG
>Ga0082212_10009387_pt1 | contig 12624 bp, 7 predicted proteins | sample TergutNt197P3_FD_71548 | JGI IMG/M metagenome (GOLD analysis project Ga0082212, IMG submission 71548) | Neocapritermes taracua P3 segment gut microbial communities from Petit-Saut dam, French Guiana - Nt197 P3 | ecosystem: Host-associated > Arthropoda: Insects > Digestive system > Gut ... | reverse complement strand
CAAGCCGTTGCCGTCGATATCACCCATGATGCCGATGATCAAATTGCCGGGCTTGACCTGTAATTTCAGGTCGGAGAAGGTCTCTCCTGCCAGATTCAGGCTGGCTTTGATCACTGCGGCATTCATGGGGAGATCCAAAACCTTGATAGCTGCATCAACCTCATAGGAAACAGTGAAGAGCACACCGTCGCCATCAACCTTTGAACTGCTGGCAAAACTGGCCTTAATAACATCTTTGCCGCCATAAACAGGATTGGCCGCAAAAACGCCGTCCGGAGAAGAACCCAGTAGGGCGCCTTTGGTAATAGGATTGAGAGCTATGGGTTTATAGGCGCTGCTGTCATAGGGGATATCAAAATCAAAGGTGGTGAAACCAAAGATATTGCCTTTGATGCTGTAAGTTACATTGGTAATACCGCCGGGGGCGGCTAAGACATTGGCAATTTCCAAAACCGGGCCGCAGAAAACACTGGCTTTTTTGCCGGAGTTGGTTTCCGAAGAAGCATTGACAGTCATAGCCAAGGTGGTGTTATCGGTAGGAACTTTGACATAAACCGGAACTTTAATGGTTTCCCCGGCGCCGATAGCATAAAGGTCATTCAACAAAGTATATTCCCAATTACAATCCACACCGGCCCGGATGATATCGGTTGCCTCGCCGGTATTGGTGATACTGATCCAATAGGCGGCAACTCTGCCGGGATCGGCTTCTTCATAATCAGCCACGGCCATGATCAGTTCGCCGCCGACGGCTGTACCGCTGCCGTGCCTCACCCCGATGGTATAGCTGAGGAATTGCTCCGGCTCGGTTTTACCCGGGAGGGTTCGTCCGTCATGGCTGGTTTTGGCCAGGATATAGAAGTGCAGATCATTGTAGGGGTCATGCCATTCGTTGACTGTATCACCGGAGGCGATCTCTCTGCCGTTACGCGGTTCCCAGCGCTGAATGCTGCCGGGTTTTAGCTGATTCTTCTTCCATTCCAGGTCATAGGTACTGGTGTTTAGTTTTCTGGCTGTGGCTTCATTATAGTGTGAGTCTGCAGGGTCGTATTCCGACTTATAATAGCCGGTATCCACAAAGGATTTGCCGACATGGAAAGCGGCATCCCACAATTGATAAGGGCTGCCCAGGGCATGGGCCACATAGTCGTCTTCCGCTCCGTTTTGGCCGGGCACCATATAGTCGTTCATAGAAATATCATAAAGATGGGAGTCGATGACATTCCAGGTATAGCCGCTGCCGGTACCGCTGCTTTCATTGGCATGGCGGGTGAGGATGACCCCGTGGTCGGGAGCAAAGCTGTCATAACCGTTCATATCTACAACCTCCACACCCATCCAGGTAGCTTGGGCGGTATAGGTCCAGGTCCAGCCTGTTTGACTGCGAACGGCCCTATCCCTGTATGCAGAGGTGCTGCCGGTTGCAAAGGTTAAATGGATGCCCTTATAGTAATTGGGGCCGAAGAGGCCGTATTTATCCAGCTGAGGATAGAGACCTTGATTGTTGAGAGGGATATTGCGGGCTACGACCTCGGCTATCAGCGGGGCGCCGGCAGCCAAGTCCTGGACCCGCATTTCCAGGATATCGTTATGCTTGGCTCCGTTAGCCACGATCGTATTTGAGGGGTTAGCTGTCGCAGCGTCATAGTATCTGGCGACGATCTTATTGCGCATGGTCGGGTTGGTGGGCACGGTACCGCCCTGAATGCCAGGTACCTGCCAGCGGGTATGATAGTCAAAAGGGCCGCCCAACTGGCCGCGGCTCATGATCTCCCAGGGTTCGGTGAGAGGGCTGTTATTGATAGTCCATTGGAGCTGATAGTTATCGGGCCAGCCGCCGATATGGCCGAATTCATGAGCAAAGGTCCCCATGCCATCGTTTTCACCCTGGGTGGAATAGGGGATGCTTCTGCCCGCCCCGGTCAGGCTGGAGCTGGCAGTGCTCATATGAGACCATTCACCCACCGCAGCCGCCCAGCAGGTGAAGGCTACATAGCGGGTATTTCTTTGGGTCTGGCTATTATAACCGTTGACCCAATCCCAGTCCTCCTGGCGAAGCTTGAAAACATATTCATCAGCTGTTCCGGCAGTTACCATGGCGGCATACCTATCCCGCTCGCCTCTCCAGAAGTTTCTGACAGCGGTTTGATTGGTAGAGACATCATATCTTGTGGCATATGTAGTGAGCCAACTTGGGTTCTCGGTAAAGAATTTTTCCACATCCGTCATCCTGGGTCCGGGGCCCAATTCATAGGGAACGGCCGCCCGGTTGGCGAACTGAGCCATGCCTAATTGCTGCCAGACGCCGGACTCATCATAACCGGCATGCAGCATAAAGAAAAAGTCCAGATCCCGGAAAGGCACCCCGCTGTCACGGGCAAAGGGGATGGCAATGCTGTCAAATGTGGGGCAGTTGGTGGTGCCGGAAGAGCCGCGGCGGAAGCTGGGAGGTACATCACGATAGGTTTGAAAGTTGGAGCCTTGGTCATAGCCCATGGTTTCAAATTCGAAATAAGGAATGGTAAAGGGGCCGTAGGGCCTCAGTTCCACCTGCCATTTACCATAGGAAGCCTCGCGGTAGTATTCATCGATGGTAGAAAAATTATTGATAGCCTGGGGCTTGTTAAGATAATCCGCCCACCACTGGCCAAACTCCGCATTGGTAACTTTGGAAATATCCCCGTCATACTTTTCATCGGCAATAACTTGCGCACCGCTGAGAACAGGGTTTCTGGTTATTTCGTCTTCCATCCCGGTACCGTCTTTCTTATACATATAAAAGCCGGTAGGGTCACTGTTTTGAGGCTGGCGGCTGATGAATTTGCGGTCTAAGTAATCAATCAGGATCAGGCCGCCGAAAATGGGCGTTTTGGCGGTGCTGTTTTGCACGGTGGACGGTCTTTGGAGGCCGGCGGGATTCTGCTCGGTCATCCAATCGATCACCGGGTTGGGATGATAGTCCTCCCAGGTCATATCCCGCTGCAGTATCCAACTCTGAGGATCGGCAGGGTCGGGGAAGGAAGTCAAGCCTTTGGTATCGTCCGCATAGGTCATGCTGAATGAAAGTAAAGCCAACAAAGCCGCAAGAATAGCAATAAGTAATACTTGTTTTTTGGACATTAATAAAACCCCTCCTAAAAATTATTCTTTTTCCAAATCTCCCAAAAAGTCCAGTGGGATAAATTTTCATCCCCCCTTTTTCAATCCCCTCCGCAAAACAAGGCAAAGTTTTTCAATGCCTGTCTAATTTTAACAGTTTTTCCATATACTGTCAATCAATATTGGCAGCAGATTGCCGCTATAGTAGCTTTAGGACGCAAAGTATCAATAAAAAACAAGAATTTAATATATGAAAAGCGTCTTTTTCGCGCTTTTCTACACACTCTGTCCTCTGTCCTCTGTCCTCTTGCGAGCGAAGCCCGCTTTAGTTGCTATCATAGCCAACCGAAATACAAAAAAGTAGCCTCCGACCATCCAAATCAGAGCTACTTTTTTGATTTTAAGCCGGTTTTACTTCAACGTTTTGCGATGCAAAACCCTCAAAAATTGCGACCTATGCAATTGGTTTATAGCATACGTCATTGCAGGCTTGACCCGCAATCCCCTGAGGATTAGCAGGGGATCCCGAGTTAAGCTCGGGATGACGGATGACTTGAAACCCAATTGCACAGCTCGAAAAATTGTCAATTATCAATTGTCAATTGTCAATTGCCATCACCCGCCTACTACCATCCGCAGGATCATAGCGGCATCAACGGGATCGATCACCCCGTCGCCGTTGATATCACCCACCAGCAAGGCTCTGGGGGTCCAGGGGATCAGGCCTACATACATTTGCAGCAGCAGCATGGCGTCTTCCGGGGTTATCAAGCCGTTGCCGTCGATATCACCCATGATGCCGATAATCAAATTGCCGGGTTTGACCTGCAATTTCAGGTCGGAAAAAACTTCTCCTGCCAGGCTCAGGCTGGCCTTGATCACTGTAGCATTCAAGGGGACATCCAAAGCCTTGATCTCAGCATCGACCGCATAGGAAACAGTGAAGAGCACACCGTCGCCATCAACCTTTGAACTGCTGGCAAAACTGGCCTTAATAACATCTTTGCCGCCATAAACAGGATTGGCCGCAAAAACGCCGTCCTGAGAAGAACCCAGTAGGGCGCCTTTGCTAATAGGATTGAGAGCTATGGGTTTATAAGCGCTGCTGTCATAGGGGATATCGAAATCAAAGGTGGTGAAACCAAAGATATTGCCTTTGATGCTGTAAGTTACATTGGTAATACCGCCGGGAGCGGCTAAGACATTGGCGATTTCCAAAATTGGGCCGCAGAAAACATTGGCTTTTTTGCCGGAGTTGGTTTCCGAAGAAGCATTGACAGTCATAGCCAAGGTGGTATTATCGGTAGGAACTTTGACATATACCGGTACTTTTATAGTTTCCCCGGCGCCGATAGCATAAAGATCATTTAATAAAGTGTATTCCCAATTGCAATCCACACCGACCCGGATGATATCGGTTGCCTCGCCGGTATTGGTGATGCTGATCCAATAGACGGCAACCCTGCCGGGATCGGCTTCTTCATAATCATCGACCGCCATTTTCAGTTCGCCGCCTACCGGAGTACCGCTATCATGGAGAACACCTATCTGATAACTGAGGAATTGCTCAGGCTCGGTTTTCCCCGGAATTGTTCTGCCATCATGAGAGTTTTTGGCCAGTACGTAGAAGTGCAGTTTGTTATAGGAATCATAGAATTCGTTGACAGAATCACCGGAAGCGATCTCTCTGCCGTCCGGATCTTCCCATCTGAGAATGCTGCCCGTCTTGAGCATAGCTTTCTTCCATTGGAGATTAAAGCTGCTGTTATAAAATCTGGCTGTATTCTGGCTATAGTTCGGATCCGCCGGGTCATATATACTCTTATAGTAACCGGTATCGGTAAAGGATTTGCCCACATGGAAGGTAGCATCCCATAGCTGATTATGATGACCCAGGGTATAGGCTACATAATCATCCTCTTCACCGTCCAGGCCGGGCACCACATAGTCTATCAGGGAGATATCAAAGAGGTGGGAATCGATAACATTCCAGCTGCTGCCATTGCCGGTGCCGATGCTTTCATTGGCGATCCGGGAAAGGATCACCCCGTGATCCGGAGCAAAACTGTCATAACCGACACTGTCCACCACTTCCACACCCATCCAGGTGGCGCGGGCGGTAGGCGTCCAGCTCCAGCCGGTGGTTTGACGGGTCGCCTGATCCATGTAGGTTCCGGAGCCGGCAAAAGTCAAATGGATCCCTTTATAGAAATTAGGGCTCTTCAGGCCGAAGGCATCCAATTGCGGATAGTACCCTTTGTTGTTTAGGGGGATACTGCGTCCCACTACATTGGCTACCACCGGATAGCCGCTAGCCAGATCCTGCACCCTGACTTCCAGCAAATCATTGGCAGCAGCTCCGTTGGCTACGACCGTATTTGAGGGGTTGTTGACCGCAGCATCATAATATTTGGAAACTATCTTGTTGCGCATCATTTCATGCACAGGTACGGTGCCGGCAAAAATACCCGGTACCGACCAGCGGGTATGGTCGTCCCCGGGGCCGCCCATGCCGCCGCGGCTCATGACATCCCAGGGTTCGGTTAAGGGACTACGGGTATCCACCCAGGGACTGCCGTAATTATCGGGCAGCTCGGCGATATGGCTGAACTCGTGAGCAAAGGTGCCCATATTATCATTTTCGCCCTGGGTAGAATATCTGATCGATCTGCCCGCCCCGGTACTGGCGGCGCTGGCGGTACTCATATGAGACCATTCGCCCACCGCAGCTTCCCAGGAGGTAAAAGCCACATAACGGGTATTCCTTTGGGTTTGGTTATTATAGCCGGCAACCCAATCCCAGTCCGACTGCTGGAGTTTGAATACATATTCAGTACCTTTGCCTTCAGCTACCAAAGCAGCATAGGCATCTCTTTCACCCCGCCAAAAAGCGCCGCTGGGGGTATTATTATATCTGGTTGCATATGTAGTGAGCAATGCCGGATTTTCCGTAAAGATCTTTTCCACCTGCTCCATTCTGGGGCCGGGGCCTAATTCATAAGGAATATCACTCCTTTTGGAAAACTGGTTCATCCCGAATTCCTGCCAGACACCGCTTTCATCATAGCCGGCATGAAGCAGGAAGAAAAAGTCTAGGGTGGAAAAGGGCACGCCGCTGTCCCGGGCAAAGGGGATGGCCACACTGTCAAATGTGGAAGAATTGCTGGTACCGGAAGTACCGCTGCGGAAACTGGGCGGCACATCGCGATAGGTTTGGAAGCTGGAGCCCATGTCATAACCCATTAATTCGAACTCGAAGTAGGGGACAGTAAAGGGACCGAAGGGCTTCAGATCTATCGCCCATTTGCCGTAAGAAACCTCGCGCCAGTAGGCGTCGATGGTGAGGCCGCGGTTGATATCCTGCGTTTTATTAAGAAAATCGGCCCACCATTGGGCAAAATCGGCATCCGTTACTTTAGAGATATCGCCGTCATACTTCTCATCGGCAACCATTTGAGTGGAGCTGATAATAGGGTTATTGCTGATGGTGCCGGCAAGGCCGGTACCGCCCTCGGCATCAAACAGATAATAACCCAGGGGATCGCTGCCCACAGCGCCGCGGCTGATAAATTTGCGGTCCAAATATTCGATCAGGATCAGTCCCCCCAGGATAGGTGTTTTTAAGCTGCTGTTGGGAAGACCGGTCGGCCTGACTATGCTTTCCGGATTAAACTCTTTCTCCCAGTCAATAGCCGGATTGGGTCTGTAATCGTCCCAAATTCTATCCCGGTTCAGCACCCAGCTCTGGGGGTCTGCGGGATCGGGCATGGCAGTCAGGCCCTTTGATCCTTCCGCATAGGTCATACTGAAAGAAAACAGGGCCAGCAAGGCGGCAAGAGCAGCAATAAGTAATATTTGTTTTTTAGACATGAAATGAAGACCCTCCTTTAAAAATACTCTTTTTGTGTATTACATCACTGGGAACAAACTTTTCCCCCCTTTCCTCAACCCCCTCCAAAAACAAAGCAAAATACTTCTTGATTGAATACGCCTATTTTGCAAAATATAATCCTAATTTTACCAGCCGTCCCAATATTTGTCAATATAGACCAGTTCTCTAATATTTACTACATTTTACTAAATATAGTATTTCAAAACATCAATGGCCAACTGTTCCTGCTGCCAATTTTCAGGCTCCGAAAAAGGAGTTCAGCAAAGTTTCGCCAATATTATTATTAAAACTAATAAGGAGGTCATTATGCTTAAAGTATTGATCATCATGGGCAGCGATTCCGATTTGCCGGTAATGAAGGCCGGCTGTTCTTTTCTCGAAGAAATCGGCCTGGAATATGAGGCGCGGGTTTCTTCCGCCCACCGGGTACCGGAAAAAACCGCAACTCTAGCCCAAAACGCCGCCGCGAACGGCTTTGGCGTCATCATTGCCGCCGCCGGAATGGCGGCCCATTTGCCTGGGGTTATCGCGGCTCAGACTACCTTGCCGGTAATTGGCGTACCTATTCGTTCCGAAGGCTTGGGCGGTCTGGACGCCCTTTATGCCATAGTGCAGATGCCTCCGGGTATCCCCGTAGCCACAGTAGCCATCAACGGGGCCAAAAATGCCGCTATCCTGGCGGCGGAAATCCTCGCCCTGAATAACCCGGAATTAACCCGGCGCCTGCTGGATTTCAAGGCAAAAATGGCTAGGGAAGTAGAAAAAAAAGATCAGCGCCTGCAAGAAGTAGGGCATCATTGTTACTAGCAGCTTTTTTTAGATAGATTTATACCCAAGAACAAAAAAAGTCACAAAATATACCTCATACGAATAAAAACAAGAAAAGCTCCTACCCCCTATATCAATTCACGTAATGTTTTCAAAGCCCGGCCCAGTTGATTGTCGCGCTCCGGATCTACTGAGTATAGATCCTCTATGGTAGTCTCCGGATCCAGCTCGATCTCCAGATCCGGCTCCAGGCCATGTTTGTGGAGATCGTATTGGGAGGGGCTGAAATATTTGCTGTCCGTATAGCGCAGAGCCGCCCCCGAAGGCAGCTGATAAATAGTTTGGGTAATGCCTTTGCCAAAACTTTTCATCCCCACCGTAACGGCTACCCCATTATCCTTTAAAGCCCCCAAAAGCACCTCGGAAGCGCTGGCGCTGCCCCCGTTTTGCAGGCAAACCAGGGGCAAATCGATTTGCTGCTTCTCGGCTTTTTTATTGATCATACCCCCGGTAGTTTTTTGCCATACGGTAATATCTCCGGCTGCCAGAAAAAAACCGGCAATATCAAGAGCCGCATTAAAGCTGCCCCCGGGATTATCCCGCAAATCTATGATGATGCCCTTTATATCGCCCTGGGCCATTAACTCATTATAAATACCGGCAAATTCCTGGGCGCTTCTTTCTGTGAACTGATAGATTATAAAATAGGCGATATCCGGATTATTATGCAAAGCATGACCTTCCACACTGTCTTTTTCGATCAGCTTGCGGGTAATGGTAAATGTTTCCTCAATCCCTTCCTCAACACGGCGGATCAATAGAGTTACCTGGGTATTCACTTCCCCCCGGATCATATCGGAAACTGTATCCGTGCCCAGGCCGTCCGTATTGATCCCATCCACCTCCAAGATCAAATCCCCTGCTTTAAGCCCGGCATCAAAGGCAGGAAAGCCCCGCATAGTGCTGATGATTATAGGCAAATTATCTTCCTTGCTGAGAGAGATATAGATCCCGATGCCGCTGTAAACCCCCAGATATTCAGAAAGTTGCAGCTTGTATTCTTCCTGGTTGAAATAGGTGGCATAATCGTCCTGGTTTTCTTCAAGTATTGCCGAAGCAGCCCGGCTGATGGCTTGACTGACAGCCAAAGCCCGGATAGAAGGACCATCCGGAATACCCAGATCCCCACCCAGAAAAGCAGAACAACCGGATAGAAAAACCACCGGCAGCAATAGTAATATAAAAAAAGATGTTCTAACAAATGAAGATATTTTAAATTTACGGATCATTTTTCCTCCCAATTTGTTGGGAAATAATTCCCCGCCCCCCGGGGCGAAAACCCCGCAACCCGTCGTTGATAACCCGCGGCGGGGCGTTTTTTTATAATTATTTTATACTACTTATCGAAAAAAAGCAAGTAAAGTTTTTTCGGAAATTTTCAGAAATTGTCAAAAAAATATAATAATAAAGTATTGACAATAAAGTTTTACCATGATAGAATACACCTATCGATTTCCCTTGGCATAACAAAATATGAATAGGTGGTATTTATAGAAATGAAATTGTTTGATTCCGAATTGAGAATTATGAACATATTATGGGAGAAGGGTGATACTACTGCCAAAGGATTAGCGGAGATCTTGGCTGAACAAATTGGCTGGAGCAAAACCACTACTTATACCGTCATAAAAAAATGCATCGATAAAGGTGCAGCCAGCCGCATAGATCCTAATTTTCTTTGCCATGCCCTTGTGACCCGGCAACAGACACAGGAACGGGAAACTGACGAGCTTATCGACAAAATGTTCGGCGGCAGGCCCGAACAGCTGATAGCTTCTATATTATGGCGGAAAGATCTATCCCCTGAGGTAAGAGAAAGTCTTAAAAACCTGGTCAACGACCTTCCCGAAGGTAACTGAATTGTATTTGTCACTTACTCCCATGGAGCATCAACAAAAAACAAGTTGTTTGCTTCAATAGTTTTCGCAAAGCGAAAAGTTACCGGCATTCTGAATTCTGACTTCCGAATTCTGAATTCTTGCGGTAAAAGACCGCATTAGCAGCGGAGGGGCTTACATGAATGACAATTCTTTTGATGTGGATGCGGTTTTGCTGGCTTATTCGGATACAGTTTATAAAATAGCATTGGCCCGCACCGGGAACAGGAATGATGCCGATGATATCTTTCAGGAGGTTTTTCTGCGCCTTGTTAAGCATATCAACAAAATATCATCGGAAGAACATATGAAAAGCTGGCTGATACGGGTCACGATCAATTGCTGCAAAAACCATTTCAGATCTTGGCGCAATAATACAGTTAGTTTATCTGATCTGAATGCGGAGCTTACAGTAGATTTTACTCCTGAAGAATCCGGTATTTATCAAGCGGTTTTACGATTACCGGCAAAGTACCGCGATGTCGTCCACCTTTTTTATTATGAGGAACTCCCGATCAAAGAGATCAGCGAAATCCTCAAACGCAAGGAATCAACAGTAAAATCCCAGCTCTCAAGGGGACGGGAAAAACTTAAAAGCATCCTGGAAGAGGATATTGCGGATGAAAATAAAAATAGATAATAAAAGTTGCAAAAAAAGCATTTTTTTTGCAACTTTTTTGCTTTCTCCGGAGTATTATTAGTAAAGGACTTTATTATTCAGAACCGGTATTTATACCAGGAAATAAAGCGGGGGTCAGATCGTGGTTTTCGACAATTATAAAAAAGCATATGCCAGAATAGAAGTTCCGGAGATTTTGCTGGAGCAAGCCGCCCAAAAGATGCAAAAAGCCCGGAACAAACCCGAAGAGCATAATAAGGTAGGCCGCGGCTGGTATGCCGGGTTGGCTACATCTTGCCTGATGATCGTCATTCTCCTTTTTGTTTTTCTGCAATTGGCATCCCCGAATTTCATACTGACCGATCTAAACGATAAACAATTTACCGGTGAGGTTCTTCTTACAAACGGTATTATTAAATTTCATGAGCCCGCCAAATACTACATTACTCCTCTATTAGGATCCACGGATGATGAGCTGCCTGAAAAATTTGAAGAAAAACCGTTGTTTACAACTGCAACCGCCCCGGGCCAACTGCCCGATCAGTGCGACCCCGGTCTTATTTTGGATTCCAACATTAACGGAACACCATTGCATGTCGGGGTAAGAGGTGCGGGACTTTACTTTGCCCAGTTTATGTATGAGGATACCGGCTATTACATTGAAGGATTCAATGTCAGCCAGACCAAGTTTATTAAGGAAATCTATAAAATTCTTAAATAATCCTGGGGGAGTTGGTTATGTCCAGGAAAAGACTCATTATTACCTTGACTATTGCGGCCGGCATTATTGTGATCGGCCTGTTTGCTGCTGTCTTGCACCTGAGCATTTTTGGTTCTATTATCAATCCACGTTTAGTCCACGCTCAAGAGCCGGTAATAATACATGCCAAAATTGATAGATACTATTATATCAAACCCATGCAAAACCCGCCAAAATTAGAAAAAATCGTTTTGAGCGGCCAGGAGTTCGATACTTTTGGCAAGGACTTTGGCAAAAAACTCTTCACTCAAATCGTCGACGAATTATCAGAGCCGGAGCCGACATTTTCTCTGGATCCTAAATCCGGATATAATATATTTGCAACCAATAGTTTTTCCGAATATCTGGCCCTAAATATGCTTAACGGACCTCAATTGATCGATATCAGCGAATTTGATGAACGCCTTGACCCGGACGCTTTGGCAGCGGCAGTCTTGGAAGCTCATTATCAGAACCCGCTGATATTGGGTATTATATCTTTTGCTACCAATGAATCCAAAACAACTCTGTCTTTAGAATATGGGCAGAGCTGGGTAACCAGGAAGCGTAAGCAAAAAGAGCTGAAACAGGAAGCAAAGAGGGTTATTGCGGAAATCATCACTCCCGGCATGTCTGATCTGGAAAAGAAGGATGCTATCAACGATTATCTCTACACAACGGCACAATACAATTCCGCCGCCAGCGAAATTATCAAAGAATACGGATTAAAATATACGGATAGCTTTTATTGCGACTATTTCACGGCATACGGGGTATTGATAAGCAAAAGCGGGGTATGCGAAAGCTTTGCGGCAGCATTCAAATTGCTGGCCGATGAAGCGGGATTGCCCTGTCTTGTGGTTTCGGGATATTTATTCGACAACCTTCCTCATGCCTGGAACCGGGTGCAAATCGACGGCAATTGGATAACGGTGGATCCCACCAATAATAATAAATTAGCCGATGTTTTATTTAATGTTACTGATGATATTGCTCAAAATGTGCTTGTCGAAGACGGCAGGTATAGAGTTCCCACTCAGCTTTCGGTAAATAATTTTCAGAACAAAAACCTGGATTATTATCTTGTGAATAAAAAATATTATACCCGGGATAAAATCACGGATATGCTGATAGATGCCTTACTCAGATCCGGAGGCGCTACCATCCGGATGGATTATGATGATCTTAGTGACCGGCAGTTTGAGGCAATTATGAATGATGTTATGGTCAAAGGCGGCTATAGCAGCAATGATATAGTAGGAGATCGCTGGCTGGGGACAATTTTTATATCTTTAGCTGAAAAACCCATCACTGACTAAAGCGGTCTTCGACCGCAGTGTTGAGTTATGAGTTATGAGTGTTGAGTTGTTGTAGCTTTGCTTATGCAAAGCGTGATTGAAGTAAAGAACTTGTTTTTTATTGACACTTTGCGTCCTATAGCTACTAAGGCGGTCTGCGACCGCAGTGTTGAGTTATGAGTTATGAGTGTTGAGTTGTTGTAGCTTTGCTTATGCAAAGCGGTATTGAAGCAAAGAACTTGTTTTTTATTGACACTTTGCGTCCCATAGGT
>Ga0082212_10009386_pt1 | contig 12624 bp, 12 predicted proteins | sample TergutNt197P3_FD_71548 | JGI IMG/M metagenome (GOLD analysis project Ga0082212, IMG submission 71548) | Neocapritermes taracua P3 segment gut microbial communities from Petit-Saut dam, French Guiana - Nt197 P3 | ecosystem: Host-associated > Arthropoda: Insects > Digestive system > Gut ... | reverse complement strand
CAAGCTTCATTTTTATTGGACCCATTTTTGCAGTCCCGGAGATTTTGCCGCCGCCGACAGTGCCGCTGAACGTAAGCTCCGTACCTCTGGCTTCGATCATAAACTCGAAGTTTTCACCGGAGAGTTTTCCATTCTTAATTTCAGCCGCCTCGTCCATGATGTCGATGATCCCGCTTAGTTTCTCGCCATCTACCATTATTGTCAGTTTACCCTTGTTAGTCCTTCCCATTGCTTTCGCTACGAAATTGTATGTCCCATCAGCAGGATGCCCGCCGGAATCCTTCTGCTTTTGCGACATGACTCTAATAAGCTCTTCCTGGTTCATGCCGGCGTTAGCTACCTCCTTGCGTATCGGCGTCGCGCCATTAATAGCGACCGCAAAAGAGTTGTATCCATCCATGGGCATAACAACCAACTTGCCCTTAAGGGGGACGCTGTCGCGTACCTCTTTATAGTTCTGTCGTGTCACTCCGAAGATAAGGCAGGAAATGTCAGCGCCGTTCGGGATACTGACTTCTCCGGAAAAGAGCGGCGCAAAAGGCATGAACTCCGGAATGGTCATCATCGGGCTGATGGTATACACTTCGTTGACAGTGACGTCGCCGCCAAGCTCCACCCATTCGTTACCGGTGTGTCCGCACTTGTTGCAAGCCGGGTAAGGCGGGAACTCAATATTGCCGCATTCGGTACATTTGAGGCCTTTGAACATAGAGTTATCGAGGCCGTCATAGAATAATTTTGTTACTTTCTCATATTTGATCCTATTGTACATTCTCTTTGCCTCCCTTCAGTCTTCCAGCGTCTTGAGGATTGCTATTGAGACGGAATGCGTCGCGCCCTGACCTCTGATCATAGTTACTTTTGGCGGCGTCGGGATCTGGCGGCCTTCCGCCTCACCGCGCATCTGAAGCACCGCCTCTTTGTAATGGTGCGGCCCGGTGGACGCGAACGCATGTCCGATGCCCTGCGTGCCGCCGTCGGTATTGATTGGTTTAATTTTGTCAAATCTGGTTTCGCCATCCCTGAAATATTTCCAGCTCTCGCCCTTTGGCAAATAGCCCACGGCCTCCGCGCTGTCGATAAGATCCGATTGATCCATGTTGGTGCTTGCTAGATAGTCTATATCCTCGGGCTTCATCCCTGTGATATCGTATATCTTTTGCGCGGCGCCTCTTGACATCTTTTGCTCATTATTAGCTTCCAGCACACTGTAATCGCATTGTGCTAAATTAACGACTTCGATGGGCTTTTTCTGGAATTTCCTCGCTATATCAGTTGAACAGAAGACTAATGCCACGGCGCCCTCGCAAAGGACGCCCGTGTAGCCGACGCGAAGCATGTCGGTGAAATACGGATTTATATCCGACTTCATATATTCCTCAACAGTATTAAAACCATATTCCTTTGCGACGTCGATCAATTGCTGTTTTACATAACAGTCAGGACCGAGCGCACCATGCTCGCGCCCAGTAATGGAGGCGCCGATGCACGCGCTTTCAAGCTCGTCTTGAGTAATCCCGGCGTCTTTCATATAATGCCTTGCTGCATGATCCATCGCGCTGAAAGTGCTTCCGATCCAACGGTGATATGCGGTGTCGACGCCATTGACGCCCAGAAAAGGCTTTATGCCGTAAATGTTGCTGTACTCGCTCATTGGATAGCGGATATGCGAAGGTTTGTCGGGATGCGTGATGCTCTGGCTGATCTCGATGTTGACAGCGACCACTATGTCGCACCTGCCGCCAGCAACCATGTCGACCGCCTGATTGATGATGTGAAATCCTGTTGCGCAGCCCGCGCACTGGTAATTCGCCGACTTTCCCTTCATGCCGACCCATTCAAGGAAGCCATGGTTAGGGCTTATGTTCATGGAGTTATGTGTGGGGCTTGAGGTGCTTCCCACAACCAAGTGATCTACCTGGCGTGGGTTTACGTTTGCGTCGTTAAGCGCGTCAAGGACGGCCCAGGCTCCGTAGTCTTGGAAGCTAAGACCATCAAGTTCAGGTGTGTCGAATGGAGCGCCGAAAACAGTGGAACCTACGCCAATGATGGAAACAGAGCGGGATAATGGTTTTAAACTCATATCATTTCCTCCTCACGCTTTTTGTTTGTTGTATTCTTCTAAAACATAGTTGATTGCGCTCTCGACGGTTGTGGCTGAGTACTGGAAAACGTGGTAGTCCATGAAGATATCAAACTTATCTTCAAAGTATGAGATGATAGGGAAGTACTGCTTGGAATTTGCCATAAGATCTTCTTTAAGGCGGAGTTGGTGGTTGTCTGCTATATAGGCTTCGTCCTTGAGAAAAATCTTCGCGAGAATCCAGTCCATCGCCTGCGCAATTTGGGCTTTTGTGTCCACCGGGCAAACGCCTCCTTCTTGCTATGTGCAAGGTAACCTCTGATTAATTCGCAATGTTAGATCAATGCTGGATTTTTTCGCCAATTTCGCGGGTTTTGAGGGCGAATACTCCTCGTATCTAACTGAAAAACGCGTGAAAGTGGCGGAAAAAGACAGTATTCAGATGACGTTGGGAATTAACCAGCGGTTACCTATATACTTGCTTGTACCATAAATAACCCGTCCGCGAAATTACACAATCCTGCTTTATGACCGAAACATGGACAGTTTTATGATTACTGTCAAGTTTTTATGAATGGATACTAATCGACATATAAAAACCACCCCGATCGGAGTGGTTTTTTTGAATGGATACTATTACTTCATTCGCTTTTTTTACAAAGAATAGGGCTACTCCCGCACTCCTTCGAGTTTCATTTTGATTGCGCCCATTTTCGCTGTTCCTGAGATTTTACCGCCGCCGATGATACCGCTGAAAGTTAGCTTTGTGCCTCTGGCTTCGAATGAAAACTCGTAATTATCCCCTGAGAGTTTTCCGTCTTTCAGTTCAGCAGCCGCGTCCATAATGTCAATGACGCCAATTAGTTTATTGTCTTCAGCCATTATAGTCAGCTTGCCTTTTTGACTCCTTCCCATTGCCTTTGCCGTGAAATTATATATTCCGTCAATAGGATGCCCTCCGGACGCTCTTAGCTTTTGCGCCATAGCTTTCATCAAATCTTCCCGGTTCAGGTCTTCGGCAACCGCCGCATCGCAGACAGGAGTGTCGCCATTTGCCCGTTGACCTTCGAACTCCATAGCCGCCGGTCCACCAAGAATTTCACCGGAAATCTTATCGCCGTCAAACTTTCCGTTGAAAGTGAGCAACATGCCACGTCCTGATACTGAAAACTCAAAAGCGTTATTCTTGATCAATCCGCCTTCTTCAAGTGGCATTGACATTCCGAGTACAGTTACTTCGCCTATAATTGCTTCGCCTTTTATTTCCAGAGTCATCTCGCCTTCACGAGCTTGACCGGCAACCTTTGCTACAAAGTTGTACTTCACACCGTCGGGGTATTTGCTTGCAATATCCTCAATTTTGCCGCTTTTGAACTTGCTGTATTCCTCTGTAGCACCAGCAGCTTCATGCGCGACCGGAACCGCGCCGTTAATACCGACGGCGAAAGTTTTATAACCGTTCTTCTGCAATACAACAAGCCTACCCTTAATAGGAACGCTGTCTCTTAGCTGCGGGTAGGTTTCCTCAGTTACACCGAAGAGAAGTGAAATAAATCCGGAACCTTCCGCAGTTTCGCCTTCACAGACAAACAGTGGGGTGTACATTGAAAAATCGGGCGTTGTAAAAGCAGGGCCAAGCCTGAAAATTTCTGCAACAGTCACGTCACCGCTTGTTTCCACTATCTCATTATCATAATGGCCGCATTTGCTGCAAGTGGGATAAAGGGGGAATTCAATGTGCCCGCATTCACGGCATTTCATCCCCAGAAATTTCCCCTCGTCCACACCTTCATAGAACATTTTTGTAAGTGGTTTAGGATCATAATGCGGTGCTTTCATACCGGGATTCTTAGGGGTGACGTCTGATGTTTTAAAGATATAACCGCTTACAGACTGTCCGGAACCCCATCCGCGCATAGCAGATACTTTCGGGGCAGGGGTAATTTGGCGCGGGCCTGCCGTTCCGCGCATCTGCATTACGCACTCGCCGACAGTTGCAACCCCTGTGGCTCCAAAAGCATGGCCGTAGCACTGGTGGCCACCATCTGTATTCATTGGTTTTTCACCATCAAACCGTGTTTTTCCGTCGCGCAGGTATTTCCACCCTTCTCCCTTTGGCAAATATCCGAACGCTTCTGCGCTGTCAAGCACATCCGGCATGGTGCCGTCGGTCGTTTGGAAATACTCAATATCTTCGGGTTTATACCCGGTTATTTCATAGAGCTGTTTCGCTAAGCCTGTGTTCATTGTAGACGTCGTGAACGGTGTATTCTGACCAACATCAAATTGAGCAAAGTTGACGATCTCAATAGGATTTTGCCTGAACTGATCGGCTATCTCAGTCGCGCAGACGATGAGTGCAGCGGCGCCTTCTGAAAGCATGGCAAAAGTAGAAGGACGCAAGTATTCTGAGATAGGTGGGTTGTATTTAGACTCCAGATATTTTCTGGGATCGTCAAATCCGCGCTTCTCTGCGATTTCTTCCCATGTTTCCTGAACAAAAGCCTTTGGATTCATTTTGCCATGATGGCGGGCTGTTATTGATTGCCCGTTTAAGGCATCATCCAGGTCTTTTTGGGTAATCCCGGCGGTTCGGATATATTGCCTTCCTATCGAGTCCAACTGAGCAAAACCACCTCCAATCCAGCGGTTGAAAGCAGTGTCCTGACAAGAGTCGCCGGTAGGGGCGTCGCGACCATACAGAGTCTTATACTCACTTTTTGGGTATGTGATATGCGAAGGCTGGTCAGGCGCTGTTATATGTCGGGCCGAATCGCTGTCAACACACATGGAGATGTCAAAGCGCCCTGAAGCGACGTCCTCTATAGCTTCATTTAAAATGTTGAACGGAGTGGCGCAAGCCTCACTGTGATGGACTCCCGCTTTGCCCCTCATGCCGACCCATTCCAGAAATCCGTGGTTTGGTGAGATACATTCGCTGTTGCCGTCTGTCGTGCAGACCCTGCCAACAACGAGTTTGCCGATTTGCTGAGGGTTGACTCCGGCGTCCTCCATGGCATCCAGACAGGCCCAGACCGCCATATCCTGCAGCGACATTCCCAATAACTCAGGGGTCGCATCTGCATCGCCGAACTTAGTAATACCAACGCCGATGATTGAGACTGATCGTGAAAGTGGCCTCTTGCTCATTTCTTTACTCCTTTTACAAATTTGAAGTGATGATGTCAATTCTACTAGTGCTGTGACTTGTATAGGGCGGTCACATAGTCTATTGCCAGCGCAACCGTCTTGCCTTCATACTGAAAATCATGGAACTCAATTTCTATATTCAGATCTTCCTCCAGCGCAGCTATTAGCGGGAAATACTTCATGGAATTTGCGGCAAGGTCTTCTTTAAAATGCAGATCAGGATTAGACTCAATATGGGTCTTGTCCAACATGAAGAAGTCCGCCATGTGTGTGATGAAGACTTCGGCAACTTTCTCCCGAATATCCATAGTATTGCTTCTCCTCCTAATGAACACGTTTTTCACGTCATTTCTTTTGTCTTATAATGGAAAAGTATCATAGGATATCTATAACTTGAAACACAGATTTTGCGTAATGGCTAAAAAATGGACACTCTATATAAAAGTGTCCGACTAAATGTATTATTGATAATTGACCATTGTATGCTACGCAGATTTTCGGTTTTCAGCCGGCATAGTTGCAGTAACCGGCTACAGAAGATTAAAGGCTTGGCTCATCAACTTGCCGATTAGTATACATACTTCTTCAACGGATATATCATTTTCGTGGAAAGCCCAAAATTTAAAAAGGTTCCACTGCCCGGCAAGTAAGTACTCGATAACAAGCCTTCTCCTTATATCGTGGCTGTCGGTCGATACTGCAAAACGCATTTTCATAAGTCTCCAACTGCGGTTGATGAGTCTGGCCTGGAATGCCGGGTCACCGTATTTACCTGAAAGTGCTCCAAAAACTCTTATGTTTTTCTTAATATACATAACTCCGGCCAATATTTCACTGCTGAGTGACTCTGCCACAAATCCTGCTCTGTTTACACTACTTTCAGTAATCGATTCAGGCATCCCATCAATGAAGTCGTCCTCAATCTTCTGGACAACAGCGTAAATAGAATCAAAGTAAAAGTAAAAAGTGCTGCGAGCAATCCCGGCGTTTTCAACAAGGTGTGCAACCTTGATCTTATAAAAGGGTATCGTCTCCATCATCTCAATAAGCTTGCTGCAAATCAGGTCTTCTGTTTCAGGCTTTCTCAGCATGGCTGTCAACCCTTTCTGTTTATTTTTATGGACAATCCAATCCGGACTGTCTATTTTTTAGACATTGAGTAAAGAGTGTCGACGTTACTTATCAAACATTCTGTTATGATGATCACACATTATACTAAGGAGGCGTAAAAATGGGAACAACCAGACTTTGGGACAAAGAAGAAGATTATAAAAAGCTGGGGCTTAAACCAGGTGAAGTACAGCTTTTTGAATCGGGGCGTATCATCCCTGCCGGCAGACCCGGCTCTGAAGTGTGGTATTTTGACGCGATACTGGATTGCGGAACCAAAATAACATTAGGATGCCGAACAAAAACAGCATTTGCGACCGACTTACCTGACGCACCGCCGTTTGCTGGTTTGACGCTGACAGATCCGGATGGAAATGTTATAACAGATTTTACCTCATCCGAAGACTACTCCTTTTCCTCTGAGAAGTGCGACATAAAAATCGGAAAACATCGCATAACGGGTGATCACAAAATCTATAATCTGCATCTGGAAGCTGCTACTAAGGAGAATGCGCCCAGCACAGTAGATGGGTTAGAAGTCAACGCAGCAGGAGGAACCGGCGCGGAACTGACTTTCGAGGCCTTAGTTGAGCCATTCAGACAGGATACCGGACGAATCATACTTGATGAGAATCCGGACTTGTTTATGGCTTGGATACCGATCCCCAGCATGAAGGTATCTGGAGAACTCACCATCGGAGGAGTAACACGAAAAGTTACCGGAACAGGATATCATGACCACAGGGTCATGGGAGTTAACGATTTGTATGGGTGGCATCATTGGGTGTGGGGACGGCAGACTCTTAAGGACTACTCACTTGTGATCTATAACATTGTGTCGGCGGAACCATATGGATTCACGCAGGTGCCTCTTTTTGCTCTGTATGATAACAAAACAGGAAAGATCATTTTTCAGAATAACGGGAGTATGGAGCGCGAGATTCAGGAGTTCTCCTTTGATGAGAGCACGCAGAAGAACTGGCCAAAGGTAATAAAGTACACACTCAAGGACGGAAGTAAGACAGTTGAGTATACCCTGAAGTGGAAAGACATCCTCGAAACCAGAGACTTCTACGCGGCTTTACCTCCGGAAGCCCAAAAAGCGCTTGACGAGCGAAAAATGAAACCTGCGTACATGCGCTTTTTCTCACAGGGGAATTTGAAGATTACAGATAACGATAAGGTAATATGCGATGTCTCAGGAGATATGATATACGAAATCGCATACAACGGTCTTCCGGACGAGCGCGCGAAATTCTGTTGACTCATATCGGATGATGTTTTGCCCGATATGACTGAAAACCTATTCTATTAGGAATACAATTGAGAATCAGGAGGAAACGATCATGTCAAAGTACGAAATAGGCGAGTTTCAGTTGCCGCGTCCTAAGTGGCAGTCACTGGAGGAGTATTCGGAAATACTGAAAGATGTTTTTATGTTCAAACGCGAAGACGGTATTTTACAGGTGACTTCACACACACATGGTTCTGAGCCTATCCAGTGGGGCAGCATGGCATATCCGGGTTTTTCACAGATGTTCAGAGCTGTTGGTCAGGATCTCGATACCGAGGTACTGATCTTGACCGGATATGGCGAGAACTGGATAGGAAATATCGACGCAAATTCTATGAAATGGTTGTACGAAACAAAAGACAGCGACCCGTACTTATACAACACATCTATGTTTAACTGGGTCTACAGAGACACCCAATTGAATCTTGAAGGACTTATTAATAACCTCAACATTCCCACCATCGGCGTATTGAATGGGCCTTCCGACGGACATTATGAACTGGCTTGCTGCTGTGATATAACCCTTTGCGCGGATGATTGCTTCTTCCAGGATATACACTATGTGAACAATCTTGTTCCTGGTGATGGAGTATACCTAACCTTTAAGCACTATATGGGTGAAAAGAAAGCTAACTACCTGGCTCTTACCGGTGAGCGCATAGACGCGAAGACCGCTTGCGAATGGGGTCTTGTCAGCCAGGTGCTGCCCCGTGATCAGTTGCTACCCCGCGCGTGGGAAATAGCGAGAAAAATGATGGAGCAACCCCGTGTTATCCGCCGTATGACGCACGATATTATGAAAAAGCCCCTTCGTAAGATGCTTGCAGATGATCATAATATGTTCTCAGGTTTCCAGGCTTGGGGCAATTGCATCACAGGCCACAAGGACACCGCTGCGGCTCGTGAACTCATTGCTGACTTTGATGACAGCTTGATGAAAGATTAGTGTTTGGTTCACCTATTACAGTGTAATCCGGGAAAGGTGGTAAAATCGAAATGGGCAATAGGCATATCGGCAGAGGTGTTTCAATCATCGGCGCTGCGTACACAAAACTGGGTGATGTGCGTGCGACTCCTGAGATCAAAGATTTTTCAGAGAAGGAGTTATACGCAGCAGCTTCTATAGAAGCAATGGAAAACGGTGGGATCGACGCCTGCGATATTGACGCTTTTTATGTAGGCATGAGCGGGGCTGAAGGGAAATCCAAGATAAAGAGCGGGACCCCACACTTCAGTGAATGGGTAGGTATGAGCGGAAAACCCGGCTTATTTTATGACGGAGGCTGCGGCACTGCCGGTATTGGTCTCCAGATGGCTGTAAATGCCATAGCATCCGGCAACTTTGATGTTGTTCTGTCAGGCGCCGTTAATATAATGAGTACGGTACCCCATCCCGGCGTCCCCCCATTCATTCGTCGTAACCTCCCTCACGATGAGTTCTGGGCAGGGATATATACAGGACTTGACTCAAACTATGAGAAGATTGGCGACGGTGGTTCAGGCAGCATTGAAGCTCAATGTATCGATTATGCCAGAAAGTATGGCTTGACGTATGAGCAGATGGACGAAGCGCAGCTTAACTACCTGATAAAGTCCCGCGAAGGAGCGCGCTCAAACCCCAAGGCAGCCAACGCACAAATGAGCTTGCAAGAAGAAGCGGAAAATGCGGGCTTTGCCTCACCACGGGAGTATCTTATCAACAACAAGATGAACCCTGTTATCAGTTCTTATTTTCGGGTTCGTTTCCTCGGAACCCCGGCCGATGGCGCCGCTGCCATTATCGTATGCGCCAGCGACATTGCACACAGATACACAGACAAACCAATCAGTGTTGCGGGTATAGCCACATGCACTCAACTACATAAGGAAATGATGACCGTGCCGGATCCGTTTCTGGTCAATATGTATCAAAAGGCATACTATATGGCCGGTATTAAGGACCCATATGAAGAGCTTGATTACATGGCCATCCACGACGTTCCTGCTTTCCAAGTGGCAATTCAAGGCGAAAACGCAGGCTATTTCAAGCCCGGTACCGCTTGGAAGTACATGATGGAAGGCCGCTGCGGCTACGACGGCGATAGGCCTGTCTCAACGCAGGGCGCTTGCTTCTCCTGTGGTCACCCGCTTTCACCGAAGTTCAACATAGAGGTTACTGAAGCCATAGCTCAGATGCGTGGCAAGTGTGGCGCAAGGCAGATAGCGAAACCACCAAAGACCGCTTTGATATATTGTGGAGGTTCCGGGTGGCATCATGCCGGCGCTGTCCTCAAATATGATGGTAAGGAGTGAGCCGCATGGCAAACATGGTAAAAATGAGACCAATTACTAAAGAATGGTATGACTATCTCAATGAAGGTAGGCTTATGAGCCTTAGGTGCGAGCATTGCGGCGCAGTTGCGTTTCCTCCCGTTCCGGTCTGTAATAAGTGTGGCAAGCACAATATGGAATGGGCGGAGATCAGCGGAGAGGCGCGATTGATGTCATATACATGGAGTCCCGAGGGAGCATCTCCGTTCTGGGAAGAGTCGGTCATGTTGGGTATGTTCACACTGAAAGAGGGAGTGAATATTCAAACTTTCCTTTTGGGCGCCACCAAAGAAGACGAGCCTTACCTCTACGATAATTGCCCCATCGATGTGGTTGCCGAGATAGTGCGGGTCAGCGATGAGTATAACTTATGTTATCCTGCTTTCCGCCTTAAAAATTAAATACGAGACGATGTCTTAGAACATCCAGTGAATAGCGAAATGACACATTTTTTATTAAGGAGACTTCCAGTGAATGCAGAAAAATCAGCACAGCTGAATAAGGTGATTGCAGATTGTTTTGAAGTAAACGTCGGCGTTATAACACCAGATACCAGCTTTATTAAAGACTTGGATGCAAGTTCCTTAAAACGTACTGTTTTTGTCGCTGAACTTGAGGAACTCACAGGCAGCACCATATCTGTCGCAAGAATAAAGAAGATGGAAACGGTCAGTAGTCTTTATGAACAGCTAAATGAGTGGTTGCAATAATTGTATCCATGCCGAGTACCATTGCAGTAAATAGCTTAAAAGACAATACAATGCAGTAAAAGATAGGAAGGATTGGTGAACTAAATATGGCAAGATGCAGATTAATGGACAAACCGGAGGATTATGAAAGAATCGGAGTGAAGCCGGGTATTGTAGAACTGTGGGAAGACGGGCGGCGTACTTTTGAGCCTACAGGCACTTTCGAATGGTGGTATTTCGATGGTGTGATGGACGACGGAACAAAAGTTGTACTGTCGGTTCACGCGCGTTCACCAATGCATACAGAGCATGAAGGTGACTACCCGTTTGTTCATATGAATATAACCATGCCCGACGGTAGAAACTTTTTCAAGTACTATGACTGTGTGAATGAAAAATCCAGCTTCAAAAAGGGAGAGTGCGATATACAGATCGGAGCGCATCACATAAGCGGTAATATTAAAGAGTACGATATACACATTGATCCCACAGACGGTTGTGGATTTGATTTAAAGTTGGTCAGCACCAGTAGCGCATGGCGCCCGGAAACCGGCTATTTTGGTTTCGGAGATAACGATGAGACGTTTTTTACATGGCTTTGCGTTGTTCCCAGAGGTGAAATGTTCGGAACTGTCACATATGAAGGAGTACAGTATCCGGTAAAAGGTACAGGATATCATGACCACCAGTGGGGAAATAAAAGCGGAGCGTTTTTATGGAATCATTGGATATGGGCGCGTCAGCATATGAAGGATTACAGTATTCTGCTATTTGATATGGTGGCGCAAAAACAGTACGGTTATGAGAGATTTCCGTTGATGCTCATTCAGGATACAAAAGGAAATATACTTTTTTATAACGCAGATAAAGACAATCTGGAATATGAAACCATAAAGGATTACCTGCAGGAAAATACTGATAAGCATTGCCCGGCTGAGATGAGTTACAGAGTCAAAAACGGCGGAAAAACAGTGGAATACCGGCTGGGGGAACGTGAGGAAATCGAGGTTGATGATCTTTATAGACATGGCGCCGACAGTTTACGGGAGGCATACGACAAAATGGATTTGCATCCGACCTACGTGCGTTATTTAGGCCATGCTTCAATGAAAATGAATGACGGTATAGGAACAGTAACTCAAGAAGGCGAACTTGTTTATGAGATGAGTTATCTCGCCAAGGACTACAGGGTTTTCGATAAGTGAGTTGACGGGAGTTGCACAATTTTGTGAGAGAGTAAGTTCCTGTAAAAAATCCAAGCTACTTATACTGAGTTGCTTGGATTTTCTCACGCGCTACCAAAGAATATCGTGAATTGCCGCTATTATCCTATTCATGATTTCCGCCATATCGCTCACGCTGACCTCGTTTTCATGTTCCGCCCACCACTCGAAGACCCTGAGTTTCCCTGCCTGCGTAAACTCATGGACAATTTGAAGCTCAAGTGTCGTCGCATTAGATTTCGATTCAATAGCGAGCATATCAAGGCTGCGTTTGTTTCGGTTTACAAGCCGTGCCACAAATGACGGGTCGCCATTAGGTCCTATTAGTATCTGGAATGCCCTTATGCAATTTCTCATGGTAGAAAACGCATTCATGAGTACGGCTTTATCATTTAACGAATTAGCGACATTTAGTTCAAACAGCCCTTCAAGTATATCGTCCTCAATCTTCTGCAAAACTGAGAAAATCGAATCAAAATAGTTGTAGAACGTACTTCTGCTGATGCTGTTGCGGTCACAAAGCTGAGCAACCTTGATCTGATAGAAAGGGCGCTCTTCCATCATTTCAAGCAAGGCATTGCAGATTCGTTTTTCCGTGTCCATCAAACTCTGTGCCCCCTTTGTTCAGCTATACACAGTCAGTATAGCTGAACTGCATACCGGGTGCAACTTTACCCGTGAAAACTTGGACACTATTAGAAAAACTGTCCAATTGGTAATGTACAGCCTAGGCGGACGAACAGATGCTTACCAGTAACTGAGCGA
>Ga0082212_10009385_pt1 | contig 12625 bp, 7 predicted proteins | sample TergutNt197P3_FD_71548 | JGI IMG/M metagenome (GOLD analysis project Ga0082212, IMG submission 71548) | Neocapritermes taracua P3 segment gut microbial communities from Petit-Saut dam, French Guiana - Nt197 P3 | ecosystem: Host-associated > Arthropoda: Insects > Digestive system > Gut ... | reverse complement strand
CCATCGGCAGAACGCCCCGTTCCAACCCCATTACCTACGTCGGGGGCTTTACCGCGATACGGGACCTGTTTGCCGGCCTGCCCGAGGCAAAGATGCGGGGCTACAGGCCCGGGCGCTTTTCGTTTAACGTCAAGGGCGGCAGATGCGAAAACTGCGAAGGCGCGGGAACGATCAAAATTGAAATGAACTTCCTCCCCGACGTGTACATTACCTGCGACGTATGCCAGGGCCAGCGCTTTAACCGCGAAACGCTCGACATACGGTACAAGGGCAAAAACATAGCCGACGTGCTGGACATGACCATTGAGGAAGCGGCGATTTTCTTTTCTGCCATTCCCCAGATATCCCGCAAAATGCAGACGCTGCTTTCCGTGGGCCTCGGTTATGTGAAACTCGGCCAGTCCGCGCTGACCCTTTCCGGCGGCGAGGCGCAGCGGGTAAAGCTGGCGCTGGAGCTTTCCAAGCGATCTACCGGCAGCACCCTGTACATGCTGGACGAGCCGACCACCGGCCTGCACTTTGCCGACGTAAAGCAGCTTATGGACGTTATCCAGCGGCTGGTGGATCAGGGCAACACGGTTATCATGATCGAGCATAACATGGACGTGCTTTTGCAGGCGGATCACATCATCGACCTGGGGCCGGAGGGCGGCGACAGAGGAGGTCAGGTAGTGGCAACAGGCACGCCGGAAGAAGTCGCCGCCTGCGCCGCTTCATACACGGGCGCTTATATCAACGATATGCTGGAACGTAACAAAAACCGAAAAAAGTCTACCCGCAAGAGTTCCGCGCATGGGCTTTAGACAGAGTAGCCATGAATAATGTACGGCGGATATTCCTTATTTTTCTGGCGATAGCTATTCTGACTGGGGTTTTTCTGTATGCCCAGGAAGAACCGCTTGAAGAATTGATTGAAGAAGCGTTTGATGCCATCGGCGTTAAGCCGCAAACACCCGATCAAAAACGCGTTGAAATGGAAATTAGAACCTCTACCCTTAGCGAGCTTGCCGAATGGTGCCGCAGCCTGGGCCTTGCCGAAGGGGGAACCAGCACAGACCTTGCCAGGCGGATACGCGAGCACTTTCTGATGAACGAACCGTCCGCCCCGGATGAAAACGATAAAAGAAAAATTATTACGATAGAATCTGCGCGTAGCACCGAATATTTTAAAATTGAAGCGATAGACGAGGAATACGCCCGCTTGAGCGGAGAAGTAAAAATAAGCCTGAAAGACGGCGATGCGATTCATCGTATTACCGCCTGGGATATTCTTTTTAACCGTACCAGGAATATTATTACCGCATCCGGCGGCGTTGAATACATCAAAGAAGAGGGCGATAAGATCGAAACTTTTCGCGGCGAATCGATCACCGTTGACCTCGACAACTGGTCAAGCATTTTTCTCGGCGGCGTTTCGGAACGCTCACTGCAAAGCGACAACACCACATACCTTTTTGCCGGAACCATTATTTCCCGCGACGACGAGGATGTTACCACATTGAATCGGGCAACGATTAGCAGCGCCGGTAACGCCGAATCGATGTGGTCCCTGAGCGCCTCGCGGGTATGGCTGCTGCCCGGCTCCGATTTCGCCATCTACAACGCCGTGCTGAAAGTCGGCGAGATACCGGTCCTGTATATTCCCTTTTTTTATTATCCCGCTGACGAAGTAATATTCCACCCTGTTATCGGGTTCCGTACCCGAGAGGGGAATTTTGTTCAAACGACGACTTATATCCTCGGCAGGCCCAAGGCAAATTCCAACACCCAGAGTAGTTCCATCACGAGGATATTGGGCAGCTCAAGCGACATGGAAAAAAGAAGGGAGGGGTTGTTTCTGCGAAGTACGGGAAAAAAAGCTACGGATCCAAGCGCTGTAAGCCTTGTAGCAATGATTGATTATTACGCCAATCTGGGCGGCTACCTCGGACTTGATCTTAGCCTGCCGCCAAAGGGGATTTTTAGCGCTATGGAACTTAGTCTTGGCATCGGCCTGACGCAGACCATTGCCGTGGTCGGCGGAAATTACACCCCCTATTTTCCCGACTATGACGGAGAAATCGACTGGAACTATTCAAATCTTTTTTCAACGGAGGTTCCATTTCGTTACCGGTTTAAGACCTCCAGTTCCATAAGCGGAAAATACGGCAGCTTTACCTGGAACATTCCCTTCTATTCCGATCCCCTGGTAGACAGCGATTTCCTTAGCCGGTCGGAAGAGATGGACTGGGTTAACATGATCCAGCAGGGCGCTGCGATGGAAGCGGAAACTACCAGCCAGAATTACCTTGGCGTCTATTCCTGGCAGTTTTCGGGGACGGTAAATCCAAGGTTTCCCAAAATGTCGCCGTACATAAACGGTATTTCCATTTCGGCAATTTCTACCAATATTTCATTCAAGACCATTGATATCAGAAATACTTTCGGACCGAGCAACATCAAATACTATTCGCCGTCGAGTTTCTTTTTTGCCCCCGATACGGCTACCCTGTATTCTCTGAGTGCCTCAATGTCGGGCAGTCCCTTGAGTTTCGGGGCAAGCAGCACCGCCGCCCAGCCATCTGTTTCGTCAGATACGATTGAGCTGCCCGATTCAATCAGGGAAATCGGCATTCCCCGCTCGCCGTTTGAAGAAAGGGAAACCCCGGAGGCCCCAAAGAGAGACCCGGCGGATATACTTGTTCCTCCGGTACTGAATCAGCGTTTTGATTTGCCCCGGACGGGAAGCCTCCGGTTCAGTCTGGATTACCGCATTGCCCCATCAAGCGCGACGACGATGAAATTCGATTCAAATAAATGGAAACAATACGACGAGATTGACTGGAGTAATATACACTCCGTAATATCCAATTTTACCGGCAATGCCGACACAACGCTTAACTTCAGCCATAGCGAAGGCCTTTTTACCAGTTCTTTTACCTACAGTTTTAACGGAACATGGCGGCAGTACAGCTATCTGAATGAAGATGCGAGCGAATTTCTCGATTCCTCCGGCGTTTCCGATCCTGACAAGGTGAACAGGGCAAGGGAACAGGAATACCGCCAGTCGAATTTTACGACATCGTACATTTTTTCGACATCCATGCGGCCGCTGTACCGTAATTCCTTTTTTGGTTCTTCCAGTTTGCAGTACAATTTGCGCGGCCTTGCGGCAAAATCGAATTTTATAGGTACGGGGGACAATCCCGAATGGGAAACAATTTTCGGCGAATGGGACAAGGAAAAAATCGACACCCATTCGTTTTCGGGAAACATAGCGGCTACGATCATGGAAAAAAACCAGTCCTTTTCCATCACCGCCGACCTTCCGCCGAAAGACTCGGCGCTCTCGTTTCAGACAAGCATGAGAATATGGATTACCGAAACATCGGCGAACATGCGCGTGCTGTTCCCTGGGGAAGAGGAAAAACGCAAGCTGGAGCCGTTTAACGCCACCGAGCGGTTTAACTTTGGAACTTTCGGCAGCTTCAGCCAGAGCCTTGCGCTGGATACCGAGGACAGGGAACTGACATCGCTTACCTCGTCGCTGAATTTGACAAAATGGGGTCTTACGGTATCATACGCGGCTTCCCGTATGCTTGGCTATGAATACAGCGTAGCAAATGCCGGATGGATTCAGCGGACGGGAGACCCTACGCTTCAATCAAGGGACCTTTCGATGGTCTATTCCAAAAGTTTCAGCAAGAGGGATCTGTTTGACGGCAGGATGAACTTTTCGGTCAACACCTATTCGCGCCTGTACTTTGATCTCCAGCGGTACACGAGTTCGAACCTTGGTTTTACACTGGGCTTTACCCTGGGGATGAGCAAATTTCTCGATCTGACGCTATCGGCAAATTCGGAAAATGCGATGATATACCGCTATTTCAAGGACCTGCCGTTCTTTGCCGACGCGCCGATAGCGATTCAGGACGGTCCGCAGAACAATTTCTTTATCGACCTGTTTGATTCTTTCCGTTTTGACGATGACGAATTGCGGAAACGCTCCGGCTTTAAGATGAAAAGCTTCAGAATATCGGCGACGCATTATCTGGGCGACTGGAACGCCATATTAAACTGGTCGATGGCCCCGTACCGTCCGCCCGGCAGCCGCCAGTATGAAATAAACAACGAGGTAAGCTTCCTCCTCCAGTGGATACCCATCAGCGAGATCAAATCCGACATATCCTACAGCGATCAAAAGATCCCCAACTGGCAGGTAAGGTAGTCGATTAACTATAATCGCTAAGCTCACACGGAGGCACAGTGGCACAGCAAGAAAAGGGTGATTCTCCTGCTCTCTAAAACTCCGTGCCTTTGTGCCTCTGTGTGAGGAATTTACGAATTAATTCCCAAGGAAATGATCTATCTGTGCGAGGAGCGCATCGTAGGTGTCTACGCAGGGAATATCGGAGCAGTCTTTGCGGATCGACTCGGGGGCGCGGAAGAGGCAGCCGGAATCGGCTTCGCGGATCATCGCCAGGTCGTTAAAAGAGTCCCCGGCGGCAAAAACCGCCATGTTCAGCGACTTGAACGCCTTTACCGCCTCGCGCTTGCCGTTCTGCTGGCGCAGCTTGTAGCCCGTTAACCCGCCGTTTTGTCCGGTTAACAGCGTGTTGCACAGCAGCGTAGGCCAGGAGAGCTTTTTCATCAGCGGTTTGGCAAACTGTTCAAAGGTATCGGAAAGGATAATAAGCTGGGTTCTTTCCCGGATGGCGTTGGCAAATTCGATTGCGCCGGGCAGTGGATCCATTCCAGAGATGGTTTTCTGGATGTCGGCAAGTTTCAGGTTGTTTTTGGCGAGCAAATCAAGACGGAAGCGCATCAATTTGTCGTAATCCGGCTCGTCCCTGGTTGTGCGGCGCAGTTCCGGTATTCCCGCCGCTTCGGAAAAGGCTATCCATATTTCGGGGACCAGCACCCCCTCAAGGTCCAAACATACCAATTTCATTGGTAAACTGTAGCAGGGGGAGGGCATTTTTGCAACCAGATATGGTATAAACAACCATGAACCGGCTTTCTGTTAACAACCCCTTTAACGCGCCCGTGTATTACGAAGATACCGTAGGCAGCACGATGGACGTTTCGCGAGCGCTGGCAAGCGGCGGCGAGCCGCACGGCACGGTCATTGTCGCTGGCAATCAGGAGGCGGGCAGGGGGCGGATACGGGGGCGTTCATGGGAGATGGCAAGGGAAAATGATTTGCCGTTTACAATACTGCTGCGTTATCCGCGAATTGAGGCTATTCCCCCGGCGCTGACCCTGCGAACCGGTCTGGCGGTTGCTCTTGCCATTGAAGATTTCATTGGGGATCGGGGGGATGGTGGCTGCGTGGTGTTGATAAAATGGCCTAACGACATTTTGTTGTGGGACGGCGGCGCGGCGAAAAAAGCTGCCGGCATCCTTGCCGAAGCGGACGGCGGCAATGTGCATGTCGGCATCGGGGTAAACGTGTCGCAAAGGGAATTTCCCGCGCACCTGAGCGGCAAGGCTGCCAGCGTCGGCTCTGCCGCCGGTACAGCCGCCGACCCCCTCGCGCTGCTGGAACTGATCCTCGCGCGGCTATACAGCGAAATTGAAACGCAGCAGAGCGGCGGCGCGGACTGGCTTTACCGCATCGAGGCGCGGCTCTACAAAAAAGGCGAGCAGGTATCCTTTTCCGCCGGTGCCGCCGGTTCGGAGAACACGGTGTCAGGCGCCCTTGCCGGAATCGGCAGCAGCGGCGAACTGCTTATTCTGCCGGCCGGCGAAACAACGCCGCGTTCTTTTCTCACCGGCGAATTGGTGTTACACTAACTTCATGCTTGACTATAAATTTATTGCCGATAACCTGGATGCGGTAAAGGCCAATATCGCCAGCCGCTATATGCAGGCAGACGCCGATGCGGCAGTGCGCCTCTACCGCAAAAGAACCGAACTGGCAACCGCCCTGCAATCGCTGCAGCAGAAACGGAACGCAAACGCCGCTTCCATGAAAGGAAAATTAGAACAGGAACAGCGCGGCGCGCTTATCGAAGAAGGAAAGAAGCTCAAGGAAGATATCGCCTCTGCAGAAGCGGAACTTGCCGCCGTGGAAAAAGAACTTGAAAGCGAGGCGCGTAAGATACCCAACATGGCGCACCCATCCGCACCGGCGGGCAAGGAAGACAAGGACAACCTTGAGGTAAAGCGGGTAGGGGAACCGGCGCAATTTGACTTTTTACCCGCCGACCATGTGCAGCTCGGGCAGGATTTGGACATCATCGACTTCGATTCGGCGACTAAGGTGTCAGGCACCAAATTCTATTACCTGAAAAACGAAGGCGTGTTCCTGGAACTCGGCCTTGTCCGCTATGCCCTGGACATTCTGCACAAACGGGGCTTTACCCCGTTTATTACGCCCGACGTCGCCCGCGAGGAAATCCTCGAAGGCATCGGCTTTAACCCGAGGGGGCCGGAATCGAACGTGTATGCGCTGGAAGGCGAAGATGCCTGCCTCGTCGGAACTGCCGAAATAACCCTCGGCGGCTATTACGCCAACACCATCATTGCCAAAAACAAACTGCCGCTTCGCATGGCCGGCCTCTCCCACTGCTTCCGCCGCGAGGCAGGAGCCGCAGGGCAGTTCTCCAAGGGACTGTACCGAGTGCACCAGTTTACCAAGCTGGAGATGTTTGTGTACTGCCTGCCCGAAGAATCGGAAAAGTTCCACGAAGAGCTGCGCGATATCGAAGAGGCAATTTTCCGAGGGCTTGATATCCCCTTCCGCGTAGTGGACACCTGCACCGGCGACCTTGGCGCGCCCGCCTACCGCAAGTGGGACCTTGAAGCCTGGATGCCTGGAAGGGCAAGCCTTCCCGGAAAGAATAACGGCGAGTGGGGCGAAGTAACCTCTACCTCCAACTGCACCGACTACCAGGCGCGCCGGCTGAACGTTCGCTACAAGGACGATGACGGCAAAAACAAATTTGTCCACATGCTCAACGGCACGGCAATTGCCGTATCGCGCGCTATTATCGCAATACTGGAAAACTTTCAGCAGGCCGACGGCTCGGTAAAGATCCCCGCCGCCCTTGTCCCCTACTGCGGCTTTGATGCCATAAAGAAAAAATAAATTAAAGGATCAACGAATGACGCGAATGACGTACCTACGGTACGACGCGAATAAAATAAGGTTAGGTAGTGGGTTATTGCCCCATTCCCCTATTTTCCCCATTCGTTTACATTCGCGCCATTTGTTGCTCTTGATCTTCATGTTATTAATAGCAGTTTCCGCGGAGGCACAGTATTCGCTGTTCAAGCCGTTTACGTTTTTCCGCGTTATTCAGACCGAACACTTCGACATCATCTTTCCTAAAGAATCCGAATCGTCGGCGCGCCTTTTGGCTTCCTATGCCGACCGTGCCTATCAACAGGTCAGTTCGCTTTTGGGAATCGATGTGCCTCGGCGTATTCCCGTAACCTTTACTCCCCATACAGACCTGTTCAACGGGTTTTATTCAACTTTTGGTTATTCCATTATGCTGTTCGACACGCCCATGGACATTGAGTGGACCAGCTTTGCAAACAGCCTTGAAGGCCTTTTCATTCACGAATTGACCCATGCAGTTTCCCTGAACACACGAAATCGTTCATTACGGGGTCTTCACCGCATTTTCGGCAATTGGGTTACGCCAGCGCTGATAACCGCGCCGATGTTTATGGTGGAAGGAGTTACCGTCAGTTTTGAAAGCCTGCCTTCCGAAAACGGTCGCGGTTTTGGCAGGGCGAACGACCCGCTGGTAAAGCAAAGCGTCAGGCAGGCCGTTTTTGAGGGAAGCATCCCCACTCCATTTCAGGCATCGGGTGTATACGATCTTCCGGCGCAGGGCGGCGGGATCTATTACGAATACGGCGGGCTTTTTTCGGCATGGTTGCAGCAAACATTCGGCATGGAAAAGTACGCCGAACTTTGGCAGTCCATGGGGATGGATAAGGGCGCCGGTTTCAGTTTAAACGTATATAAATCGGGTTTTTACCGGATATTCATGAGAGTGTACAACATCGAATTTCTGGACGCATGGGATGCCTTTTGCGATTCGCTGGCGATTGATGGGCTTGAAGAAAATTTCAGCGCAATTCGTCCATATGAATTCAGTTCAATCAATAATATGACATCCGGCGGCAGTGAAATATTCATTATTGATGGAACCAAAATCAGAATTTACAATACACAAAACGGAAAATCCCGGACGCTTCATACAGACACTTTCTATTCCAACGATATTGATGTTAACGCTGAAAAAGGAACAATACTGTTATCTGGCTTTGCCGCGATGGGCGACCGGTACCGGGCGGTGGTAACCGAGCACCGGATAAATAACGGACGAAAAACGGGACGCAAAATCAACGGACTTTTCAGTGCGCGTTATTTCAGGGACGGCATTATTGGGCTTCGTTCCGATTTGCACAATAACAACATCGTATACGAAAATTTTAACGGCTTGAGCGAAATACTCTTTCGCGGAAATGAAGAACTGTTATTTTCCGGTCCCCAGGCTGTAGACAACGAACGAATCGCGTTTATAGCGGCGTGCAATGGCATACGTGAACTGTGGCTGTACAATTATGTTTCCGGCGAATTATTCCGGATTGAAGATTCAGAAGGCGAAACCGATAACTGGCGGTATATGCGGGGTCTGGGAGTATCGCAGGGTAAATTGTTCTTCAGCCATAACGACAACGACCGTATGTACAAACTTGCTGTTGTAAATCTGGACACGATGGATGCGGTTTTTTCACAGCGTGATTTTTCCGGCGGCGTATTTAACCCCGTTTCTGTAGACAATGTTGTTTACTATCGCGGCGCTTTTTCCGAACGTGACAGCCTTTTGCGTTTTCCCGAAAATGCCGGTAACGTATCGGGAAAATATTTTGAATTACGCTTAACGCAACTGGACAATCAGCATTACCGGCCGCCTGCCCATGCAGAAACGGCGCCGCCCTATGCCGGTCCTTCAAAACCATTTACCGGTTTTAGCTATATGAACCCGCTGTATTTATGGGTACCGGTACCATTATTCAGGACAAATGAATCAGCCAACGGCGCCCTTAGCCTGGACGGCGGCGGTTTATTATCGATTATTTATGACCCCACAGGAACAAACCTGGTAGAAATAATGGCATATGCGGATATTCCCTATCAAATGGCAGCGGTAGAGTATTTTACATGGAACAATACCGGCCTGGGTTTTCCGTTAACGGCTAATTTTTCCGATATGGTGCTTGATTCTGGAGGCGAGCTGTACCGTGACACAAGGGTAAATGTTACCGGCGGTTATAGCTGGAGTATGGGACGTTGGTATACCGGCGCATCCATCGGCGGCATGTATGCCAGAAAAGCCAATTATGAAGAAGGGAAAAACGCCTATTTGTGGGAAGAAACAAACAATGACTACGCTATTTCAGCCGCTTTTTCGATATCGAACCTTCGCCGCTATCCGTATGAAATATTCGGAACGGGCCTGTCCCTGAGCCTCCTTGGTACGAGTATTTTTGAGAGTTTTTCCCCGCGTATCATGGCGAGGTTTCATGCAAACATGGAAACCCGTTTTCCCCTGAGCCTGACCCTTTTTGGCGCGTATGACCGGCTTGGCATGGATCTGCACGGCGTATCTTTTCCGTACGGCGATCCGCTGTTTGCCGGTTACGCATCGACGGAATACGCCCATCCCGGCGATCATCTGTTATATTGGCTTGGAGGCGCTGAAGCGGCAATCGGACTGTTCACGCTGGAAATCCAGAGAAATTTTTCGCATATTTATTTTAACCGTTTGTATGGAACCCTTGCCCTCCGGAATACCGTGTACGACGGCAAGGGAATAGAGGAAGCAGAAGGGATTGCGATTCAGGACATACGGCTGGTACAGTCGCTGGTCTTTAAAGCTAACCTTGTTTTTTCGGCAATCCCCCTTAAAATGTCTCCGTTTTTTGTGGAACCGTATATCTGGGGAGCATGGAAGTTTTCAAACACCATCAATAACAGGGAAAAATCGCAATGGTATATGGATTTTGGTCTGATTCTACGGCTGTAAATTCGGGTAAAATTTCCTCTTGACAAAATTTGGTTTTTATGCTTCAATCAAGCTGTTATGTATATAACGCCATATTAAAAGAGGAGTATGTGTATGAGTATGAAGAAACGGATTCTTTGTATGGTTCTCGTGGTATTTATCATGGGAATGAGCTTTAGTGGCTGTGCCGGCCAATATGCGCTGTTCAACAAAGCGCATCCTTTTTTGGGCAATCTTGGCGGCAAGTGGATCGGTGCTATAGTGCATTGGATAGGGTGGGTGATTCCTGTCTTTGAATTTTGTCTCCTGGCCGATATATTTATTTTTAACGTTATTGAGTTCTGGACGGGTAACAATTTGATAGCAGCTGGCGACTCGTTGGAACAAATTGACGAGAACGGAACACGCATTACGGCTGTCAAAAATGACGATGGTACGCTTTCTTTAAGTTTAACGCAAATCACCGGTGAAACCAGCGAATATGTGCTTGAACGCCAGGGAAATGATTTCAATATGTTTGATGCCGAAGGCCTGCTTCTTTCTTCGTACAATGTATCGTACGAGGAACTGGCAAACTAATGTAAAAAAAGTGCCATGGGAACCGATATATTTGGTGCTGCCATGACACATATCAAGGGAAACAGTTAACTGCTATGCCGCCAATTTTGGCGGCTAGCAGTTTTTTTATTGATATACATGATTTTAGGTGACAGTTGCGTAGGCTTGTGTAAATATTGTAATAATATGGTAGGGATACTTGAATATTTTATAATTTATGGTATTATTCCATATATTCAAGTAATTTTTAAAATTGGAGGTTAATAATAATGAAAAAGGCTTTATTTTGCATATTGGCATTATTTATCAGTATTGTTCTTTTTGCCCAGCAACAAGTAAACCTTAGTGAGGCTATTACTCGTACCGCTAGGGCGGTCGAAGAAGTGTTACCGCCAAATAATAAAGTTGCGGTACTAAATTTTGCTTCTCCTTCTGAAACATTTTCTGATTACATAATAGAGGAATTAACAGGTGAACTAGTTAATGGCAGAAAAGTTACTATTGTTGATCGCCGTAACTTAGCACTTATCACTCAAGAAATGAACCTACAACTTTCTGGTGATGTCAGTGACGAATCAGCACAGGCTATTGGAAGAATGTTAGGAGCACAATCTATTGTATCTGGAACTATAACTAATATGGGAAATTTCCATCGTTTCAGAATAAGGGTTATAAATGTTGAAACTGCAGCAATACAAACACAGGTTTCCTTGGATTTGGGAAATGATGCACAGGTTGCTTTTCTTTTAGGAAATAGTCAGCCAAATACTCCACCAGCCACATCCGGCGGAGTTACACCCGCCACTTCTACATCATCAATCACAGGAACAATTGTCCCTGGAAATAATCTTACGGAAAAACTGGCTTGGCTACAAAGAAGTGCAGAAAGTCACAACACATATATCATTGAAATTACTGCCAATGAGAGCATTGCACCTCAGACGCTTCGATACGAAGGTGGGGTTAACATTACTATAGTTTTAAAAGGAAATAGTGCAAATCAGACTATTAGACTTAGGTCAAACGGTACAATGTTTACAGTCCGTTCTAATGTTACATTAATCATGGAAAATAACATAACTCTTCATGGACACAACGGCAATAACGGTAATATAGTTGAAGTTAATGGTGGAATGTTGAAAATGAATTCAGGAACGACCATTACTGGCAATATGGGTGGTGGTGGAGGAGTATATGTACGTTCGGGAACATTTGAAATGACAGGTGGCACTATCTCTAATAATGGTAAAAGCAAAAGTTTTTATGGTGGCGGAGTGGACGTCAGAGGAACATTTACCATGAGCGGTGGAACTATTTCTGGAAATATTGCTTCTCAAGGTGGTGGTGTGTATGTAGCTGGAACATTTAATATGCGTGGTGGCACGATTTCAGGTAATACCGCTACTGAAAAGGGTGGCGGTGTATGTTTTATTAGAGGCACCTTTAACAAAGGCGGAGGAATTATTACTGGTTATAGCAGCGATTCTAGTAACGGCAATGTGGTAAGGGACGATGCGGGTAATATTTTAGCTCGTGTAGGTCATGCTGCATTTGTTAGTTCTAGTAGACGTAAAGAAACAACAGCTGGGCAAGGTGTTAATTTAAGTAATAGTTCCGCTGGCGGTTGGGACAGTTAGAAAAAAACTACAGTAAAAAAATTGTATAGTGCGCAACAGTCGCATATCATACGGTTAGCGCTTAGCCGCCTTACGGCGGCTCGGTTTACCTGGAACGTCTATGCGACAGTTTGTGAGGTGTGAAAATAATTGATATATAATATTGACATTAATTAAAAATTTTGATAGAATATATTTTAGAAATTGAATATTGCTTGCTTTAATAAGGAGTTTAACATGAACAAAAAAATGGTTTTAGGTAATGCCATATTGGTAATAGCAGTATTTTTGGCTTGTAGTCCGAAATCTGATCCAGAAAGTGATTTTAAGGCCATGCCTTTAGAAGACGGCAAAACAGTTGTGATTCAGGATTATGTAGGGAATAAGTTTGAAGTCCGCATCCCCTCACATATACAAAAACTACCTGTTACCCACATTGGA
>Ga0082212_10009384_pt1 | contig 12626 bp, 17 predicted proteins | sample TergutNt197P3_FD_71548 | JGI IMG/M metagenome (GOLD analysis project Ga0082212, IMG submission 71548) | Neocapritermes taracua P3 segment gut microbial communities from Petit-Saut dam, French Guiana - Nt197 P3 | ecosystem: Host-associated > Arthropoda: Insects > Digestive system > Gut ... | reverse complement strand
ATAGGGCGCTTCCCGCTTTCCATGTCAGAAACACGATTTTGGGTGACGCCTAGCCTCTCCGCCAATTCTTTCTGCGTCATGTCCAGTTTGCCGCGATACCCGCGCAGGAGCATCGCAGGGTTGCCTTCGGGGAAAACCTCTTTGGCGCTGAATACTTCTTCGCCTTCTTCATTGATTCGGCGCACCTTATGTCCGGCCAAGGCGAACATGCCCTGAATGGCCTCCAAAGCGACCAGGGCGCTCCCGGCTGGAACGGAAAGGGCGATATGTGCGCGGCCTGCCTGTTCGGGAAGGAGCCTGATTTCAGCATCCATAATAAGCCTCCTGCTATTTGAACCGATTGTAGTTCACGCTGCCGTGCGGCCCCACAAAGCGGATTTCTATAATTTGATCTTTCAGATCAATCACCTTCCACACAACCACATAACGCGGACGCCCGTTGTTGATGTGGCAATGGTGGAAGTTCGCCGCGTTCACAATTTGGCTGTAATTGCGCCAACTGGTTTGCACTGGCCCCTTTTGCTCCAAGTCGTGTTTCAGGGCGTACAAGACATCCCGCAGATTGCCGGATAGTTTTTGTTTTTGCTTTTCGGCGCTGCCAGCGAAGTCAACCCGCCAGGGTGTTGCGCGTACCTCGTCGCTCATGTGGATAACCTAGCCTTTATGGGTATATTGTCAAGGTGAAAATACCTTATTTTGTATATTTTGAAAATCATATCCTTGTCTTAATCGTTCTGGCGTCCAGGTAGGCTTTTATTGCTTGCTGCCGGTAGAGAATCCTTTCGCCATCCTTGATATATTCCGGGCCTTGAGCCTTGGAACGCTTGTTTGCCATAGAACCCGCCTTGAGTCCGTATAGCATTTCCACCTCTTCCGGCGTCAGATATTCCCTTCTCTTGAGCCTTTCCATTTGCGCTATGGGCGCAAGTACCCGTTCAAGGACATTTTCAATGTTTTCTGAAAACGCCCTTTCCAAGCCCTGATCCGGGGTTATGCCCTCTTCCTGCTCTTGGTCGTCCTGTTCTTCATTTTCGCCCATAACCGATACCCCTGTTGATTTCGCGCTGTCTTTCACAAGAATTTCCACGCAATATCTCACAAGAATTTCTTGTGAAAAAAGACAAAAAAAATTACTTCCCGCTGGCTGCCTCATCAGGGATTTTGCTTACAGCGAGAAAGGTAGTGATTGACTGCTGAACGCCCATTGCCGCCGCTGCAAGAGCCTTTTGCGGGGCGGTCAACGGAGCGCGGCCATAGGAAAGGCGCTCTTCGCACACTTCAAAGGCCAGCGAAACAAATTCCTCGGCCCGATGCTCCATGCGGTTCATATTGTTTCCGCTATTTTCCCGGTTCATGCGCCCGCTCCTTTCCCTTTAGTTTTCTGCAAGCCCTTTAGGGCGTCTTCCTTGGCTAAGACCATAAGATAGCTCAATTCTTCCCCTAGAGCGTCCGCCATGCGCTGCGCGTCCGCCAGGGTGACATTTTGCGGCTTGCCTGTATGCGCCGCTCGTTCACGAATGGCGCTCCAGCGGGTCGCCGCGATCTTGGGATTCATCCAGGGCCAAAGTTTGGCCGCGAACTCCCCCTTGCCGTACCCTCTCAAGTCCGCCCGGCGTGTAACAACGCTTACAAAAGCCCGTTCAACGCTTTGCGGGTAGTCGTTGCGCTCCATTTTTGCCTCCAAAAAAATTCAACAAAGTTTTGATAACCGGCGGTTTCCGCCTTGTCAACAAGAAAATACATGTACAATATCTAGTCCATGAAAATGAATTGCCGGGGAGGGGATGCGCCAGTGGATATATGTGTGGCCTATCTCTGCGTGGTTTGCGGCTCTCACGAAAAATCGGCGGAATACCTTGGGTAAACCGCCCCGCAAGGCGGGACAGGATGAGCCGTAGGCAGATACGCAAAAAGCCCCTGTGGACTAGGGGCTTGATGATTTTTCATGTAACCTTATTGAGCTAACGTGTAGCGCCGAACAGACCTTCATTGAAAACTTATAGCGCGTATTTTGTCGATACCATAATCATTCAAATGGACGCCTGAGCCGCATCAATGTGTTCTTGCGTAATGACGATGCTTGCACTACATTCCCTGCCGACACCAGCACAATTTGCTCCTACTGGCCTAACAACAAAGATTTTTTTACCAATTTCTCGAACATTACGAATAGCAGGGATTATGTCGGTATCACATGAGAAAATATAAAGAGTATCGTACTCATGCGCCCGTAAAACAATATCCATCACAAGCAGTACATCTACAGATTTTTCCGTTTTGAAATCCTCAATATTCCCGCACTGCTTACATTCACGCTTTCTGGATACAAGCTTTCCTAGCTTCAGTGTGCCGCCAGTTTCTTGAAATGCGGCAAAAAATCTTTGCTGATTGATATAGTTGGCGGGATCAGAAATACGGTCAACTGGTGAAGTGAATAACACCACATCAATCACTTTTCTGGTTAGAGCCAGATTGTGAGCAAGCCGCATATAATCAAGATGCTTTCTTTGGAGATTTCCGAATTTCATATTTTTGTAGAAATTCGGCCCGTCAATAAGAAAAAGCGCACGATCATCCGCCATGATTATCTCTCCTGAACAAAAAAAGGGCCGCACGTTGTCAGGCACTCTTGCGAATACCCGCCAATGCGCGGCGGTTAAGTGACATACTTATACACGCTGCTTGGGCGGGAGTCAATAAGATTTTTGCTTTTTATTCATACTCGCACCGAAATACGCGTATCTTTGTACTACCCTCCAGGTGATTGGAGCAAAGGCGAGTGTGTAGCCCCCTCAAATGGTTTGAGGTCCAACTTTTTCCACTTTTGGAGTAATTATTTGCGAGAACTAAGCCTACTGGCCTGAGTCTCGAACTCGCTCGGATTCAATTACCGCCATCACATACTGCCTCACAAATACAAACCGTACCGCCAAACGCAACAAGTCCAATGCTGTAATCCTGGTACGGCGAAAATACCAATTTTTTGCCCTAGACAGAGGAATGCCGAGTTCTTCCGCAATTTCTGCGGGGTTGACTTTATGCTCCTTCAACAACTTTGTGATCTTTTGTGTCAATTTTCGGTGATTGGCTCCATCATTAGTTTTTACACTGTTCGAGTGGCTAATTAGCCACAAATTTTCACTGGACATACTGCTCCTCCTTGTTAATAAGGGGAGAGTGAAGGATTTTCGTTAATAAAAGGAGAGTGTTTGCGATGGCACTGTCTAAGCGGCAACTTACCCTTGAAGAACTCAGGAGTCTGCGATTAAAAGCGGCCATTTATATCCGTATGTCCACAGATTTACAGACGGAATCGCCAGAAATCCAAGAGCGTCAAATCCGGGCTTATGCCGAACGCTACAACATAGAGATCGTAAGGGTATTTAAGGATTTAGGCGTCAGCGGAATAACCGCTGAAGACAGGCCGCAATTTAGAGCCTTGATAAGTGATGTTGAACATAGCCATGTTGAATTTAACATAGTTCTTTACTTAGACGAAAGTCGTTGGGGGCGATTTCCCGATAGTCGAGATGCTGATTATTACCGGATGCTCCTCGCCCGTAAAAATGTGATATGCCAAGCCTGTGATCAGGAATTGACGCTTAATAAAAGCGGCATCGTCGAGCGCATTATGACAATGCTGAAAGATGAAAGCGCCAGCGAGTACAGCCGCCAGCTTTCACAAAAAGTCTTTATCGGCCAATGCAGCCTGATCGAGAAAGGCTTTCGGCAAGGAGGCACAGCAGGGTTTGGCTTACGCCGCATGTTGCTAGATGAATCGGGGAAACCAAAACAGGAACTCTCAAGAGGTGATCGCAAAAGTCTCCAAACAGAGCGGGTCATTTTGGTTCCCGGCCCTCCGCAAGAAACAGAGATAGTTAACTGGATGTACGATCAGCTTATCTCAGGTCGTAAGGAGCGAGAGATCGCGGATTTAATGAACGCGAATGGGTGGAAAACAGATTTCGGACGGCCTTGGTCGGCTGGCACTATTCGGGAAGTGTTGACCAATGAAAAATATCTCGGCCATAATGTCTATAATCGGCGTTCCAGCAAACTCAAAAGCAAGTCCACGCCTAACCCGCTAGAAGAATGGATCAGGAAGGAGAACGCCTTTGCACAGGTTGTTGACCAGGAGCGATATGACAACGCTCAGGCTATTTTTCGGGAGCGATGCAAAAAGTTCTCTGACGATGAACTTTTAGAACGACTTGGTAGCCTTCTCCGCCATAAAGGGATGCTCTCGGCACTCATCATTGACGAATCGGAAGAAATGCCGCCAAGCAGCCTGTATGCTCACCGTTTTGGCGGATTATTGCGGGCATACAAGCTAGTTGGATACGTCCCTGAGCGCGATTATGGCTATGTAGAGATCAACAGGAAACTCCGTCAGATGTATAAAGACATTGTTGATGAAATCACTGAAACTCTCGAACGTCTTGGCAATCGAAAAATTTATGTTAATCCTGCAACAGGCCTTCTGGAAATAAACTACAACCTCCATGCGTCATTAGTCATAAGCAGATGTTTCGTACTTCCATCAGGTGGATTGCGCTGGAAAATTCGCTTTGACACTGCTTTGCATCCTGACATTACTATTGCAGTGCGCATGGAACAAAACAATAAAGAAATATATGATTACTATCTGCTTCCATCTATTGAGTTTGGCCATAATAGCCTAAAACTATCTGAAGATAATGTTGACCTTTTAGATAGTTTCAGATTTGAAACGCTTGAATTTTTGTGGAAGATGGGACTCAACGTTAGCATTGATAAGGCAGCCTGACATGCAAAATAAAGAAATTGTCCTAATTCATGTGCAAGAAATCAATGTATTCAATCCGAGAATCAGAAATCGCTTCATCGCTGAAGAAATCAGGCAGAATATACGCAATGTTGGATTAAAACGACCAATTACAGTTCGCCTGAAGGAAGTGCCAGAGAACGGGAAGATTTACGATTTAGTATGCGGACAGGGGCGTTTAGAAGCATTTATAGAGGCCGGTGTCGAAAAAATTCCTGCTGTAATCACTAACGTCAGCACTGAAGATGCAGCAGTAATGAGTCTTGTCGAAAACATAGCACGGCGCAACTACAGTTCAATCGAACTCTTACAAAGTGTACGATACCTCAGTCAGCAAGGATACAGTCACGCCGAGATAGCTGGAAAAACATGCCTCGATAAGAACTATATTCACGGCATTGTCACTTTGCTTGATAAGGGGGAGCATAGACTCGTCAACGCAGTCGAGAAAAAAGGAATCCCTCTCTATATTGCCATGAAAATGATGACTGAAAATAATGATGAAATGCAAAAAGCACTCATGGAAGCGTATGAATCTGGGGAGTTAAGTGGAAAAAGACTCCTTGATGCCAAAAAAATTTTTATGCACAGAATACACTATGGCAAAGGAAAGTCACCATCAAAAAATAAAAATGCGAATTTATCATCAAAAGATATTATGTCAGCACTTGGAGATAGCATTAAAGCAAAAAGGAGATTGATAAAAAAATCTGATAACCTATCATCACTCATTACATTTTCTGCCGCAGCATTAAAAAAACTATTCAAAGATGTAAATTTTAGGAATCAACTTAAAGTTGAAAATATTACTGAAATGCCTGAAACTGTTATGGAAATAATAGGAAGTGTATAATATCATGAGTAATTCAATAAAATCAGGATTTGAGGATAAATTACGGCTGATTAGCATGAGTGATATTATATCTACAAAAACGAATCTGAGTAAAATAAAACGTAGCCGTAAGTATAAGCAAATATTAGCATCGATAGAAGAAGTTGGTATTATTGAACCTCCAGCCGTCATTTGGAGTGAAGACAAAAATAAATTTATAATTCTTGACGGACACTTACGGATTGCTGCCCTTAAAGAAACTGGTCAAGAATACGTCATGTGTCTTATATCAACGGATGATGAATCGTACACATATAATAGATATGTCAATAGACTTTCAGCAATTCAATCAAACAAAATGATTTTGAAAGTTATTGCTGATGGAGTTTCAGAAGAAAAAATTGCAAAAGCTTTGGATATATCTATTATTTCTCTACAGCAAAAAAAGACTATGATAGACGGAGTTTGCCATCAGGCAATAGAACTACTGAAAGATAAGGTAATGTCTGAGAGAACTTTTTTCGTTCTAAAAAAAATGAAGCCAACACGACAGGTAGATGTTGCTATGATAATGAACGATCAACGCCGTTATGGACATAGATTTGCTGAAGAATTGTTAGAAGCAACTTCTGATGACATGCTTATTACACAACGAAAAAGTAGAAAATTTTCACCGGCTGAAATCGAGAAACGTATCAGGCTCGAACAAGAGAGCCTCGCTGTGAACAGTGATTTGCGTTCGATTCAGGACGGTTACGGCATTGATATGCTTACATTCACTTCCATACAGAAATACCTGAAAATGCTGCTGAACAATGAAAAAATTGCTGAGTATATGCAGCAGTATTATCCTGAATTTTTTGAAAAATTTTCTCAGATTTGCGCTATTGACTTCACCGGAATGGAAAGCGCATAGAAGGCGGTTTTCTCCTTTCTGGTAGAAAAGGAGCGAAGATTGGTCGGGGCTGCTCTCTCCTTTTGTAGCATGGAGCCAAGATCAAGAAATTCAAAAATGCCTCCTGAACTGAACTACTTGAATGGCCCGCAAGCCGACATAATTCCCATGTCCATTGATTTTGCACGGCTGCTTAAGCGCCTCTGCCAAGCTTCATTCTTCGCTAATGCTGCTCAGTATTATCATCCATGATAATGCCCTTTTGCCCCATTAAATGCGCAGGAATTTACATGGAATATTTAACAGGAAATTCCTGTGAAATAGATCAAAAAAATATTCCCCACTGGCAGGGCCTTCCGAGATTTTGCTAACTTCCAAAAAGGTTTTAATTGATTGTTTAGCACCCCTTGCCGCCTCGCAAGAGCTTTTTGCTGAGCGGCCAGCGGTAGCTGCGATTTTTGGATTCATCCAGGGCCAAAGTTTGGCCGCGAACTCCCCTTTGCCGTACCCTCTCAAGTCCGCCCGGCGTGTGACAACGCTTACAAAATCCCGTTCAACGCTTTGCGGGTAATCGTCGCGCTCCATGTTTGCCTCCAAAAAAAATCAACAAAATTTTGATAACCGGCGGTTTCCGCCTTGTCAACAAGAAAATACATGTATATTTTCCGAAAAATGGTCAAGAATTTGCAAAAAGAGGACAACACAGTGGAATCATGTGTGAATTATCTCTTCGAGGTCTGCGGCTCTCACGAAAAGGCGGCGGAATACCTGGGATATTCCATACGGCAGTACAGGGACATACGGCGGAAAATCTTGATCGGCTATATCCCGCCGCCCCGCATTGAAAATCTAATCCGGGCAAAAGCGCAGGAACTCCAGGCCGCCGGGGCGAGTAAATGACCGCGGCCAACCCTGTACGGCGCTATATGGCACAGGTGGAATTTTTGCTTGCCAGGGAAACGATTGATTCCCTTCTGGCTCAAGGTTTCAGCAAAAAAATTGTCCATGAGCGCCTGACTACCGAAGGGCGCTGCACCATGAACTACATCACATTCTGCAAACTTATCCGTAATGCCAAGGCCGGAAAACTGCCGCCTCTTCCCTCGCCCCAACAGGCGGAAAACCGCCAAGCTGTTCAGCCTCCCTCCCGCCCGCAACGCCCGCCGGGCATCATCAAGGCGGAATCCAAAACTTTCCCCGATCCAAGAGATATGAACCCTAACGATTCATTTTAACCAAGGAAAAGGAAATGGCGACAATTCATCTCATTCAGCAAGGCAAAGGTGGCGTGGGTAAATCCATGCTTGCGGCGATGCTGTATCAGGCTTTTTCGCATTACGGAAAAACCACGGCGCTGTACGATATTGACCCTACCAATGCCACGTTGGCGGGCTACAAAGAGTTTCCCGTCAATCGCCTGGAAATTATGGTGGACGGCAATATCAACCGCCGCAAATTCGACAAGCTGATCCATGACCTCAACGATCTTCCGGCAGAAACTCATGCCATTGTGGACAGCGGAGCGTCTTCCTTCATTGCCCTCGGAAAATACCTTGTAGATGAGAACATTCCCGCGCTGCTTGGGGAAAACGGCCATTCCGTCATGTTCCATGCGATCATCGTCGGCGGGCAAGCCATGAGCGACACGGTGAACGGTCTGCGTTCCCTGGCGCTGGCCTTTCCCGAAACGCCCATTGTGGTCTGGCTCAATTCTCACTTCGGGGAAATTGAAATGGACGACAAAGGCTTTGAAGGCTTCAACATCTACCAGGAGTTTCACCAACAGTTCCATGCCGTAATTTCTCTGCCGAAAACGGATACGGAAACAACGGGCAAGGATTTGGAAATTCTCTTTGCCAAGCGCCAGAGTTTCAAAACCGCCATTGACGCCAGCCAGTCCATTGTCGTGCGTTCCCGCCTGAATCGCTATTGGAACCAGTTTCTTGCCGTGGTCGAGCAAGCGGCAATCGCCGTGTGAGGACGCTATGGAACAGAAAGAAACTCCCTCGCCCCTGGCGGTGCAATTAGGAGAAACGCCCGGCGTCGGCATGTCGCTGAAAGAAGTAAGCGATCTGCTGGCGACAACGCATAACACCATAGTTCCAAAAGACGACGCCATTTTAATGATCTCAACAATGCTCAACGCCTACCTGGGCGAAGTGCAAAAGCTCCATGTCCGGCATGAAAACGGCCTTACCAAGCTCATGGCGGAAAAAACGGACGCCTATGTGTCTGGGGTCAATGCGGCGGTGGAACAGCTTTCCACAAGCCTGTCTTCGGCCTCGGTGGAAGGCATACGCAAGGTCTTTGACGATCACGCGGCCACGCTCAACGCCTTCAAAGCCGCTGTCTATTGGGCTGCCGCCATTGTTTCCGTATCGGCGCTGCTCAATGTGGCTGTATTTTTCCTGCGGGGGCTGCGCTGATGCTCTTGCCGCATGAAATCCGCTGCGGAAGCTGCCGCAAACTCCTGGCAAAAGGGAATGTTGAAGCTGGAACGATAGAGCTTCACTGCCCACGCTGTAAGACCGTCCACATTCTGCGGGCCTCGCGCCCCAACGCCGCGCCGCATGACGGCCTCCACGGAGATCGTCATGCACCTTCACAAACGGCCCCTCGGTAAATCCCTTCTCCTGGGCCTTCCGGCCTGTCTTCTCGCTTTTCCGGCCTTTGCTGCCCTGGGGGGCTGTGATGCGCCGGGCCTGTGACGATCCGCGTCTTCTGGAAAGTCTGCGCCATAACTGCGGGCCTCTGATTATGGGCGCTCTGGTAGATGAGGAAGTTATCGAGATCATGCTGAACCCTGACGGCTCCTTGTGGATAGAACGCTATGGGCAGGATCATGAGCGCATAGGCGACATTTCCCCGGCACAAGGGCGGCTTATTCTCTCCCTGACGGCAAGCGGCCTGGATATTACAGTCAATGACAGAAACCCCATTGTGGAAGGGGAGTTTCCCCTGGACGGCTCCCGTTTTGAAGGGACGTTTCCGCCGATAGTCGGGCCTGGGCCGTCATTTTCGCTCCGCAAAAAGGCGTCCAGGGTTTTCACTCTGGCGGAATATCTGGCTGCCGGTTCCATCACGGCGGAAGTGGTGTCCATCATCCATGACGCCGTTTCGAGGCGCCGCAACATTGTAGTGGTCGGCGGCACGTCCAGCGGCAAGACAACTTTTGTGAACGCGGTCATTCATGCCATTTCCGAGCTTACGCCTTCGCATCGGCTTCTGATTCTGGAAGACACGGCGGAACTGCAATCCAAAAGCCCCAACGCGGTTTTTTTCCGCACGTCCGTCATTGCCAATGTGGATATGCGGGCGCTGGCGAAAGTCAGTATGCGCTATGCGCCGAAACGTATTCTGGTGGGTGAAGTGCGGGACGCGGCGGCTCTGGAACTTCTGAAATTATGGAATACCGGGCATCCTGGCGGTATCGGCACGTTCCACGCCGATTCGGCGGAAGAAGCCTTGCCGCGTTTGGAAGAACTGATTGAGGAAGCGGGCCTTGGCCCCAAGCGTCCGCTCATAGGCCGGGCTGTCGATCTGGTGGTCTATATGGAAAAGACGCCGGATAACCAGCGCCGCATATCCAACATTATCAAGGTCAACGGGTACGATCCCAAAAAGGAGGGCTATGAAACAGAGTGCCTATACACTGTATTCATCTGAAATACGGTGTGGAAGCTGCGGCAGACTTTTGGCGAAAGGGAGCATGGAATTGGGTGAAATAGTCATTTCCTGCCCCCGCTGCAAAACCAGACACATTTTGCGGGCCTCGCGCCCCAACGCCGCGCCGCCTGACGGCCTCCAAGGAGATCGTCATGCGCCTTCACAAACTGCCCCTCGGTAACTCCTTCGTCCTTGGCCTTCTGGCCTGTCTTTTCGTTTTCCCCGATTTTGCCTTGGCCTCCGGCGGCATAACGGAATTTTCCAGCCCGCTTGAACAGGTCGTAAACACCATAACCGGCCCTGCGGGCAAATGGATTTCCATTGTGGCAATGGCGCTCTGCGGCGTCATTTTCATAATGAACAAAGACGACATCAGCGGCGGTTTCAAGCTCCTGCTGTCCGTGGTCTTCGGCATCAGCTTCATCGCCTTTGCCGCCTCCATCGTCAATTCCGTGTTCTCCTTCTCCGGGGCGGTAATATGAACCGCTCCGTTCCTATCCATCAATCACTGCACCGCCACGCGCATGTCCTGGGCGCGGAACGGGAGCCGGTTATGACTTCCGCCCTGATCGCTCTGTTGGTCGGGGTCGGGGGGCTTACCGCTGTTTCCGCCATTGCCGCCGCTACCTTCTGGCTCGTGGCGGTGTTTGCCCTGCGGCGCATGGCAAAGGCCGATCCGGTTATGAGCCGGGTCTGGTTGCGTCATATCAAACAGCAGGATTTTTACCCCGCCAAGGCAAGCCGCTGGCGGCTCGTTGGGGGGTACTCATGCTGAAACTCATTGATTACCGCACAAAAGCAAAGGGGCTGCCCGATTTGCTGCCGTATGCGCTTTTGGCCGCGCCGGGCATTGTCCTCAACAAAGACGGCTCCTTTCTCGCGGCCTGGGAGATACGCGGCCAGGATACGGATTCCAGCACCCCGGATGAACGGGCCTATGTTTCGGCACAGGTCGGCAATGCCGTGAAGCTCCTGGGGACGGGCTGGATGCTCAATGTGGACGCTATCCGTTCCAGCCATAGAGCCTATCCTGGGCCGGGCAAGGGGCATTTTCCCGATCCGGTGACAACACTTATAGATGATGAGCGCCGGGCCTTCTTTGATGGAGAAAGCGGGCGCTGTTACGGCACAAACGCAGTGCTGGCCGTCACCTGGAAGCCGGATTTCAAGGCTTCCAGTATGGCCGGTAAAGTACAGGCCGGAGAAAGCTATTCCGGCCTGGAAAAATTCCTGCTCCAGTTTCAAAATTCCCTGGAACTCTTGGAAGACGCGCTTTCCAGCGTTTTGCATCTGCAACGCCTGACGGAGCGGACGGCCTACTATGCGGACGGTGAGGACTATACACAATCCGATCTGCTTTCCCACCTCCAGCATTGCCTTTCCGGTGAACTCCATCCCATGCGAGTGCCGGAAACGCCCATGTATCTGGACGCGCTGCTCGGCAGTCAAGACCTTATCGGCGGCATAGCTCCGCGCCTTGGAAAAAAACATCTGGCGATCCTCGCCATAGACGGGCTGCCGCAAGAATCCTATCCGGCCATGCTGGCGGAACTGGATGCCTTGCCCCTGGAATACCGCTTTTCTTCCCGCTTCATCTGCCTGGATCAGTATGACGCGCTGAAAGAAATCAACAATTACCGCAAGGGCTGGCGGCAACAGGTCTATCGCTTCATTGACCAATTTTTCAACAATCCCAACGCCCGCGCCAACCGGGACGCTCTTTTGATGGCGGAAGACGCGGAAAACGCGCTCACAGAAGTCCAGGGCGGTTATGTTGGCGCTGGCTATCTGACTTCCAGCATTGTCCTCATGCACGAGGATCAGGAACAGTTGAAAGACTGGTCGCGGGAACTGCGCCGGTCAATCCAGACGCTCGGCTTCGGCTGCCGCATTGAATCCGTCAATGCCCTGGAAGCCTGGCTTGGGACGCATCCGGGCAACGGGTACGCCAATATCCGCCGCCCGCTGGTGAATACCTTGAACCTTGCTGACCTTTTGCCCCTGGCCTCGGTTTGGACGGGCTTGCCGTACAATCCCTGTCCTTTCTATCCGCCTGATTCCCGGCCCCTGGCCGTGCTTATGACGGATAAAAACACGCCTTTCTGGCTGAACATCCATGTTGGCGATCTCGGCCATACGCTGATCTTCGGGCCTACCGGCGCGGGCAAAAGCACTTTGCTGGCTCTCTTGGCCGCGCAATTTCGCTGTTATGAAAATGCCCGCATTTTCGCCTTTGACAAGGGCATGAGCCTTTTTCCCCTATGCCTTGCCGCCGGCGGCGCTCATTACGCAATCGGCGGCTCGGAACTCGCCTTTGCGCCTCTCCAGCGCATTGATTCGGCGGAAGAGCGCACCTGGGCGGAAGAATGGATTGCCTCTCTCATGGAATTGCAGGGCTTCAATGTCATGCCCGCGCATCGGAACGCCAT
>Ga0082212_10009383_pt1 | contig 12627 bp, 10 predicted proteins | sample TergutNt197P3_FD_71548 | JGI IMG/M metagenome (GOLD analysis project Ga0082212, IMG submission 71548) | Neocapritermes taracua P3 segment gut microbial communities from Petit-Saut dam, French Guiana - Nt197 P3 | ecosystem: Host-associated > Arthropoda: Insects > Digestive system > Gut ... | reverse complement strand
CTCCTATAGCAATGATTATTTGTGTTATTGTACCGTTTATAAGTATTTTATTACTATGTCTTATTGTTACTTTGGTTCATAAAGGTTTTAACATCTCTGAGGAAATAATCTTTTCCATCTCAATTGGCTATTTAGTAATTAATATAATCGTGTTTGTTCTATACGAAATAATTAACAGAGAAGCAGAAAAAAACTATGAATTGATAGCTAAACAAAAACAGTACGAGCTTACCGAACAGCATAACGATGAAGTAATAAAAATATACGAGAAAATGTGCGATTGGCGGCATGAATTTATTAATCAAATGCAAGTGGTGACAGGGATACTCGAAAACGGCAATGTAAACGAAGCAATCAATTATATAAAAAATTTAGACAAGAAGATAAAAAGCGCGTCGTTAGATATTGACACAGGGAACTACATAGTTAACGCAATCGTTTCGCCTAAAGCAACGCTGGCTTTATCGCATAACATAAAATTCGAGCATAACATTCACATTCCCCCCAATATCACGATAGATAATACGGATTTATGCTCTATTTTATCCAATTTGCTTGATAACGCAATCGAGGCTTGCTGCAAACTGAACCAAAATAAATATATAAATCTTGAAATTTTAATGGTAAAAACGCAGCTTGCCATAAAAGTCGAAAATTCGTCAAACGGGGTGTATAAAATAGAGAACGGCAGATTCAAAACAACAAAGCGCGGTGATTTGCATGGTATTGGAATGGAGCATGTAAAATCAATCGTTGAAAACTACGGCGGTTTCTATCATACGCAAGCAGAGCCTGAAACTTTTACAGTACGGATTACGATTCCCCTGATAAATAAAACGTAGCCCCAAAGACCAAATTACCCCGCCTCTAGGCTGTGCAAACTATGGAAACTATGCAAAACTCTGCGAGTTTCACACAGTTCCCACAGTTCACACAACCCGCCGGCTGCTGCAGAGTTTCCAACTGTGCACAGGCAGGCTGCACACAGCTGAAAACTCTTATCAAAGTGCCTCTTTTGTCCGCTCCTTGCGTCGCGGTATGACGCTGGCTTTCCCTCGCTGCCGCGAGATGATAATATTACACCCAGTATTTTCCAGAATTAATTTTTTTATATTATTCAGCCGAATCCAAAAAGACCCTCCCGCAGGTTCGGCTACCGCGAAGCGGCAGTTTGCCGGTCACGGCGAGTGACGCCCGTCCGGCGAGGACGAAGCCAGAAGGTTTTTTCGTCAGGGACTCGCGAAAAAATCTTCGAATCGGCTGATGACTTTTTAGGGTTTTCTTCATCTTTTTATTGGGTTCACAGCGGCGTAGAGAAGATATAAGAGGGGAAACAAAACGCGAAATCTCAAATGCTCCATTTTATGGGGGTTTTGAGATTTTTTTGAATTTTAATAGTACTTATACTGTAAGTATTATAGTACTTACCAGCTGTAAGTACTATCTAAGTATAGCGTACTTAAAAATAATTTTTTTTATAGCATTTAAAAGTACTTGACACTTAAATATAAGTATGATATAGTATATAGATAAGTACTATACTACTTACGCTGGTTGTACTATTTATTTTTGGAGGAGAACAAATATGGCAGTTTTGAATGTTGGAAAAGAGCGGAATATTTTCGACCCTAACAGCGTGACTTTTGAAGAAAGAGAAAAGCAACTATCACAAGAGGCAGAAAAAGAGCAGGAACGATTAAACCGGGGAAAAAAAAGCCCATACATTCGTTGGACGCAATATAATAATGAACGTACAAAAGAATTGATGTGGCTCGGCCTTAATCACCCGAAAGCAAGGGTAATACTTGATTTTCTTGTTGACCAAATGGATCACTACAACGCTGTAATGTGTTCTTATCAGGTTTTGCAAGAACTATTAAGCATATCGAAAGATACTGTCAGGAGAAACATAAAAATTTTGAAAGATAACGGTTTTATTGCAGTTTTAAAATCCGGAGTGAGCAATATATACGCTATAAACGACAGCGTTTACTGGAAATCATGGGGCAATAGAAAGCAATATTCAAAGTTTCCTGCGAATGTATTATTATCTTTATCTGAACAAGAAAAGAATTATCAGATTAAATTCGAAGATTTAAAAGTTATGAAACATAGAGAAATTACTAAAAAATGATTTTGTAACCAGTTCAAATTTAAAATGCTCCATTTTATGGGGGTTTTGAGATTTTTTTCAAATTGGAGACTACAAGCAGTGGTTGTAGTATACTACAACCAGCTAAGTTGTAGTACTCTTGCATTTAATACAAAAAAAAATGTATTAAATACAATTATTTTTAAAAAGGAGAGAAAAATAATTTTTTTTCAGCATTTAAAAGCACTTGATACTTAAATATAAGCACTATTGGATTGAAAGACGACTCGACAATTGATAAACACAAAAAAACCGCAATTTTTTTCCCTGAAAGTCAAATTTCAGATTTTCAGGGCTTTTTTGTGTTGCTATGCGCCAATATTTTCTACTTCCCGTTTATTTCTGATATACTTATAGCTATAAAAAAGGCAAATGAAAAGCTGAAAGGAAATAAAAATTATGGGAAAAATATTATTTTTACTTAGTAAAGCTGTAGGCGCTGCTTCTTTGCTTTTAGCAGGTGCGGCGGCAGGAAGCATGAGTATGCTTTGGACATACGAACCGGAAATGCCGGCTGCGTTAATGCCGAAAGAAGAGGATTAAGCCAGATGTCGTTAACTTTACCGATTCAGCTCAGCCCGAGGGGGAAAATAAACAAACAGCTTTATAAATTAAAAAAATATTCCCTGACCGGGAATACGCGGAACCGCAAAAACATTGAGAAGCTCGCGAAATGCGTTGCTGAAATTCATCTGCATAATATAAAGCGCGATGATTTCGAGATTTATAATGTGCAGTGGGTGGCGGAGCAAGTTTGTAAAATTGAAGACGTAAAGTTAAAAACAGAAATTACTTCGACCTTAAAAGCCATGCTTCAGATAGAAGGCTATAACAGTTCATTGAAAAAAATGAAATTTCTCGCGTGGGATATCAGCCGCGCCGACTGGCATCAGGATTATCAGTTCGGCAAGGCGGGAAACTGCGCTTGGGATCTGGCTTGTATTATAAACTGCGTGAACGATTCACAGTTCAGCGAAATATTTTTGACAAGCTATTTGAGGCATGGCGGCGAAAAGCCAACGTTAACGGCGTTATACGCGAACTTATATTACGCGAAGGTTTTTGAAGCGGTTGCAAGCAGAAGCTTTGAAAATATCGCCGGAATTACAAAAGAAATCATAGACGATACTACGTTTAACACCGATATTATTTCATACGATACGTTATTAAAGCTAAATATAACCGGATATTGATATAGGAGTTTCTTTATGCTGGATAATATTATCAATAAAAATATTATGTTTCTTCAAAAACACGGCGTAAAGATGAATAATAGCGAAGGTGGCACAGCAATTTATAAATACGGGCTGCAGATATTGTATTACTCGGTTATAGATTTGCTTGTCATCTTTTTTCTTGCGTTTTGTTTCGGCAAAGTATATGAAACGGCGGCCATAATGTTTATTTTTGCGCTGTTTCAGGTATCAGGCGGAGGCTATCACGCCAAAACAGCGTTAAAATGCCTGCTGGCTATGGTCGCGGGGGCAGCCGCCGGGAATATACTGATTATGCTGGCTGCCGGTCATTTTATGTTTAATATTGTTTTAGCGGTTATTTGCAGCGTTTTAATCTTTTTTCTGACGCCTGTGGCAAATAAAAGGCATCCGGTCAGCAAAAAAGTCAGGCGCCGCTCTAAAATAATCATCAGGATCATGCTGATACTGGTTTTAACAGCGATGGGGATACTGACCTATTTTAATAAGCCGCTTGAGTCTGCTGCTATAGCGGTCACGTTAGGCATATATCTGGTGTCTTTGACGGCAGCGAAAGTGAAAAGCAGATAAACGACAGGATAAAAAAGGCTGTATAAGTATGCAAAAAGTTCTCAAATATACAAAAAAACGCGCTCGGGAGCGCCGTTCACGGAAGAATGGCGGATTCCGGGCGATTTTTATTGCACAAAAACATCATTTTGTGGAGTTGACGAATTTTAAAGATAAATTTTTTATTTTGGGGTTGACCTAAATGTTTATATTTTAGATTTTGGAAACAGTGTTGAAATAGGCAGAACTGATAATATCAAGCAAGCGATAGAACGCGACGGAAGCGGGAATATAATTAAAGGCGCATATTCCGCCACATTCAAACCGGACGCGAAAATCAACGCTGACGCGTCGTCACACTTTGGCTCAACACAAGCGACAAATCTCTTTGGCTCTATCCAATCTCATTTGGTTGCCATGTATTTACCGCACCATTTAGGCATGGACAGTCATTTTACTTTTATTACGGAAGGCAGCACAAGGTATATAGATACCTTTATTATCAAAGTTAGGAGTCTATTTTATCACGCTTTTTGTCTTTTGGTTTCTTCTTTTTTGCCTGCCCTTTCATTTTTCGTGCTTATTTTTCTCTCTTTCTTCCTCATTTTTCGTGAGAAGTAACAAAATATCGAGGGAAGATTAACACCAAAATAACAAAAAAAGCCCGCATTTTTCTTGTAGGCTTTTTTTATATTTATCACTCGGCTTTACATACCCTGTTTCTGCCTGTTTCTTTCGCGGTATAAAGCGCCTTGTCAGCTTTGGATATAAAATCATCTATAGAATCGTCTTGCGAGGGCGTCTGTGAATGTAAGCCGATGCTTATGGTCACGCTGGTAGCTGTTCCATCCGGGCAGGGGATCACGGTGTTTTCTGTCTTGGCGCGCATATTCTCCGCAATAGGCAAAGCGCCGCTTATATCCGTCATTGGAAGCAAAACGGCAAATTCCTCTCCGCCCCAGCGAGCCGTGAAGTCGGTCGAGCGCGTAAGGCTGCTCTTTAATATATCCGCAACCGTCTTCAGCGCCGCATCGCCTTGCTGATGCCCGTATGTATCGTTGAATATCTTAAACTTGTCTATGTCAATCATCATCAGGCTGAGCGGCGACTGCGCCCGGACTGCCGTCTGCCATTCTCTGGTCATTCTCCGGTCAAAACTGCGCCGGTTGCCTATACCCGTCAGCTGGTCTGACATACTTAAATATTCGATTCGGCGCATTTGATTTACCATTTTTATTTGATTGCGAACCCGTAACTGCACAATCGCGTCATTAAACGGCTTGGCGATATAATCTTCGACGCCTAAAGCAAGCCCTTTCATTTCGTCTTCCGTGCCGCTTAGCCCTGTGATAAATATAACGGGGATTTCTCTTGTTATATCCGAGTCTTTTAATGCGGCCAGCACTTCATACCCGCTGATTTCCGGCATGATAATGTCAAGCAGAATCAAGTCCGGCCGGTATTCTATTGCCCGTTCCACCGCTTCCCTCGCGTCCCTTACCGAGTACAGCGTATACTCCGCGTTCAGCAAATGATTTAAGTATATCAAATTGGACTTTTCATCGTCCACTATCATAATCTTGTTCTTCTCGCCCATTGCCTGTTCCTTTCTTTTCACAAAGTTGCGCCAAAAGTTGTGCAAATCATATTTATGCCCGCTTCTTTCGCGGAATCAAGCGCATCATGCGCCTCCGATATAAAATCAGCCATACAGTCGTCCTTGAACGGCGTTTTCGAATTTAAGCCGATACAGACCGATATGCCGCCGAAGGTCCCGCCGGGAAAAGCAACCAGCGTGTTTTGAACGCCGGCGCGGATTTTTTCCGCGATTAATACCGCGCCGTCCTTGTCCGTAACGGGGAGCAGAACGGCAAACAAGTCATTGGTCAGCCGCGCGGCAAAATCAGTCGAGCGCATCAGCGTATATTTTAACACGTCCGAAACCGTTTGCAGCTTTGTCTGCTGATGCCCGTGTATATCTTTATCTATATCAAGCATCAGCAGGCTGACCGGCGACTGCGCCCGGACAGCGAGCCGCCATTCCATGTCCATTTTATGATAAAACCCCCGCCGGTTGGCTATATCCAGCGACTCGTCTTTTATACTCAGCTGCTCTATTTTTATTTGGTTGCGGACGCGCAGCTGCACAATCGCGTCATTAAACGGCTTCGTTATATAATCTTTCGCCCCCAGATACATGCCTTTCATCTCGTCTTCAAGGCCGCTCAGCCCAGTGATAAATATAACGGGGATTTCTTTGGCTATCTCCGATTCTTTAAGCGCGGACAGCACTTCATACCCGCTCATCTCCGGCATGATAATATCAAGCAGAATCAAGTCCGGCTGGTATTCGATTGCCCGTTCCACCGCTTCCCTCGCGTCCCGTACGGAGTACACAGTATACTCCGCATTCAGCAGATGATTCAGATATATCAAATTGGACTTTTCATCGTCCACTATCATAACCCTGCATTTCTCGCTCTTATCGCTCATTCCCCGTTCCTCCAAAATTTAAAATATTCCCATCGTTTTTTTCAGCTTTTCGAGTAATTTCAAAGCGTCGGTGAAATAAAAATCCTCTATTTGCTTTATCAGCCCCGCACTGCCCGGTACGCGCCGCAGTTCCCCTGTCAGCTCGGCGCATTCGAGATTGCTTTCGCGCAGCATCGGCTCCAGCTTGTCAAAGAGCTCCCGCGCCGCGTCCTCGCCACAAGGTTGGACCGGGGCACCGGCCATTTCGACTGCGGCTTCGAGGAGCGGTTTCAGCTCGTCCAGGACCTTGCTGAGCTCTTTTTGAAAAACACTCAAAATGTCTTCCGGCGGCGGACCGCCTCCCTCTTTTATAGCGCTTTCCACGTCCGCCGCTGCTTTTTGGAGGCCAACCTCTCCAATAAGCCCCGCGTTGCTCTTCAGTGTATGGACTATCCGGTGAGCCAGTTTTATATCGCCCGAATCTAAAGCCGCGGTCAGTTCGCCGAACTTGTTCCTGTTGCCCTTGACGAAATCCAGCCTCAGCTGATCCAGCAGCTGATCGCTGTCAGACTTTTCTTTGCCGCCGATACCTGCCGGAGTAAGATATTTCAACAGGCACCGCCAAAGCTCCTGGGATGTAAACGGCTTGCCGACATAATCTGTGATTCCGATAGCCCTGTAGGTCTCCAGGTCATGGGGCATGATGTTGGCCGTCACCCACTCATGCGCCATGCGCAGCAGGATGCTCGCTGCCCGTATCCCCGTGATCTGCAGCACCAGCCAGGCCAGGTCAATGAACAATTGCTCAAGGGGCTTCGTGGTATTCCCGAGAATGTTGTCGAAGAGCATCTGCGTGCTCACCTTCGGCAGAAGGACGGTGAAGCCCGACATGCCCAGCAGGAAGAACAGTATCAAGCCGATCTGCCACTTGTAGCCCCCGAAGAAGCCGAACAGGCGTTTCACGGTGGAGTCCTTCTTGCCGCACTTCGGGCAGACCTTGCGCGCGTCGGGGAACTTTTCCCCGCATTTGTCGCAGTACTGCGTCTCGTCCATGTCCGCCAGGAAGGGGGACATGTCCTTGCCCTCCCGCAGGGCGTTGACGCAGTCGCACAGCTGCTGGAACTTCGCGCAGTACCCGATGGAAAAGCGGGTGAGGGCGACGTCTTCGCCCTTCTCCGTGGAGATCAGCCGCCCGGTGGTTATGTAGCGCTCCACTTTCAGCTTCTCGATGTCCTCCAGGGGGATAGTATGTAACTTGTCGAGCGTGTAGGTGGTCTCGGGCTTCTTCTTGCCGAATTTCTTCCACTGGCGCTTGATCTTCGTCTCCTCGTCGCCGAAGGCGAAGTAGAGGCCCTTTTCGTCGAAGGCCAGCCAGGCCGCGCAGTAGTTGCCCTCGTTGTCCATATCCCCCGTCACGCCCAGGATGAACTCCTTCGTGTCGAGGCCCTGCCCCTCCAGCAGGGTGAGCACCTCCTGCGGCAGGCGCCCGGGCAGCCGTCTCGGCTTCTTCTGCTTCTTCTCTTTCCCCTTCTTGTCTTTCCGTTTTGACATGCTTTCGTTCCTCCAAAGAACTTTCAGAATACCGAATATATGTTTCTATTATTATAGCACACATGTTCGGAGAATGCAAGCAATTTTAAATAAAAACAGCGGGCAGCCGCTCGGGCCGTCCGCAAAGATATTGCGCCTGATGGGTACATTATGGACAGGCGAATCTCGGCGAAAGGCACCGCGCGCGGGGCAGACCGGCCCCCGGAACAGAATGATCCCGCTGGACAAACGTGGCCGTTGCGAAGGTTTTCAGGGTCATTGATGCGCAGCTCCTTTCTTAAAATTTGATTAACTGCGTGAGATTATATCATGTCTCTCCGGGGCTGTCAAGGGGAATTCCCAAAATAGTTTAGAAATATTTTTTCGCGCTTGAAGCTTGGCTCAAGGGAACGGCGGAAAACGGTTGTAGCCGCGGTGGTCGTGCGAGCGCAGCATGGCATTGAGCTGTATCATCTTGCCGAATTTACGCCAGCTCATGGGCTCCTTGTCGTCGGTGACCTCGCGCAGGAGCCTTCTCTCCTCCTCCCACATCATTCTGTCCCATTCGGTGCCGTAACGGTTGTACATGGCTGTTTCTCCTTTCGGATGATTTACCTCTAGTATGTGCAGAAATAATGAAAGGCAACGGCCGCGGCTGCGCATTTTCTGAAAACGCAGTCACGGCCATCGCTGATTTTCTGTTTTCATGCCGGTTCCTTCCCAGGTTTTAGTCGGGGCGGCGCGCACGCAGCAGGGCATTGAGCTGGATTATCTTGCCGATCTTCTTCCAGCCGAAGCGTCCTGTGGTGACCTCGCGCATCAGCTTGCGCTCTTCTTCCAGCATGACACGGGTGAACTCGTTCTGGTTAAACATTGTGGTTTCCTCCTTTCGTTTGTCTGTGATGACATTATATACGAAAGGACGGAAAATGTCAAGGCATGTTGCACAAATCAAAAAGAAAAATTTGTGCAACATGCCGAAGCCTAGAGATGTCTAAGGTTCTTTATCCAATAAGAATGGCGCGTCACGGCAAGAGCATTTGGCTAATATGCACAAACGGAAGGGTCAAAAATAGGCATATCGCCGAAAATGCTCTATTTTTTATCTTGCAAAGCGGCGAACAAATCCCCCAGGGTGGAGCGCTCCTCCTGCCTCTGGGACTGCATAAACTGCTCCGTCTCACGCTTGTTTGCCCCGGCGCTCTCCCGCCTGGATTCGAAGTCACTCACGCGCTCCCGGTGGCCGCAGACGCAGTAGAAGCTGCGTTTCTCGCCCTCGCCGCGCAGCTCGAGCTTCTTGTGGCACTCGGGGCAGCGCGCGTTGGTGGCCATGCTTACGCTCCTGCGATAGCCACAGTCGCGGTCCTGGCAGACGAGCATGCGGCCCTTCTTGCCGTTGACGTCCAGCAGCTGCTTGCCGCAGTCGGGGCACTTCTCGTGGGCCAGGTTGTCGTGCACGTAGCCCTCCGAGGAGCCTGTCACCTCCGACACCAGCCGTGCCGCGTAGCCCCGCATGTCGTTTATAAAATCATCCCCGCGCGTAAATCCCCGGGCGATACCGCCCAGCTGCTGCTCCCAGCTGGCCGTCAGCGCCGCGCTTTTCAGCTCCTGCGGCACGATGCGCACCAGCTGCTTCCCCTTCGACGTCGGCACCAGCTCCTTGCCCCGCCGCTCCACATAGAACGTGTCGAACAGCTTCTCGATGATGTCCGCCCTTGTCGCGGGCGTGCCCAACGCAGGCGGCACAAGATAATTCGCAGAGGGGTTCTTCGGCAGATCCGGCGGGTTCTCCATGGCGGTGAGCAGCGTGGCCTCGGTGTAGCGGGCGGGGGGCTTGGTCTTGCCCGTCGCAATAGCGATATTGTTGGGATTCAGCCTTGCCCCCTGCATGAGGGCCGGCAGGCTCTGCCCGCGCAGATCGTTGTCATCGTCATCGTCGTCATCGTCTACCGCATTGCTATATACGGCCTTCCAACCGGGATTTCGCACGGTCTTGCCTTTGGCAAAAAAGCTGTGCGGGCCGATCTGCAGCCGCGCCTTCACCTCGTCGTATTCGTGCGGCGCGCTGAGCACAGCCAGAAAGCGCCGCACCACCAAATCATAAATCCGGCTCTCGTCGGCGTTCAGCCTGGCAAAGTTGGCCTGCTCCTCCGTGGGGATAATCGCGTGGTGGTCCGTCACCTTCGCGTTATTCACGATATATCTGGTAGTCACTTTTTGTCTGAGCAGTCCCATGGCAGTCTCTTTATACGCTCCAATCGAGACCGCGCGCAGACGCTCCGGCAGGCTGGGCGCCACGTCGTCCGGGATGTACCGCGAATCCGTGCGGGGGTAGGTGACCAGCTTATGGATTTCATACAGGCTCTGCATAGCCGCGAGGGTCTGCTTGGCGGAGAGCCCGTATTTCTTGTTGGCGTCGCGCTGGAGCTCCGTCAGGTCGTAGGCCGCGGGCGGAGCCTGCTGCTTGTACTCCTTTTTGACCTCCGCGACAGTCGCTTGCTTCCCCTGTACCTGCTTGAGCAATTCCTCGGCCTGTGCCCGGTCAAAAAAGCGTGCCTGGCTTTTCTTATCCTGATATATGGCGTTAAACCCCGCAAAGCTCGCCCGCAGGGTGTAGTATTCTTTCGGCCGGAAGCGCGTGATCTCCTCCTCCCGTGCCACGATCAGCGCGAGGGTGGGGGTCTGCACGCGCCCCGCCGAGAGCTGAGCGTTGTGCTTGCAGGTCAGCGCCCGGGTGACGTTGAGCCCCACCAGCCAGTCGGCCTCGGCCCTGGCCTGCGCAGCCTTATAAAGATTATCATATTCTTTTCCCGGGCGCAGCTTGGCGAACCCCTCCTTGATGGCCTTGTCCGTCTGGGAGGAGATCCACAGCCGCCGGATGGGCTTATTGCACCCGGCCTTGAGCAAAATCCAACGGGCGACCAGCTCGCCCTCGCGGCCCGCGTCCGTGGCGATGACGATGTCGGCGATATCGCCCCGGCGCAGCAGCGTTGACACGGAACTGAACTGTTTGCCCGTCTGCTTGATGACCACGAGCTTCATCTGCTTGGGCAGCATGGGCAAATCCTCCAGCCGCCACTGCTGGTATTTGTTGTCGTAGACGTCCGGGTCGGCCAGGGTGACCAAATGCCCCAGGGCCCAGGTGACGACGTAGTTGCTGCCCTCCAGGCAGCCGGAGCCGCCCTGTCGGCAGCCCAGCACCCGGGCGATCTCCCGGGCGACGGAGGGTTTTTCGGCGAGGACTAGGGTTTTTGGCATGTGATTTCTCTTTCTTTTTTAGTTCTCCAGGAACGCGTCGCACATGGCCCTGACGGCTTCCTCGGAGTGCCCCACCGCAGCGGGGTCGCCGTACCAGCAGGGGATGAACCCGCCCATGTCGGTCCCCAAGTGCCGCTTCATCTCCCAGCAATATTGACGAATTCGCTCAAGGTTCCCGGTGGGCAGCACCGTCTGGATATCTGCGGGGGCGTAGAAGGTGATCCTGCCGCGGAAGCGGCTGCCCAGCAGCTCCAGGCCCATGTTGTCCTGCTGGTCCATCTGTATCACGTCCAGCCCGGCCTCGATCAGGTCGTCCAGGATGTCCACGATGTAGCCGCAGCTGTGCAGGAAGGTGTCCATCCCGTGAGCATGGCAGGCGGCGTAAATCTTCGCGTAGCGTGGCTTCCAGAACTCCCGCCACTTGGCCGGGCTGATCATCAGCGTGTTCTGCAAACCCCAGTCGTCGCAGAACATGTAGCCATCCGCGCCGCATTTCGCGTATTCCTCGATGGCCTCCAGGTTCATGCCCGTCAGGATGTCCAGCAGCCTGCACAGGTTCTCCGGCTCCTCGTAGATATCCACCCAGGTGTTCTCTAGCCCCCGCAGGAAGTGCGCGCGCTCATAAATGGACAGCCCCCCGGCCAGCACGTACTTGTCCGTGGGCGGCATGGCTTTGGCTCTTTCGAAACGATTCTTCTCATGCACATCGGGGATTTTGATCCGGCCGAGGTCGGCCCATTCCTTGATGGGGAATTCCTTGACCTCCCCCAGGTTCGATACGCCCGCGTTGGCCCACACGCAGCCCCATTCGTCCGTGCCGGAACTGCGCCGCCCGTCGGGCGAGGGGCTCATGCCGATACCCTGGAAATCGCTGTCGTAGCCGTATCGCTCCGGGAAGCTGCGGGGCAGCCGGGGCGCGCCCTTGAAATGGATGGTGTTCTTTACGATTTCACGACTGGTCATAACATTACCCCAATACGTACATGATATGTTCGCAATCGCCCTCCCGCGTGAGGGAAAACGAGCCGTCTGCCCCCATCGTGAGGATAACTGCATTGCATGGCCCGTCTATGCTTGCGCCGTCGTCCTCGTGCAGCGTGACGCTGACTTCCCCCTCCGGCTTCGGCCCGTAGTATTTTGGTTCCAGCGTGAGCGTGGGGTGCTCTACCACGAACTGCTCAGGCCTGGCCAGCGGCAGCAGCGTGCCGGACTTCACGAAAAGGGGAAAGCTACCCAGGTCATATTCAAATGTATACGTCTGCCCGCCGGTCAGAATTTGCGATTCGTCGAAGAAATTCACCCATTGGCCGCGCGGCAGATAGAATGTCTTTTCGGTCTCGCTGGCGGTCATTGGGGCATAGTAGAGGCTCTCGCCGACGATCACGGCATTGTCGATTGTCCAGCAGTCGTCGTCCGCCGGGTCGTCGAGCACCAACGCGCGCACGGGCGGGG
>Ga0082212_10009382_pt1 | contig 12628 bp, 6 predicted proteins | sample TergutNt197P3_FD_71548 | JGI IMG/M metagenome (GOLD analysis project Ga0082212, IMG submission 71548) | Neocapritermes taracua P3 segment gut microbial communities from Petit-Saut dam, French Guiana - Nt197 P3 | ecosystem: Host-associated > Arthropoda: Insects > Digestive system > Gut ... | reverse complement strand
CGTCAACGGAAACGACTTCGTCGAACAGATCGACGGTCAATTCCTGACCGACGGTAAAACCTTCTGTGGGAACGCGGAATTCCTTGATGAATTTTTTCGGTTCGCAGTCTGCTTTAGGAGCGATCTCGACTCCGGCGGCAGTACGTTGTTTGCGGCGTTTGCTTTCGATTGCCGCAACGTGTCCCCGTTCGGACTTGATTGCCCGGCTACGTGCCTTGTCCAGAAAACCAATCTGTACGGCTTCGTAGCCGTCTTTTTTGGTTGTCCGCAACTGCAACACGTTGCAGGGACCTGCTTGAATCACCGTAACCGGAATGACCTCGCCGGTCTCCGTGTAAAGTTGCGTGCATCCGATTTTTTGTCCTAGTAATCCGATTGTCATGGTTATAAACTGGTATGGTATATTTATCTCTGTCTCTTTTTGAAGAGGAGAATGTAAAGGTCTAAAATTGTAAAAACAAACGCTACTGCTGCAATGAGTGGGGAACTGGCAACATAATGACAAGCGGTAATAGTCGAAACATGAACCGCAAATCCCAGTAAAATGAACGGGGAAAATACTCCGACATTTACCATTGTTGTTTTCCTTTCGTCCTGGTTATGTTTCAGTAATCATCGTTTCAATCCAAGTGTTTCCTGGCGTTTTTCTCACCTAATTTTTCTTACGAAACAACCTCAGTAGCAATGCGGTTCAAAAATGTCTGACCTTATTACCTTATTCCGAATGAGGTAATAAGGTTGTGTTTCTGGGGTGCCTCTTGGCTACTAAGGTTGTTTTGTTTTGGAAATAAGGTGTAAATAAGGTTCGGACTCACCGGGAGGCTAACGCCTCACCGCTCTTTTTATATTCTAACTCCTAACTCCTTTGAAAATGCTATCGTTTTCCAGCGGCTTTGCCGGTGGTTTTGATTTTGATGTCCACTCCGGCAGGGAGATTCAACTTATTGAGGGCATCAATCGTCTTGGCGGTCGAATTGAGAATGTCGATGACTCGCTTGTGAGTACGGATTTCGTACTGCTGTCGGGCTTTCTTATCAACGTGCGGACTGGAAAGAACGGTATAGCGTTCAATCCGCGTGGGCAAGGGAATGGGACCATGAACATCAGAGCCGGTACGTTTTGCCGTATCGACGATTTCGGCGGCACTCTGGTCGAGTACCGCGTGGTCAAATGCTTCCATCCTAATTCTGATAATATCTTGCCCGATTGCCGTCACGTTTATCTCCGCTGGGTACTGACTAATGCCTAATTGCCAAATATCAAGGCCGGTCTTTGGGGACCTGCAAGCCGATTATTCTACCGCCGAATGCTAAAGCGTCAAGCCCCCGCTATGACTGCCCTTAACATCGCAACCTCTTGTAATCGGCAGGCTTGAATGGTATCCTTGACGTTATGTCTCTGGAAACTCGTGCGGCTCCGATCAAATTGATTCTTTGCGATGTGGACGGTGTCATGACCGACGGAACCATCGAAATCGACCACGATGCCCGCGAGGCGAAGCGGTTCAGTACACTGGACGGCTACGGAATCCGAATGTGGCACAAAGCCGGTTTTAAGGTCGGACTCATTACCGGTCGGGATTGTCCCTGCATTTATCATCGGGCAAAGAACCTCGGCATCGAAATTGTCTATGCCGGTACATTTGCCAAGTGGGAAGCCGTTATTGAAATTGCCGCCGAACTGAATTTGACGCTTGAAGAAATTGCTTTCATCGGCGATGATTATCCCGACTTACCGGCGATTCGTGCCGTCGGACTGGGCGTAACGGTTCCGCATGCACCGCAGGAATTGAAAAATGCAGCCGAATACATCACGCAGCGTCCCGGCGGATATGGTGCCGTTCGGGACTTGATCGACCAAATTTTGAAGGTCAAAGGAATTTCCCCGCTCGATATGTTATGAGCGAAAAAGAAAGGAGAATATCATGCGTAGAACCATTCTGTTTTTGTACGTTCTGACGTTAAGTATCCACGTATTTTCTGCGGATGTATTGCCGCCCGGTGTCAAAGCCGTGTGGGACATCGACAAGGCATATAAAGAAACGACACCGACTCGCGAAAAAATTTGTATCAACGGTCTCTGGCAGTGGCAGCCCAACAACGAGCCGCGAACGTTAGAGAGCGAATCCACGCCTCCGACCGATAACTGGGGATACTTCAAAGTCCCCGGTTCGTTTCCCGGTGTTACCAATTACATGCAAAAGGACTCCCAGCAGGTTTACGCTCATCCGAGTTGGAAGGACACCCGCATCGGCAACGTGACCAAGGCGTGGTATCAGCGGGAGATTGAGATACCAGCAAATTGGAAGGGACGACGCATTGCGTTAAAGGCGGATTACGTGCAATCGCATGCGGTCGTCTATTTAGCGGAGGTAGGGCACCGACCGCCGGGCGATGCCGTCGGCGATAGCCGACCGGAAGCGGGTACAGATTCCAGTGCGGAGTACCGCACGTTGCCGCCCGGCGGTCGGCAACCTACCACCCAGAAGGTCGGCGAAATCTTATACCCCTCCGGCGAGATCGACCTCACCGCCGTTTGCGAACCCGGCAAGAAATACCTGTTGTCTCTCGAAGTAACGGCACTGCCGCAGGCGAATGTCATTGCCCTCTTCGGCGATACCAATGCTCCGAAACAGGGTGCCGCAAGCGTCAACCGACGAGGACTCTGCGGTGATGTCTGGCTCCTCTCCGAACCGAAAGGACCAAAAATTACCGATGTCAAAATCGAAACGTCCGTGAGGGAAAAGAATATTGCCGTTCGTGTTACGGTTGAAAACCTTAAGCCACATCCATCACACACATCTTTTTACCTGTATGCGACTATTTTGGACAAAAACGGAATGGAATTTGACACTTTTAATCACCGTTTTTCGCAAAGCGAAGTCATAAATGGAAATATCTCCATAAGTACCTCCTATTCCAATGATCAGAAGCGGGCACCAGACCTCTGGGACATTCACACGCCGGAGAACATGTACAATCTCATAATAAATTTGGAGGAGTTCATCGACGATGATGCTGGTCCATCTTTGTTACAACACGACATATATCAGCGCATCCCCTTCGGTTTTCGCGAATTTTGGATTGACGGTCGCGACCTGTATCTCAACGGTACGAAAATCTGGCTGTCGTGCGTGCCGCTGGATAATGCCCAAATCGGAGCAGCACTTGCCAATTACGATGCCGCCAAGGAAACGATGCTGCGGCTCAAAAGTTTCGGCGTGAATTTTGTTTACACGCACAATTACGATTGCAATCCGGGTTCGTTCATCAGTTTTGCGGAGATTCTGCGTGCCGCCGACGATGTCGGTATGCTCGTCTCGTTTGCCATGCCGCATTTCGGGCATTTCGAGTGGAGAGAGCCGCCGACTGTGTCGGCGAACGAGGAGGTAGGGCACCGACCGCCGGGCGGTGCCGTCGGCGATAGCCGACTTGAAGCGGGTACAGATTCCAGTGCGGAGTACCGCACGTTGCCGCCCGGCGGTCGGCAACCTACCGCGCAACCTGCCTCCCCCTACGAAAACCTCGCCCAATTCCTCGTTCGCGAAGCCCAGAACCATCCTTCGGTCATCTTCTATTCGATGAGCCACAACGCCACCGGCTATACCGAGGACATGAACCCCTTCCTGATGGACGGCATTGCCGCTCCACGAAGCCGATGGGCAGAAAACAATCTCCGCAAAGCCCGCCAAGCAGAAGCAATCGTACAGAAACTCGATCCGAGCCGAATCGTGTATCACCACGCATCGGGCAACTTGGGACCGATGCACATCAGCAACTTTTACGGCAACTGGATTCCCGTTCAGGAAATGTCCGACTGGTTCGGTCATTGGGCGACGGTCGGCACCAAGCCGATGTTCACCTGCGAATACGGCGTGCCGTTCACCTGGGACTGGGCAATGTATCGCGGTTGGTACAAAGGTGTACGGGAGTTCGGCAGTGCGCCCGCCCCCTGGGAATTTTGCAATGCCGAGTGGAACGCCCAGTTCCTCGGCGATGCCGCCTTCAAAATCGGCGAAGCGGAAAAGAAAAATCTCCGCTGGGAAGCAAAGCAATTCCAAGAGGGCAAAACGTGGCACCGCTGGGACTATCCCGCCCAACTCGGTTCGCGGGAGTTTACTGACCAAGACCCGATTTTGGCGGAGTACATTACCGATAACTGGCGGTCATTCCGTACTTGGGGACTGTCGATCAATTCGTATTGGGAGCATGGTCGCCTGTGGAGTTTGCGTCCCGGCGTGGATAAATCACGCAAGAATTACGTGACGGATTGGGACAATTTGCAGCGACCCGGTTTCAGTCCTGATTTTCAGGATCAGCGGTACGAGCGGGTGGACATTGCATTTGAACGAGAAGATTGGATACCTTCGCTTGGCGCAAAAGCACTAATGCGTAACAACATGCCGCTGTTGGGATACATAGCGGGAAAGGAAAACGTCGCCCCCTCCCCCTTTGGGGGAGGGTTAGGGGTGGGGGGAACGAACAGCGAGACGGAGAGCCCTCACCCTAGCCCTCTCCCAGAGGGAGAGGGGACGTTGGGGTTCACGAGCAAAGATCACAACTTTTTAGCCGACGAAGTCGTGGAGAAACAGGCGGTCATTGTCAATAATTCGCGTAAAAAAATCAGTGGCAGTGTCGATTTGGCAAGTAATTTTATCAAGCCGCAAGCGGTGATACAGGCAACGACGGATAAATTTTCTCTCGAAACGGGAACGATACAAAAAGTGCCATTCCATTTTCAGATTCCCGAAAGTTGGAAACCTGGAGGATATATTCTCGATGCCGTGTTCTCGTATGGTACTGACAAAATTGAAATTATTGAGGACGTATTCACGATTCACGTCATGCCGAAACCGGAGCCGATACCTGCGATGTCGATAGCGTTGTACGATCCGAAAGGAGAAACGGCAAAATTGCTCGATGATTTGGGGGTGACGTACAGGTTAACAGAGCCGCAATCTTTAGATTGCGCAGAGTCGTCCGAACGCAATCTAAAGATTGCGGCTCTGAACGAAATCCTCGTCATCGGCAAGAACGCTCTCGACCTCACCGGCAACGGCTTCGACCTATCGAACGTTCCCGACGGAATGAAGGTCATCGTCTTTGAACAGACCGCCGAAGTGCTGGAAAAACGACTCGGCTTCCGCACCGCCGAATACGGACTGCGAAAAGTCTTTCGGCGTGTGGCAGATCATCCGCTCTTGAAAAACATCGCCGACGACAACCTTCGGGACTGGCGTGGTTCGGCAACGCTCTTGCCGGAGCGATTGGAATACACCACGAACGAGCAAGTGTTCAATGGTGTGCCGACGGTCGAGTGGTGCGGCATCACGGTTCCGCGAGTGTGGCGGTGCGGCAATCGAGGCAATGTGGCGAGCGTGCTGATCGAAAAGCCGACGTGCGGCGATTTCCTGCCGATTCTCGACGGCGGTTTCTCACTGCAATACTCTCCGCTCATGGAATACCGACACGGCAAAGGAATGATCCTCTTCTGCCAAATGGATGTAACCGCTCGCACTGAAAACGACCCCGCCGCAACGCATCTCGTCGGAAATATCTTGCGGTATGTCAATGAGTGGAAGGGGGAAGAGAAACGGAATGTCGTCTATGAGGGCGATGACGAGGGAGAAAAACACCTGCAAAAAATAGGTGTGTCCTTTGCCGATAAGAACGGCTCTGCACAACAGAATGTCATTTCGACCGTAGCGGAGCGAAGGGAGAAATCTCACCAAACCGAAAACGGTGGCAATTCCAACTCCATCGGCTCGGTGAGATTTCTCCCTTCGGTCGAAATGACGCTACTCCTCGGTTTAAGCGAAAACGAATTGAAAAGGCATGTACCGAATATAACTGCCAAGAATGGCGAACACATCTCGACGTACTTCGAGCCCCAAAAAATGGATTCACCATTACGGGGCATTGGACCGGCGGACGTTCACAATCGTGTCCCGAAAAATTATCCGCTTATTCAGGGAGCCGCCGACGCGGAAAAGAGAGCCGGCGACTCTGTCGCCGACCGGGGACACAGTCCCCGGCTCTCGTGTGTCCCCGCAGGCAACGGCATTTTAGCCGTTACCGACAACGGTCGCACGGTCATTTTCGGTATGGCACCGTGGGAGTTTGCTTCGGACAAGCAGAGTGAGAAGCGGACGTTCCGTCGCAGTGCGTTCGTCTTGGCACGGCTTTTGGGCAACATGAATGTCGATCTCCGCACGCCGCTGGTGGAGCGTTTCAGTGGTCCCGTCGGCAAAGACGAAAAGCGTTGGCTCACCGGTTTGTATCTGGATGAACCGGAAGAGTGGGACGATCCCTATCGGTTCTTTAGGTGGTAGAGAGCCTCGGTAGTCCCGCAAAAAACGAAAAATTGATTTGCAATTCATGACGTTGGCGTTTCACGATGCCCGATCCACTAAGAAGCCGCCCAACGTGTGCAAATACGGCACCGCCGTCGAGACAAGCCGATAATCGCAACCCCCCGCCAACGCAAATTGCCGAACCGACGCTAAATGTTGAGCAAACCGGCGGCGATAGTCCGCTCGAACCTCAGCCGGTGAGCAATCAATACGTCCTTCTCCTTCCATTCCTTCAAATCGAAATGCCGTCCCTTCCGGCAAGGTTTCCTCTTCGGGATGAACCAAATGCAATACGGCAACTTCCCAATTCCGGTGTCGAAACAATTTGATCGTTGCGAAGACTTCCGACAAGTCATCCATCAAAAAATCGCTCATCAGCAAAAGCACTCCCCGCCGTTTGGATTGTTCAAACAGCGTCCGCAGTCCCGCCGCCATCGTCGTTGACGACCGGGTACGGAGATTTTCGATTTCATTATGCAGTCGGGCTAGATAGGTGAGCGTTCCTCCCGGCGGTAAATGAGTCCGCAAACTTTCGTCCAAGACGGCTAACCCGACCTGATCCTGACCATGCACGATCAGGTAACTCATTGCCGTTGCCAGATATTGCGTGTATTCCAATTTCGTGCGTGAACTTGTTCCGCCGAACGCCATCGAACCGCTGACATCCAAAGCGAGCGTACAGAGCAGATTGGTTTCATCTTGATAGACACGGACGAACGATTTACCGGTTCTTCCGAGGACTTTCCAATCGAACCGGCGTAGATCTTCGCCGCCGGTGTATTGCCGATAATCGACGAACTCGCCTGCACCGCCTTGTTGCCGCGATTGGTGCCGACCGCTGTACGAACCTTCGATTCGATGCCGGGTCGAAAATCTGAGTCGGGACAAGGCACTGAGCGTACCGAGATCAAGGAATCGGCTGGGAGTAGGATTCACGATGGTGCCTTCGATAAATTTCGCATTCTGATATTCTATGAGAAGGGGGATTTTCTGTCAAGTTTCTTGCTGTATCGTTTCTCGGTCTGCAAAGTATCTTTTTGCTTTTTCAAAATTTTGCAAACAGTCAGTCTTTTAGGACATATAAATCACCTCCATCAATCGTTTCCAACGGCGTAGAGCGTACCGTTCACAGGAACGTAAAGCGTTTTGTTTGCCGCAGTTGCCGTGCAGTACGTTCCATCCGGCATTCGGATTTCGGAAAGGACTTTTTTGTCCGTGCCATGAGCAAATACCCAGAAAGTACGGCGACCGTTCCCGATATACACTTTCCCATCGGCAACCAACGGTGATGCCCAGATGGGACTGCCAATGACATGCGTCCAGTGCGGCTTGCCGGTTTTGACATCGAGACAGTGAAGCGTACCGCCGCCGTCAGCAACGTACAACAGACCGTCCGCAATGGCAACAGTCGAATCACTGCTCGTCATATTTTTGTAACTCCAAATCAAGCCGCCGGTTCGTGTGATGTCGCCGGTTTTGGTCGCATCCAAACAGACCAGCCAGCCTTCTTTCATGCCGTGATGCATTTCTTGTGTACACACAACGTAGATACGATTGTCATAAAAGACCGGATTGGCAGTGATCTGAAACGACGTAGAATCGTGTTGGTGGTCTATCGGAATTTTTTCTTCTTGCGTCTGCGCCAACGGATGCCCATTGAAACGCCAAACGTTTTTGAGTAGCACGGGTGTCTCCGCTTGTTTTGCCTTTTCGACTTCTTCCGCCGTCAAGGCTTCGACCGCAAAAAAATAGCCGCTGCCCGTGCCTTGAAAGATGAGTTTCTTGCCATTCACCATGCCCAGGGCGGGAGACGACCATTGACCATGAGCGATGTCGGGACCTAACTGAAAATCGTCTTTCGCAATGGCTTTGCCGGTCTTTTTATCGAGGATAACGAGCGTCGGCGCATCGGGATTCATCACGAACTTATGCGTCCAATCGACACCGTTTGCCGTGCAGACGTACAGGCAGTCTCCATCGATCAGGACGGCGCAGTTAGCGGCGTTGTGCGACATCACACCGATTGTTTCGGTCAAGTCGTTCATCCAAATGATGTCCGCATCCTTGTCCGAAAGGGTGAGCGGCGGCATCCCTTTCGGAACGCTGTACGTCGCTTCATCCAAAAACGGACCCTGGTTGCCATCGGCTTGTCCGTTGATATCGAGGCAGAGTATTTCGCAACGATTGGTCATTAGGTACGCACGTCCGTTTTCGACCGCCGGCGGTGAGCAGATGCCGACTCGAGTCCAATCACTGTATTGGATATTGGTTCGTTTGGGGGTAACGAGTTCCCAGAGGAAGTTACCCGTTTTTTCGTCGAGGCAAACCAAAACGCCTCGGTCGCCTTGTAATTGGGGAATCTCTTGGCGTTGGGAATCGGTTACGCCGACGAACACTTTCCCTTCGGCGACGATGGGGGTACCATAGACAATATCCCCTACCGGAGCAGTCCATCGGACATTCTTTGTCGTGGCAGGATCGACCAATCCGGTTTGAGTATTTCGTCTGCCTGCGTCGAAGGAATCGGGCAAATCGGTTTCGCCGGAGATCATGTTTCGGGTTCCGTATTCGCCCCACTGCGGTTGATCGGCGGCAAATGCACCAGCCGACAGGAAAAGGGTGAAAACGAAAAATGTCGCTTGATATCTCATGATGGTCTCTTGGAAGGTTTGTTTTCTTCTCGTGATTCTAAAGGTCTTGCGAAGTAATGCAATACCCAATACGTGTGCAAGATTGCCAAAATTCCGTCATTCCCGTACATGCGGGAATCCAGACGAGCGGTTTTCACCTTGTTTCTCTGGACTCCCGCCTCGCGGGAAGACGAAAAAACAAATGAACTTGCACATCTTATGGACGGGTACAACCGCACTTTACAACGTCGTACTCATCTGCGATAATGGGGCACCCGATTTCGGGGTGTCCACCTAAACCACGTCCTTTTTTACACACACCATGACGGCAATCTCGGAACTGCCCTTATTGGAAACTCTCGCACGGCACAGCGGCATGTCAATGGTCGCCGTTGACCGAGATGCCAAAATTACAATGATCGTCGGAGAACATCACCACTCCGTCAATTTTGACGTGGATACCGCCATCGGACAGTCCATCGATTCGTATTTTGCCAGTGACCCCACCCTCGTGCAACTCTACTACGATGCACTCAAAAATCGACCGCAAAAAGCAACCTTCCGCTCCTCCGCCGGACAATTCTACGAAGTACAAGCTGTTCCATTACTCGATGAAAAAAATAAAATTTGCGGAGCATTTTCTTTTGAACATGATGTTACCGAGCAACAGAAAACCATTAAGGCAAATAAGGAACAAAAAAGAACGATGGATCGCCTTTTCCAATACTCGGAAGACGGCATCTATCTTTTAGACCTTAATTTTGTCATTCAACGTGCCAATCCCGCCGCAGCCGTTATCCATGAAATGGATGTACCGATGGTCGGGCACGTCTGTTACAAACGAATCTTTGAACGTGACGAACCATGTGAAAATTGTCCGGTTACAAAAACACTCCAAACAGGACGCTCCGCAGAAACGACTTACTTCGATGAAAAATATCAAAAACTTCTGCAATTAAAGGCGACCCCGCTTTTCGATCCGCAAACCGGCGAGATGACCGGTGTGTTTGAAACCGTTCGAGATATTACCGACACAATCAATTTTGAAACGACCTTTCGAATGCGGGAATCGTTTGTCGATGATGTGTTCGCCGGTATTCAAGACGGAATTTTTGTGATCAATCGGGATTACACGATCACCAAGACGAATCCCGCCTTTGAGCAGATGTATCCTGAACACATGCCGCTGGTTGGCAAAAAGTGTTTCTTGACTTCATGTCTTGACCGCGTCTGTGAAGGTTGTCCGGCAACAACGATGTTTGACACCGGTAATCCGACAACAGCCATCCACTACGAACAACCGACAGCAACGAAGCCGGGAATGTGGCTCGAACATTCCACGTATCCGATTCTGTCTTCGATGGGAAGAGTGATTTCCGCAATTTGTGTCATCCGTGATGTAACGCAACGCAAAAAAAATGATGATGCACTCGAACAATACCGCGATGATCTCGCCAACATGATCAAAGAGCGGACGCACGATTTGGAACGAAGCGAATCACGGATGCGGGCAATTCTCACCGGAGGAAACGTCCCCATCATGCTGGCAGACCTCGAAGGAAACGTCATGTCCGCCAATGCCGCTTTCCAATCGTTGACCGGTCATGCAGAACATGAAATGGTCGGAAAAACCATCTGGGCTCTTTACGACGAACGAACGCAAGCGGATGCTGATTTTCTGCAAAAGCGGGAAAAATTTTATGCGGGAAAAATCGACCAATTTCGTCATGATGTCTCCATCCAACGGAAAAACGGGGAAGTTCGCTGGGCGGATTTCTCCGCATCCACTGCACGCGATCCCGACGGAAATAAAATCCAGTTTATCTTCACTATGCTGGACGTGACCGAACGGTATCGAATGGTACAGGCAATCGAGGAAGCCAATGAATTGAATCAACTCATGCTCGACTCGATGCCGCTGAGTTGTTCTATTCATGATGACGCAGGGCATGTGCTTGACTGTAACTTGGCAGCATTGAAACTGTTTGGAGTTGCAAACAAGCAGGAATTTTGTGCCCGATTTGAAGATCTATCGCCGATCTATCAACCCGATGGACATTTTTCCACACAGGAATCGGCGGTCAAAATTGCGGAGGCTTTCAAGACAGGATATCAACGATTCGAGTGGGTACACCAAACACTCGATGGCACGCCGATTTTCACGGATGTTGCGCTTGTCCGTGTCAAACGAGGGAATGAGTATATCGTCATCGGCTATGCGAGGGACCTTCGTGAACACAAAAAGATGCTCGCCGAAATGCAAGAGGCAAACGAACACATCCAAATTATGTTGGATGCGACTCCGTTGAGTTGTTGCCTTTGGGACGAACATTTCAACATCATCGACTGCAATCCAGCGGCGGTGCGGTTGTTCGGCTTGAAAGACAAAGAAGAGTTTATCGAGCGGTTTTTTGAATTGTCGCCGCCGGTCCAAGCGAATGGGGCTCTCACATCGGATAAAATTGTGGAGAACACCAAAGCCACGCTCCGCGACGGATTCCGCCGTTTCGAATGGATGCACAAAACGCTCGACGGTTCGCCGCTTCCTACCGAAATCACGCTCGTTCGGGTTCATCGCGGCGACAAATACATCGTTGCCAGTTATACCCGCGACCTGCGGAAAATCAAAGCGCACGAAGCCGAACAGGAGCAAGACCAACAGCGGACGAATGCCTTGCTGGACCTTGCGCAGATGACGCACCAGACGGAATTGGAAATCATTGATTACACCATTAAGTCAGTGACATCGTTGACCAGTAGTATGATGGGATACGTCGTATTACTGGAACATGCGAGTGATGTTTTGCCTTTCCGGTCGGTGATTCTCGATCAATCGTTCTCTTGTGCGTTACCGACCTTGACTGCTGAGGGGACACCACACACGCTTTCCGCCGTATTGACAGAATGTCTCGGAACAAAAAAAGCGGTTATTCATGACGATTTTCCCGCTTTACCCGGTGTCCGAACATTTCCCGACGGTCATTATGAAGTCCGCTCGCACATGAATCTTCCGATTATGGACGGTGAAAAACCCGTCGGGATTCTCGGTGTCGGGAATAAGGAGAATCCCTATACCGAAACGGACATCAAACAGTTGACGCTCCTCGCACAAGGATTGGGAAACCTGCTGAACCGGAAAAAATATGCCGAAAATCTGGAAAACGCCAAAACCGAAGCGGAGCGGGCAAACAAAGCAAAAAGTGAATTCCTCGCTCACATGTCGCACGAAATTCGGACACCGCTCAACGGAGTCATTGGTTTATCCGACCTCCTTGCCCGAACGGCATTGGAAAAAAAACAACAGGAATACGTCCAACTCATCAACGATTCGGGCAACGCCTTGCTCTTCCTCATCAACGACATTCTCGATTTTTCCAAGATCGAAGCCGGCAAGTTGGAAATCAATTCCGAAGCCTTTGATCTTTCCGCAACGATTGCGTCGGTACTCGCCACCCTTGTCTCCCGCGCCAGTGCGAAAGATTTGGAACTGGCGGTCTCCCTCTGCAATAACTTGCCGCAAATTGTCCAAGGGGATTCGGGGCGTATCCGCCAAATTCTACTCAATCTGGCGGGAAATGCCATCAAATTTACGGACAGCGGCGGTGTGCGGATTGACGTGACGATCGAATCTGTAACCGAAACAGCA
>Ga0082212_10009381_pt1 | contig 12628 bp, 9 predicted proteins | sample TergutNt197P3_FD_71548 | JGI IMG/M metagenome (GOLD analysis project Ga0082212, IMG submission 71548) | Neocapritermes taracua P3 segment gut microbial communities from Petit-Saut dam, French Guiana - Nt197 P3 | ecosystem: Host-associated > Arthropoda: Insects > Digestive system > Gut ... | reverse complement strand
GAAGACGCGGTTCGGCATATAACAGACACCCTCGGCCTTACCGCCGCGCAGGGGTTTTTTCCGCCGCTGCCCGAGGCGGCGCTGCCCGCTTCCCGCTACGATGTCATTACCCTCTGGTATGTCATCGAGCATTTCCGCGGCTGCCTTCCCGCGCTGGCGGAAATTCGAAAATTGCTTAAACCCGGCGGGGTGCTGGCCTTCGCCACGCCGTCGTTCTCGGGGATTTCAGGCCGCGTTTCACTGAGGAATTTTCTGCAGCGCAGCCCTGCCGATCACTGGACGATCTGGTCGCCGGCTGCCTGCAAAAAGGCGCTGAAAGCGGCGGGCTTTACGGTACACAAAATCGTCATCACCGGACATCACCCGGAGCGTTTCCCCCTGCTGGGAAAATATGCCCAGAGCAGCAAAAGCCCGCTGTACAGACTGCTTTTGGCGCTCAGTACAATTTTCGCCCTGGGCGATACCTTTGAGGTGTACGCGGTTAGCGACTGACTTGATTTTTTGCAATCATCGGCTATGATAAAAAGACACGGGGAAACACATGATAAACGATGATATTATCGCAATCAAAGATAACATTCTCAACACTGTTGGAGAAACTTGTGAAAAAATCATTCTGTTCGGTTCTCATGCTTATGGAAAACCCCGTGAAGACAGCGATTACGATTTTTTTGTGGTTCTGAAAGATGATACCGAAAAGCCTATTTTAGTCCTGCAACGGATATATCGCAGCCTTGCAAAAAAACCAATGATGACTTCGATAGATGTGCTTGCCAACTATAAATCCCGTTTTGAATGGCGCAGCATGCAGCCAACCATAGAACGCAGAATAGCAAGTGATGGGGTTATCTTGTATGAGCGACATTAGTCTGGTACGCGAATGGATGAAGTATTCTCAGAACGATCTAATATCAGCAAAGCATTTGTTTGATGATCTTTACCCAAAGCAAACAGAAATAGCCTGTTATCTTAGCCAGCAATGTGCCGAGAAAGCGTTGAAGGGATATATACTTTTCAGGGATATTGAGCCGCCAAAAACACACAATTTAATCGAAATATGTCAGATATGTACAAATCATGATACTACATTTTCTGAAATCATGGATGCTTGTGCCGATTTAACCCCATATGGCGTTGCGGTTCGCTATCCAAATGAATTGTCAGTTGATGATGGAATAGCAAAATCAGCAATAGAAAAAGCGCAAATTATTTATGATTTTTGTACTGGAAGAACTACCTGGTTTTCGCATAACGCCTGACACCCGGCGTTACCGGCGTATTTGGTCCTTTTTCCGCAATATTGCCCCCGGAGTTTTCCGGAGGCAGCCAACCGGTTCCTTTTACAGGTCATCCTCATCGATATAGACTATTGTTCCCCGCAAACCGGCTGGCACAAGGTCTCTGGTATTGGCTTGATAACCGGCCGCTATCCATTTACCGTTACCATAAGCTACGTCGAGCATACCGAAGTACTCTGAATGGCCTGGTGCGCCCGGCATGGGAGTAAACATCCAACTGCCGTCAAGCTTTGTCCAGTTTTCACCATCTGTGGACGAAACAATCTTGCCTGTAAAGAAATTTTCAGATCCCAGAAAGACCCCGCCGCCGTAGGCCAGAATAAAAGGGAAAAAAGTGTCGTAGAGGTTCGATATATCCACCTCTGTCCAGCTTGCACCGTTGGTTGAAACCATCAACTTGCTGCTGCCAAACGCCACCCATTTGCCGCCGCCGTAGACCATGGAGATGATTGTAGTGTATTCGGAGTAGTATACATTTGATATATCACGCTGTGTCCAGGCTATGCCGTCCGGAGAAGTCGCCAGTTTCCTGCCAGGGCCGGCTGCAACCCATGTACCGTCGCCGTAAACCACAGTGTCAATGCCTTTGTTTGCGTGGGTTGAATTGTTGAATATGCTGAATACATCCTGTTCAGTCCAGACTATGCCGTCCGGGGAAGTCGCCAGTTTATTGTCGTAGCCGGCTGCCACCCATGTATCGCCGCCGTAGGCCACGGCATTAATGATGGAACTGAATATGTCTGATACATTCACCTCTATCCAAACCACACCGTCTGTGGAAGTCGCCATCTTGCCGTGGTTATTGACGCTGTCGGCCCCCGTCGTCCAGAAGCCGCCAACAGCCATCCATCTTCCGTTGCCATAAGACAATGCCGTGATAGAGGAGCTGCCGAATATGCTTGACGCGTCTCTCGCCGTCCAGGTTATACCGTTCGTAGAAGTCGCCATCTTGCCGCCTTCACTGGCAGCCACCCATGTGCCGCCGCCGTATTCCACAACATCGATGGGAGTGATGCCGAATATGTTGTACAGGTCAACCTTCGTCCAGGCGCTTTCCTTCCTAACCAATACTATATCCGCACCCGGTATGGTGATTGTGGCGGCCAGAGCGGCGTCAAATATCCCGGTGTATATAGTGCCAGGAGCTGCTTCAGGGTCATCTAAAGTACCGCCCGCTGTAATGGTGAAGGTAATCGTCAAACCGGATACCGTATAGGTACCGGTTATCGTTTTTCCATCTCTTGATCCTCCGTGCATGGTTTCCAGCCATTGATTGGTTCCCGAAAACGTCATGGTTATGAAAGCGACACCTATTGGCATGCCTCCGCCAGTACACACCCAATCCTTCTCATTCAAATGCGCTGCAGTCGGGGACTGCTGTTTGGTATAATATCCGTTCGCCCCGGGATCAGAGAAAGTTGAAACCAGTATCTTCGTGCCTAAATTTATTAAGGCGGTACCTACGTCCCCAATTTTTAATGATGTATACGGTTCTCCCAGTGTCGCGGTAACTACCCAAATAGCAGGCATCCCTGCATAGGTATAAGTCCCGCTGCAAATGGGTACATTGGTTAAACCCTGGGAGGAATTGGTCATGTATGTCGCCCATGTGGTGTCGGTAACAATAACCTTAATCTCTTCATCACTCCCGAACTTATCCTGTATCCATGTTCCAATAAACGGATTGGATACCTCTCCAACCCTCATGGACGGCGTAAAAGAGGCCGACGACCACACGTTAGAAAAATTCCCTGCGGCGTCCTTCACTGTAACGTGGGCTTTGTAGGTACTGCCTTCGTTAAGGCCGGTAATGTTGACAACTGCCGGAGTATTAGCCGTAACTGCAGCAGTATTGCCGGTTGCGGCTAACACTGATGCGGCAGGTACGGCGTCTGTTGCAGGAAGTACCAGCACATAGCAGGTACCCGCTTTGCTGGAAGTAAACAAGACCTTTGCGGTAGTACCTAATTCAGTTTCCTCATATTCAGCTACGGCCTGCAGGGAAAGCACGGGAGCGGTGGTGTCGCCGGGGTCATTGCCATTTCCGGTGTCGCACCCCCCAAAAACAAAACACATTGCCAGCATCATTACCAGCATTCCCAATTCATAGAATTTCTTTTTCATAAGATTTCCTTTTTTTCTCCAAGTTACCGATAATTACGCTCGCTTAACACGATCGTATACCAGTAATATGTTCGTGTCAAACGCTTGTAAAACAAAAAAATGATCGCCTGTAACATACAAAATACAAAAAAATCTGCTCGAAGCGGTATCCGGCGACATTCAGGCCGCTTTTGATCAATATAAAAAAATAACCTGCCCATTGACGATTTTTCATACTTTTGTTATACTTTTTAATATGAAAACGGCAATTTCTCTTTCAGATTCTTTGTACGAAAAGGCAGAAGAAACGGCATCATATATGGGCATTCCACGGAGTAAACTCTACGCTATGGCTCTGGAAGAATTTCTTTCGCGAAATAACGGAAAAATGATAACAGAAAAAATAAATGAGGTGTATGAAAAAATAGACACAAAAGAATTTGAACCACACCAAAATGCTGTGCTTGAATCGATAAGGAATTTAACAAAAAATGATACGTGGTGAGTTATGGTGGGTTGACTACGGTATTCCCTATGGCAGTGAACCCGGTTACAGACGTCCTGTAATTATTTTACAAAATGATTTTTTTAATAACAGCAATATCAATACCACCATTGTTATACCCTTATCAACAAATTTATTATTGGCAGATGTTCCTGGAAATATTTTGGTAGAAAAAAGATATGGAAAATTGGGAGAGGATTCTGTGATAGTATTATCTCAGATTGGAGTTGTGGATAAACAAAGACTTATAGAAAAAATAACAAAAATAGACAGAACTACTATGGAAAAGATAGAGAAAAATGTTGCGTTTATCCTTGGAATAACATTAATATAAACGGAACAAAAGCCATGCAGGAACGAATTATTATCCTTGGTGCCGGGATCATGCAGGGGCCGGCAATCAGAATTGCCAAAGAGCTGGGTTTATACACCGTGGTGATAGACGGTGATTCATCTGCCCCCCATGTCCCGGACGCACATCAGTTTGAACAGATCGACCTAAAAGACAAGGAAGGAATCGAAGCCTTCGCCCGCTCGCTGCAAAGCTCTGGCGGCCTGGGGGGGATAATGACGGCGGGAACGGATTTTTCCGCCACGGTCGCATGGGTCGCCGAGCGGCTGGGTTTGCCGGGGATTCCCTACGAGGCGGCGCTGAACGCTTCGGACAAGAGCCGCATGCGCGCCTGCTTCAAAAAGGCCGGCCTGTCCTCGCCGGAATTCATCACCGTCAGCGCTGAGGATTTCCTTGAGGAACTTGCCCTGCCCGCACCATTCCCCCTGGTGGTAAAACCCGTTGACAATATGGGGGGCAGGGGCTGCCGCCGCGTTGACTCGATGGAAGAACTGCGCGAGGCGGCGGCGGACGCCCTTCGCTTTTCGCGGTCGGGGCGCGCCATTGTCGAAGCGTTTATGGACGGGCCGGAATTTTCCGTGGACGCTATCGTGTACCACGGCGAAATCACGATCTGCGGCCTGGCCGACCGGCACATTTTTTTCCCGCCCTGCTTTATCGAGATGGGTCACACCATGCCCTCGAACTTCCCTGCCCGGCAGCAGCGGGCGATGCTGGAAACCTTCTGCGACGGCGTGCGCGCCCTGGGACTGGCGGGCAGGGAAAGCGTAGGTGCGGCAAAGGGCGACATCAAACTGTGCGGCCAGGGCGGCGGCGCCGAGGCGCCCATGATCGGTGAGATTGCCGCCCGGCTGTCGGGGGGCTATATGTCCGGCTGGACCTACCCCTATTCTTCGGGGGCGCAGCCTATCCGTGCCGCCATTCTTGCCGCTATGGGCCGCAAGCCAGACGGCATTGTCCCCCTTAAAGCCTGGACCAGCGCCGAGCGGGCATTTATCTCCATACCCGGCACGGTCAAGGCAATTGCCGGAGCCGGGGCGGCGCGCAGCCAGCCCCATGTGTGCGACTTGTTTTTCCGCGCTGCCGAAGGCGACAAGGTGCTTTTCCCCGAAAACAACGTCTCCAAATGCGGCAATGTCATCAGCGCTGCCTCAGGCCGCGCCGCCGCCGTAGAGGCCGCCGAAGCCGCCGTTCGCTCAATACTCATCCGCCTTGACCCGGCGGACGGGGACACGGCGGCGTTTCTCTCGGAAAGTACGTCCTTCCCCCCCGGCGCGTTCCAGCTAAACGGCGAACTAAAATCGGCGTTGGACGCATTACCGGAAACGGCCATTGCGCCCGCCGACAGGGAACGGCTTCGCCTACTGCCTTTCCCAGAATTTACGGCCTGCGGGCTGAAGGATTACGCCGGACGCACAATACCAGAGAGCCTTGAGGCAGTACGCTCCCTTACCGGCCTTTCTCTGCCGGAATTTCCGGTAGAAAACGCCGAATCTTCCGATAATAAAGAAGGAGAACTGTCAAAAACTTCAGTTTTTGACAGTTTGCTTACCCAAGGGAGAAAATTGCCAGCAATTTTCTCCACGGCATCTCTGAAAACCCAACCGGGGTTTCCAGAGATGCCCAGTTTCCTGGGAAAATCCTTTTGGGCGGCGCTGGCACGGGGCGGATACCAGGGAGCGGTGTATTACATCGACCGGCTAAAGCTCTTCTAATTTTGGTATACGCACATGGGAGGGAATATTGAAAAACAACCGCATATTACTGATACTTCTGCTAATCCCCATGCAGATTCAGGCGCAGTCCCGCGTCCTCACCCTTGATCAGACCCTCAATACCCTGTATACGCTGGACTCGAGAGGCGAAAAAGAATTTCGCTGGGATCCCTTTTTCCAGGAAGGATCCTTTTCCATCGGGGGGCATTACGGGGCTTTTTCCACATCCCTTTCGGCGGGAAACAGCGGCTTTCTGCTGCTGGACAACAGGGACATTTATTCCGTCCCCCTGCCCTACCTCAACAGGGGCGAACTGGTCTTTCCCGAACCCTTTGTGCAGACAGCCAAAGAAGCCTTTCAAAAGAGCATCGGCGAAGACAGCGCCCATTACCGGATCGCCGCCATAATCATCGACCCGGGACACGGGGGAAAAGATACCGGCGCAACCAGCAATCAAACGCTCAACGGCAGAACGCAGAAAGTTATTGAAAAGGAAATCAACCTGAATGCTTCACGAATGCTGCGGGATATGCTCGCCGCAGTGTACCCCGACAAACGGATACTGATGACCCGTGAGAGCGACATTACCATGAGCCTTCAGGAACGGACTCTTATCGCCAACTCGATCCCCATCAGAAGAAACGAGGCGATTATCTATATTTCAATCCACGCGAATTTTGCCTCCAACCGGAACGTACGGGGCTACGAGGTATGGTATCTTAACCCCGAATACCGGCGCGACCTGTTGGACGAATCCCATTTTCCCGATTCCCCCGAACTGCGTAAAATAATGAACCTGATCACAGAGGAAGCGTTTAATGCGGAGAGTATCAGAATAGCCGAATCCATCCTCGGTTCCCTGCGAACGACAATGGGGAATTCCATGCCCTCACGGGGGCTTAAGGCGGAAGAATGGTTCGTGGTGCGGCGAAGCAATATGCCGGCGGTGCTGGTGGAACTGGGCTTTGTCAGCAACAGGGAAGACGCGGTATTGATGACCACCGATACGCACTTGCGCAAACTGGTCGAAGCGGTGTATAAAGGAATAGCCGACTTTGTAAGCGCATTTGAGCGTTCAGGGGGATTTATTGCCGCGCGATGAATGGCAAAACAGGTAACTTGCTGGATACTCTCGCCAATTCCCGGGTTCCGAAAAAACGGCTTGCCCTGTTTTTTTTGACGGCCCTGGCAATAACAGCGACGGCGGAATTTCTCGTTTTGGGGCTTGCAAGAAGGACTTTTGTGTTCTATGCTATAGGTAATGGCATTGTAACTGTAGAGGACAGGATGCTGCGGGTTTCCGGCGGAAACCTCCTGCGCCCCGCGTCCCGGGAGATTGATATTACCCGGTATGTGGAAGAGGCGCTTCTGGGGCCGGTTTCCCAGGATTCCCTGCCGCTGTTCCCGAGGGAAACAAGGCTGAGGTCACTGCTGTACCGAAACGGACTGGTTTATGCGGATTTTTCGGAAGAAGCCGCCATGCCGCTCCCCGAGGGAGGGGAGGTTTTGCAAAGCATGAAAACCCTCCATGCCGGCATCAGAAGGAATTTTCCCTTTGTCAGGGATGTGCGTTTTTTTATTGCCGGCAGGGCTGCTTTTACGGCGGAATTCCGGCAAATTGGCGATTTTGCCAGCCCGGAAGGGTATTGACAGCCGCCTGCGGAAAATATGGCAAAAGCGAATTTTTAGCGTTTTGTAGTTGACAAAACAGCTTGAATTCGTTAAATTCTTAGCAACGCTAAGTTTTATATCTAAGTGATTTATTGAAAGGAGCTGTGCATGAAAAAGATGCTCATTCTTGTCGCCATCGTATCGTTAGTGGCTGGGTCCCTGTTTGCCGAAGAGTCGGTTCTTATTGACTTCGGAAAACTAGCAGCGGATATTCACGTTACACTTGGTCCGAATGACCAGAGCGACACGCCGAATCAAAACCGAGCCACCATGATGGATTATTCCGGTCTCCGGTTCGGGAGTTCATTCACCGAGGAACAGAGAAGCGTGATGAGGACATCGCTTGCCATTGAAAACTGGGAAGTGCTGCTTGCGTCATCTTCACGGACCGTGGGCAACATGGTTCGCAGTTATACCAAGGAAGCCGAATCCAAACAGTGGGGAACGGTCATGGGTGTCCGGATTCACTTTCCCGTGGAAAACTTCAATTCCTGGGCAATTATCAAACCGCCCTTCGAAATACCCGCGTTTGAACCCCAGGCCGATGTCTCGGACGATGGAACCATCAATCCGGCTGACGACAGCAATGGCATTACCGGCCCCAGCCGCTTTGAAGACGGCTACGGCGTTGTTAAAAATGTCGGGACCATCAAGTCCGTTGCGGTCAATGTGTACGGCCTGAATTTCCCCCACGGGTTGTCAACCCTTGTTATTGACGGCTTCGGAAACCAGAAGTCCATGTTCATGGGTTACCTGAACTTTGACGGATGGGGAGAACTTCGCTGGGATAACCCCGGTTATATTCAGGAAGTACGGAACCGCGACCTCCGCCTCTTCCCCCTGTATCCCGAGTCCACGCCCTTTGTGAAGTTCGCGGGTTTTGAAATTAAACGCGACGCGGCCAAGGTAGGCGGTGATTTCATCACTTACTTCAAGGACGTAAAAGTTATCTATGACAAAGCGGTTCTTGATACCGATCGGGATATTGACGACGAGGGACTCTGGCGCATCATTCAGGATCGCGAGACCGCCCGCAAAGTTTGGGAGATGGAGCGCTTTGGCTTGAACCAGGTACTCCGTTATCTGGATGTCCAGAAACAGGCAACCGAAAGCACCTTTACACCCACTCCGACCAACGATCAATAAGATCGCCTAATTAATGGGAAGCTGCCTGAAAATCGATCGTGGTTTTCAGGCAGTTTTTTTATGATGAAAAATGGTGGCAAACGGACAGTAAGCCCCGAAATGGGGGCGATTGTCAACAAAACAGATTTCAGACAGGCATTCGAGTCGGGGGCAGAATCCAGGTATCTGGCCGCAAAAGAGATTGAAGGGCTTCTGGAACAGGTGTTCTCGCGGCTCGATTCTCCTCCTACGATAAAAGTCAGAACCAAAAAATTTGAAAGCTATTACCGAAAATATCTTTTCCTGCTCAAGTCCGGCATTACCAGACCGCACATTACCGACCTTATCGGCGTCAGAATAGTCTGCCCCTTTATTGAAGATATAGCTTCGGTAGAGAAGCTGGTAAAAGATTTTTTTGAGGTTGTGGAAGTTGAACGAAAGGGACGTTATAACTTTAAGGAGTTTGGCTACGAATCAACCCATCTGCTGATAAAAATACCCCGCGACATAATCAAAAAACACAAAGGGGCCGGCAGCGATATTGCCGAAATACAGATACGCACGATTCTGCAGGACGCCTGGGCGGAGGTGGAGCACGAACTGTTCTACAAGGCGGAATTTAACCCCTTTGACAGCCCCATGAAACGCAAACTCGCCGCCGTCAACGCAAGCCTGTCCCTCGCCGACATTGTGTTTCAGGAAATACGTTTCTACCAAAAACAGCTCAACAGCCAGCTGGAAATGCGCCGCGAGACTTTCTACCGGAAAATAGAGGATTCAACCGACGCCCTGCTTTTTTCGGGTATGCCTGTCCAAAAAGGGTACCAAACGGAAGCGGTTCCTGTTGATTTGGAAAGCAGTTCCATTGACGATTTGCTGCTTGACGCCCTGAGGGCCCACAACGAAAACCGCTTTAAGGACGCCATCGCCGTTTATTCGAGGATTCTGGAACTCAAACCGGACAAGATGATCTGTTCGCTCATTTACAAACACCGGGGAATGGCGAATTTCGCCCAATCCAATTATAAGGATGCGATCTTGGACTTTACCCATGCGATTGATCTGGATGCCAAGTCCTACAGGGTTGTATATTACCGGGGCGTGGTACATTCCGTGCTGAAGCAGTATCAACAGGCGATTGATGATTTTACTGCCTCGCTGGGAATAAACCCCTTCCAGACATTCTGCCTGTTCAGGCGCGGTCAGGCCTACTACCACATCGGCGACTATCCCCATGCCCTTTCCGACTGTGAGGCTTCTCTTTCCATGGAGCCCCAGAACGAGACCATCCAAAAATTCCGCGACCTGCTCCAGGCCAAGCTCAAAATGTAATATATTTGAAAATTCCTCACGCAAAGATCGCAGAGTTATGTCTTGACACAAAAGTCATTATTTTTGTATGTTGGACTTGTTCGGCAACCAATCGGGTTGCCGAACAAGTCTAGTCTCCATCGTCTAGGGGTTAGGACACGAGGTTTTCATCCTCGCAACGGGGGTTCGATTCCCCCTGGAGATGTCACCAATAAAAAAGCCCTTGGGGCTTTTCTGTTGGCGTTGGAGTTCCGTTAATGACGGAACTCCAGACGGAAAAAGCAATGGCGATAAACAATAGTGCGGTGCTCGGTTTTGAAAAAGAAATATGGAAAGCCGCCGATATTATGCGCGGCAACATGGATGCCGCCGAATACAAGCATGTAATTCTGGGTCTCATTTTTTTAAAATATATCTCGGATCGGTTTGAATACAAATACCAAAAATTGGCTGAGGAAAGCAAGGGTTTTGAGGAAGACCATGATGAGTATCTGGCAGATAATATCTTCTTTGTTCCAATAGATGCCCGTTGGTCTCATATCGCGTCCAGGGCGCATACACCAGAAATTGGGAAAGTGATTGATCAGGCAATGGATGCCATTGAACAGGAAAACAAACAACTGAAAGGTGTCCTTCCCAAAACCTTTGCCCGGCCGGAACTGGATAAACGCAGGCTGGGCGAAGTGGTAGATCTGTTCACCAATACCGCTGTGGCTGCCAACAGCAATACAATGGATTTACTTGGCCGCACATATGAATACTGCCTGGGGAAATTTGCCGAGCAGGAAGGAAAACTGGCCGGGGAGTTTTACACGCCCGCCTGTGTTGTACGTACCCTGGTTGAGGTAATCCAGCCCTTCAATGGCCGCGTGTACGACCCCTGCTGCGGGAGCGGCGGAATGTTCGTACAATCGGCAAAATTTGTGAAAGCCCATACCGGAAATATCAACAACTTGGCTATCTATGGCCAGGATTCCAACCCCACAACATGGAAGCTGTGCCGGATGAATCTTGCTATTCAAGGCATTGAAGCTGACCTTGGTAAACAGGCAAGGGATACATTTTTTAATGACTTGCACCCCACCATGAAAGCCGACTATATTCTGGCGAATCCCCCTTTTAACCTTTCCGATTGGGGCGCGAATAAACTGTCAGACGATGTACGCTGGAAATACGGCCTGCCGCCTGCAGGTAATGCCAACTTTGCCTGGATGCAGCATATGATCCACCACCTGAGCGCAAAGGGCCGCATCGGCATGGTGCTTGCAAACGGTTCGCTTTCCTCACAAAGCGGCGGTGAGGGGGAAATCCGCAAGGCAATCATTGAAAATGATTTGGTGGAAGGTATTATCGCCATGCCCCCGCAGCTTTTCTATACCACCCAGATTCCGGTTTCGTTGTGGTTTTTGAACCGCGCCAAAAAACAGCCGCGCAAGACATTGTTTATTGATGCCCGTAATATGGGAACAATGGTCTCCCGCCGCCTGCGGGAAATGACAGACAAGGATATAGAAAAAATTGCTAAAGCCTTTGGCGCTTTTGAAAAAGGCAAACTGAAAGACGAAGCCGGGTTTTGCGCCGCCGTTTCCACCAGAGAAATCGCCAAACAGGATTATATTCTGACCCCTGGACGCTATGTCGGATTGGCGGAACAGGAAAATGACGGAGAGCCTTTTGAAGAAAAAATGACCCGACTCACAGGTGAGCTTTCGAAAATGTTTAAACAGAGCCACGCCCTTGAGAAAGAAATCAAAAAGCGGCTGGGGGCGATTGGGTATGAGATCTAACGATTCTGAAATCGTCATCTACCAGACAGAAGATGGCACCACCAAAATTGATGTCCGCATGGAAAATGAGACTGTCTGGCTGACTCAGGCACAAATGGCAGATTTATTTCAATCGACAAAACAAAATATCAGTTTGCACATCAATAATGTCTTTGAAGAAGGTGAATTAGAGCCATTGGCAACTGTCAAGGATTACTTGACAGTTCAAAATGAGGGTTCTCGTGAAGTAAGCCGAAACATTAAGTACTATAACCTCGATGTCATTATTTCGGTCGGGTATCGGGTAAAGTCCCTGCGGGGTACGCAATTCCGCATTTGGGCGACTAATTTGCTAAAAGAGTACCTTGTCAAAGGCTTTACCATGAACGATACCCTGCTTAAAGCGGCGGGTGGCGGGAACTACTGGAAGGAGCTTTTAGAGCGAATCCGTGATATACGCTCCAGCGAGCGGCTTATTTACCGGCAGGTGCTTGATCTTTACGCTACAAGTATGGATTACGACAAAAAGGCCCCGGAAACTCTGGAATTCTTCAAAATTGTACAAAATAAGATACATTATGCCGCCCACGGGCAAACAGCCCCTGAAGTTATCGTTCAACGGGCAAATGCGGACACGCCTTTCATGGGGTTGACGAGTTTTGAAGGTAAAAATCCGCACAAAAGCGATATTGGAATCGCAAAAAATTACCTAAACGAGAAAGAACTTGCGACTCTCAACCGCATGGTTTCTGCGTTTTTTGATCTGGCAGAGCTACGCGCTA
>Ga0082212_10009380_pt1 | contig 12628 bp, 9 predicted proteins | sample TergutNt197P3_FD_71548 | JGI IMG/M metagenome (GOLD analysis project Ga0082212, IMG submission 71548) | Neocapritermes taracua P3 segment gut microbial communities from Petit-Saut dam, French Guiana - Nt197 P3 | ecosystem: Host-associated > Arthropoda: Insects > Digestive system > Gut ... | reverse complement strand
CTTAACGCAAAGGGCGATATAAAACTCCCTCTCCTCAATCTCTTTTGTTCCGGAAAGAATCAGCAGGTGATTCGTCCAGCTAATTTGTGTCACCAGTGGTGACACAAATTCATTTCCCTTGTATGTTTCGTAAAATTGCCGCATTCTGTAAAGCCCGCGGCGATTAAATCCCTTAATCTCCGGGCAGCTTTCCTTGATGTGTTTGGCGGTTTCATCTATAAAGGAATCGCCCCAAGAAGATTTGGCACTTTCCTCGCTCAAATATTTACCGACATTCCAGTATAGCTTTATAAGCTCGGCATTAATGCTTTTCAAGGCGTTTTGCCGTGCTTGTTCAATCATATCGACTATTTTACCGGCATATGGAGCAATCTCACCGTTCATTTCAACCTCCAAATTCCGTGTATATTCGTTCGGAACACAATTTCATTGTCTTTTATAATTATAACAGGTTTTGGAGAGTTTTGCAAGTATTATTTTATTAAATTATCTCACCGCTATTGACATGGAACACCTGCCCGGTGATATTCGACGAATCGTCATTCGCTAAAAATACATACATCGGAGCTAACTCATACGGCTGTGCGGCTCTGCCCATTGGCGTGTCCGAACCGAATACCGCCGCTTCCTCTGCGGAAAAGCTTGAAACAATCAACGGTGTCCACACAGGACCGGGTGCGACGGCATTAACTCGTATTCCCTGTTTGACAAGCGACATCGCCATTGACCGCGTAAACGAAACAATCGCACCTTTTGTAGACGAATAATCAATCAGCCTCTTGCTACCTTTGAACGCGACAACGGACGCGGTGTTGATGATAGCACTCCCCTCCTTCAAGTGCGGAAAAGCGGCTTTTGTAGCGAAGAAATAGGAGTAGATGTTGCTTTCAAAGGTATGAATAAGTTGTTCCCGACTTATATCCGATATGCTGTTCTGAGGGTACTGAACCGCCGCGTTGTTAATCAGAATATCCAATCCACCGAAACTGTCGGCAGTGAATTTGACTGCGTTTGCGGCATCTTTTTCATTCTTCAAGTCAGCGCGGAATTTTACAGCGTTTCCGCCGATTGATTTAATCAGCGAAATCGTTTCATCGGCATCATTATCTTCATTAAGATAAACGATTGATACATTCGCGCCCTCTTTGGCAAACGCAAGTGCGACAGCCCGCCCGATTCCCGAATCGCCGCCTGTGATAAGAGCGGTTTTTCCCTCCAACTTATTCGCGGGGCGGTAGGCGGGATTATCATAAACAGGGACAGGATTCATGAGCGATTCTATACCGGGTTGTGTTTCTTGGTGTTGTGCCGGGAATACGTTTTGTGATTGATTCTGCATAATTAAACCTTTCAAACATTTTTTAATATTATGCAGATTTTTACCGATTATTATTCTGTTAATGGGTATAATTGTGTCTTATCAATAAATAATAACAGTTATAAAGAATACGAGGAGAATTGTTATGTCAAAAGCCGCAAAAAATAATAAAGAAAAGAGTAAAGGCAGTCAAAATGAGTCGAAAACAGATTTGCCTGATATGAAAACAAATTCCCAAACTGAAAATACAGGCAAGTCAATAAAAGAAAAAAATCAAATAAAATAATTATTTTGAGTTCAAATTCACCAAAATTAAAAGTATGGAAGCAGGTTTTACGGCTTCCATATTTTTAATAAACTTATATCGGTTTCGCTTTTTCCTTACCGCTTTTCGCTTTCCCCCGCAATTCGTGACTTTGCTAAAAATGTCTCAAGAGGCGTTTATTAAAGCGTATTTCAAAGGAATTCAAAAGGTTTTTACAGCGTTAGGCATGGATGCAGAGATGTCTGTTAAAGCAATATGGGCGGGAACAAAGGCAATGATTTCTAATGACGGAGTGAAACTGAATCAACAGCGTTTTTGGGAAGTTTTCTCTAAACTCATGCAGCTTGACGCTCAAAAAAGAATAATCGTAGAAGAAGCGTGTGACCGCTTTTATTCAAATGAGTTTGATGCCGTTAAGTCAGTGTTAGAGCCGAGTCAGATTCCAAAGCGGCTTATTCATTCCATAAAATCAAAGGGATATAACGCTGTGCTTGCGACAAATCCTCTGTTTCCAGAGTGCGCTGTCACAACAAGGCTCAACTGGATTGGGTTAAATTCGCAGGATTTCACATACATCACGCATTATTCCAACAGTTCATACTGTAAACCGAATCCTGAGTATTATCGTGAAATACTTCGGGTGATTGATAAAAAACCTGAGCAATGCTTAATGGCGGGTAACAACGCAAACGAAGACATGAGCGCAGCCGAGTTGGGTATTGAGACCTATTTAGTAACAGATTATTTAGAAAATGAATCCGGTATAGATATAACCGCGTTCCGGAAGGGTTCGCTTGCTGAGTTTGAGATATACTTGTCAAAACTGCTTGCGTAATTACGGAAAAAGGTGCAAAAGGATATAAATATGGAAATACGAAATCTCTACCACGACTTTATAAATTTAAAATAAAAAGCCGTCATACACAATATACCTGCCCGCCATTCGGCGGGTATTGCTGTTTAACTCTTGAAAAAATCAAGAATACATGATATAATCGTTGACAGAAGAGCGGAGGTGTCGGCAGCTTTGCTGACGAGCAGTCCGCTTGACATATATTCGATGTAAGAATTTATTTAGAATTACGTCATAATTGCGATAGATTTACCCTTTATAATGAAACCATCAAAGAAAGAAGGGTGTGAGATTATGTGGCTTAAAAAGCTCAAGCACAAAAAAAGGCAGTTCATATTAGCGGGTGTCATTCTGTTCGTGTCGGCGTTGATTTTCTCGGCAAGCCTCGGATTCACCGTGGAGGTAAACCGATTTGCGGAAGAATACTACGGCAGAGAGGGTCTTCCGAACTTCTTCGTTTTTAGCGGTGACGAACGAACATACGAAACAATTCGTGGAATATTTCCAAACGAAACGCTCCCTGTTGTAAAAGGATTTCAACTTGTAGAATCGGTGGGGCATAACGGTGAGCAGTTAAACGGTATACTGACGGTCTATCCGTTAAACGATTTTTGCGACCTTCCGTGGGATTTTGAACTAAAGCAAGGCGGCACCGAAAGCAGATTCCCAAAACAAGGCGAAATATGGCTTCCGCAGGTGTGGGCGGATTTGAAGGGTGTTAATGTCGGTGACACGCTCATCATAGAGGGGAATGTTCCGTTTCGTGTGAGTGCGTTGTTCAATTCGTACATGAACCCATCGGGAATGGTGTCGTTGTTCTCGTTTTATATCAACCCCGATGATATGGGACTGCTCCCCGAATTACCGTTCGCCGCAATTTCAACGCTGTATATCGAAGGTGATTACGAGGAAACACAAGCTGAGATTGTAGCCGCGGTTCAAGGGCAAAGCAATGTAATCACCATTCCTAAAAGCGAATTTATTATGAGCCTTTCGATGATGTCAACCTTGCTTGGCGGAATGGGGTTGTTATCCGCAGTATTAATTTTCGTTGTGGCGGTGATTATTATACGATTTATGCTCCGTGCAAATTTGCTGAAAGAATACCGCTCAATCGGGGTGTACAAGGCGCAGGGATTTTCCAACCGAGCGATTCGCGGATTCTACCTCAAATGCTATATGTTCACAGGAATAATCAGCATGGGATTAGGTATAATTGCAGGGCTTCCCATAACCGCCGCATTGTGTGACAGTGGAATCAAATATGTAGGAATGTCTGAATTAAGCGGTTTAATAATCGGGCTTGCTGTTGTGTCTTTGCTGATTTTGTTTGCGGTGCTTGTTCTGAACGTATTTTTAGCTACCCGACCGATTAAGAAAATTACCCCTGTTGACGCACTAAGAATCGGCATGAAATCCACACGTGAAAAATTCAAACGCTCGCTCATTAAAAACGCTTCTTCACCGTTATCAATGGCGATTAACGACATAGCAAAGCATAAAAGCTACAGCTTTATGATTGTGTTGATTCTGTGCGTATCATTTTTCTTGACATTGTTTTCAATGTCCGCAATGGTGACGGTAAACGAACTCGAAAATAATACCGGGGCTTGGTTTTCACTTCCGAATTCGGACGTTTATGTAACGGGGCGAATTGATGATGATGTAGTTGAATTTATCCGTTCTAATCCAGATGTTGAAAAGATGATTGTTTCGGAAGACTTGTTCCAAACTGCAATCGGTTTGGACGAAATGTACGACTGTTCCATTCAGCCAAAACCGTTCTTTTTCGATGACTTTTCCGATTTGCCATATTATGAGGGACGCGCTCCCCAATCGGTAAATGAAGTCGCCATGTGCAATGTCATTTTGAACGACCTTGATTTGAAAGTCGGCGATTATGTATCATTAATAATAGGGAGCGGAACCGGCACATTCTTGATTACAGGCTCGTATCAATCCATGATGAACAGTGGAACAACCTTATATCTTTTGTTGGATACACTGCCCGCCTATAATGTGGAATTTACCCCCGGTGTTTTGATGATTACGCTAAAAAGCGGTGTTTCCTCAGAAAGCTTTATTGAAACGCTTGAGCAAGAATTTGACGGACTTTTAGCGGAGCAGACTTTAAGCATGATTGAAGATGTCATTAAAAGCGTCAAAGACATGATTGTTCCGATTACGCTGATTCTGATAATCGTGTTTACTATTTTCAGTATACTCAACATTTCCAATTTAGTTTTGCAGAATCACGACGACAACAGGCGGCAGTACGGTATACTCAAAGCGTTCGGATTTTCTACCGGCTATATCGCGGCGAGAAATGCTTGGCGAATATTTATACTTGCGATTATAGCGGCAGTTGCAAGCCTGTTAATACACATTTCCGTTTCTGTGAAACTATTCGCTGCCGCACTCAACATGAACGCATTAGACCCGGCAATCCCGCAGACCCTGCTCATGCTCATGGGGTTAATGAGTCTGCTAATGGCAATCACATTTCTATTCTGCTTGCCTATACGAAAAATAACACCGTTAGAACTTATGGAGGAATAAAGTTTGAAAGATAAATCTTTCAAACAGGAATTTGTGCTTTTTGGTCAACGACTAAAATTTTGCTTCGCAAAACCGCACAATTTCGGAAAGGATTAACTATTACTATGAAAACTATTATAAAAACTAAAAGCCTTTGCAAGTCGTTCATTCTCGGGAAAACAGGACTGAACGTACTTAAAAACATAGACATAGAAATCTACGAGGGGGACTTCACGGTCATTATGGGCAGCTCCGGCTCGGGGAAATCAACTTTGCTGTACGCACTTTCAAGTATGGACAGCGTAACAAGCGGTAAAGTTGACGTACTCGGAAATGACATCACCGCTATGAAGCCTAAAGCTTTGGAAAATCTCCGCAAAAAAGTGATTTCGTTTGTGTTCCAGAGTATTAATCTGCTACCCGATTTAACCGCATTCGAGAATGTCGCTTACTGCGGTTACAACGGCGCGGCAGTCGGAAAAGTCAGCAAATCGGCGGTCAACACAAGGACACAGCAACTGCTCGAACGCTTCGGATTGTGGGACGACCGCAAGAAATATCCGAGCGAGATGTCGGGCGGACAGCAACAGCGAGTGGCGATTGCGAGAGCGTTAGTCAACAATGCAGATGTGATTTTCGCCGATGAGCCGACAGGCGCGTTGAACTCGTCAATGGGTGAGCAGGTGTTAGACACGTTGACGGAACTCAACAACAGCGGTCAAAGTATCGTCATGGTAACCCACGACATGAAAGCGGCTTGCCGTGCTAATCGCTTGCTGTATCTCAAAGATGGCAGAATAGTCGGCGACTTAAATCTTGGACGATATGACAAAAACGATTCTGTACGCGAGGATAAAATATTTAATTATTTAAAGGAAAACCAATGGTAACAAACGCAAAGCGTTTTTATTCCCGGCTATATCTGTCGATGATTTTTAACGACTGCTCGGGGTCACAATCTGTATAAAGGAGAAAAAATGGCTGAAACAATCTTAATCGTAGAAGATGACCGTGATTTGTCTGACGTGGTAGCGGCTTACTTGAAAAACGAGGGGTTTTCGGTAAGCCAAGCGTTCACGGGAGGCGAGGCGTTGGAGCTTGCACAGTCAAAACCGCAGTTAGTCCTGCTTGACATCATGCTCCCCGAAATTGACGGGATTGAACTCTGCCGCCGAATCCGCGAAGTCTCACACACGCCGATTATCATGATTTCCGCAAAGAATACCGATATGGATAAACTTATGTCGCTCGGAATGGGTGCGGACGATTATATGACAAAACCATTCTCCCTGCCGGAATTGGCGGGGAGGATTCGGGCGCATTTGCGGCGATGTACTGTGTATGAGGCGGCTTCGGGTGAAAATAAATCACAGACAATACGCACATTCGGAACGCTGATAATAGACCCGAAAGCATACTCCGTCACGATTGACGGTGAAGCTGTTACGATGACCTCAAAGGAGTTTCAACTTTTGGATTTTCTATGCTCACACTCGGGACAGGTGTTCACAAAGTCGCAGTTAATGGACGAGGTGTGGGGATTCAACGAGTACATCGATGAGAACACAATCGCGGTGTACATCGGGCGGTTGCGCGAGAAGCTCACCAAAGAACACTCGGAGCATATCAAAACCGTTTGGGGCGTCGGTTATAAGTGGAGCAATCATGAATAACAATAATAGATACATCTTCAAAAGAACACGAAAGTTTGCGTTATCAGTCGGGTTAATAACGCTCGGCTTTTTGTTGTATATCGTGTTTTTATGCTCCGTGCCGCAGAATCAAGAGAACTATTCAGATGTACGAATAGCCGTTCATTCACTGCAAAATGAATTAGAATTAAGTGATGATTTTCCCATCGCCGATTTCGATTATGCCGTGTTTGATTTGCAAGGCAGAATCCTGTTTTCAACAATCAACAAATACCAAAACGACATTGATGTGCGATTGCTCTCAACTGTTCGTGAGTATACTGCGCCGTTGATTGTTGATGGCGTTCAGACGGGGATTCTTGTTGCCTCGCTACCCGAAAATCAAACGCTATTTTCGAGAACTGCGTTTTTGCGAAGTGTACCCGCAATTGTTTTATGTTTGATTTTGATTATACTGACAGTAAGACATTTTCGTTTTATTAAGAAAGATATAATCCGTCCGCTTAATGAGCTTCACGGAATTGTCGGCAAGATGGTTAAAGGGGATTTGAGCGTTTCGGTTTCGTATGATTATGACGGTGAAATGGGGACATTTTGTCATGATTTTGAGGCTATGCGTGACGAATTAAGAGACGCCGCCGAGCGTGAACACGCTCATCAAGAGAAAGAGCGTATGCTGTTTGCAAGCCTGTCGCACGACTTGAAAACGCCGCTTGCTTCGATTTATAATTATGCCGAGAGCATACGCTATGGTGTCGTAAGAAAGCAAGTGGACATCGAAAAATACACCGACATTATCATCAAGAAATCATTGGATTTAACACGCTCAATCGAGGACATTCTCACCCATGTGCAAACACAAATGCGGCAGATGAACATAAAAAAAGAAGAATTGTACGCCAAACCTTTCTTTGAGAAATTGCTTTCTGATATTTCCGTTGACGTGACCGCAAAAGGGCTTACACTCGAAAGTCATGACGATATTCCGAATATTCTGCTCCACGCCGACCCTATGCGGATTACGCAAGTGTTCGAGAATATCATCGGTAATTCACTCAAATATACAAAGTCCGGCGGGTGTATTACTGTTTCGGTTAATGCAAACAAAACTGAATTGCGGTTTTCGCTTGAGGACAACGGTTGCGGGATTCGCGTAGAAGATGTTACGTTTGTGTTTGAGCCGTTTTTCCGTGGTGAAAAGTCCCGCGACCCGAATGTTTCGGGTTCGGGATTGGGGTTGTCGATTGCGAAGTATATAGTCGAACAGCACGGCGGAAAAATCGCTTGCGAGAGTGTTTTCGGCGAGGGGACTAAGGTTGTGTTTTCGATTGGAATTGAGTAATGAAAAGCTTAAAATCTACGATGGATATTGGTTTGCTCCAAATCATGTCTGTTGACTTTTTCGCCTTTTTCAGCTATAATAGGACAAGAAAAAATTTTTTCAAAAAGTTTTCAATAACCTATTGACTCTCCCCCTATGCCTGTGGCGATTCTCATGCAGATTATGGGTCATAGCTCGCGGGAGATGACAGACCACTACACTCATGTCGGCGATATGGAAACGCTTTCCGAGGCGGTGAGGAAGTATGCTTTTTTCAAACCAATGGCGGAGTAACGGCGGAACGGCAGAAAAAGACGTTAGTTTTCGAGGTTCAAATCTTAAAGCAAAACCCGCTCAAACGTACTGTTCAAGCGGATTCACAGAGGTTATGGGAGTGGACGGATTTGAACCGCCGAAGCGAAACGCAACAGATTTACAGTCAGAATATGACTGTTGCAATCATCAGCAATTCCAGCGTTCATGCGGATTAAAACGCGTACAAATTGGTACAAACTTATGTTATCGGCGTAATGATTGGCGTAATTGAATCGAAATGTGTTACAATTTTTTTGTTTTTACACTATGGGAAATCGAATTGACATGGTCGCTTTTCTTGATTTTATATAATCTACGTCAATCTCAATTGTCATGCGGTTTTGCGTGATTCAACCTTCGATAACTTCTTGTTAGTTTCAATGATTTCAAGCAGAAACAATGGGCAGGATTATGATGTTCTCTGTAAACTACACTCCCGTTGATGGTAATTTTATATCAGCGGGAGTGTAGTTTACAGTTATTTAACAACGATGTATAATTGTCTGGCTACGTATTAAGCAATTGCAACCCTAACAACAGTTAGACTTACATATTTCGGTTATTCTTATGTCATAAACATAAAAATCGCGCTGATTGACACCTCCAAGTCGGAATCTCTGCGTTGGATTCGCTAAAATCAAAGCTTTAATTTGCTCATGTGTTGCTGTATACACCAACACAAACCCTAGATTTGGGTTTGTCACGGAATGTGATTGCAACGTGACAATCGAAGAACCATCAACAGTCCTAAGCCACACATTGTTGTCGGTTGTTTGATTTCCCGTAATGTTTCCCTGAAATTCAAACCTATACTCATGATTTTCTCTTGTGTTTAAGTTTGCTAACCGAATGTCGATTCCCTGTGAAGTCCCACCCCGTTCAGTTATAGTGATATAATCATCATCGGGGTTACGAAATAAAGTACGTTTGCCGCTGTTACTTCCTAAAATCTTGTGAGGGCTGGCTTGAGATGACCCGTGTCCCTCGAAAAGATGTAAATTGCCATCCATATTCATGTCGTAAATTATGCCTCTTGCCCGAATTGGAATTTCAGCAACGGTGACTCTTGTGACAAGCAAACTTCGCCCTGAGGCTCCGCCGAGTCTAAGCCTTCCAACTCCTGCTGCCAGATAATCTACAATATCATCATATGTCATTGTACATCCAAGGTCGAAAAGAGGCAGTCCTGAGTAAGAATATGTGGTTGAGTATCGTAAATTTCTGGTAATCGTTCCGCCCGCTGAAGTTCCCCAAATGGCATTGATGAACATATCAGGCGTAGTAGAGCCGTAACCTACACTACCGCTGAAATAGAAATTGTATGCGAATCCTTCACGTATCGGCAAATTCGCCAACTTAATGTCAATGCCTTGCGAAGTTCCGCCTCTTTCTGAGATTTCGATGACATTATCTGTCAGTACACGCCGTTTACCGCTATTGCTTCCTAAAAGCCAATGAAAACTTTGCGATGATGAATTATCACCTGTGTAATATACCAAATTATTGTCATTTCTCGAATCGTAAATTAACTCGATAGTGGTATCTTCGCCAGTGTTTCCGTTGTCAACAGACCATGCGAGGGCAAAACGGACAGGAGTGTTACCAGATGAATGCTTTTCAATCGTTGAGGTAAAATTAGGATTGCCCTCCCATGAGTTAAACTCCGCGATTTCGGTACCGTAGTAAACCATCTGCGTAGAAGAAACGGGCAAATTTGAAGTTCTTTTGGCGTTTACGTTAGTTCCGCTTTGGAGCGTTAAACTCAAGTTTTCAGGTGATGTTGACACATGATTGCCACCAGTAGTTGTTCCTCTAAGCCACGAAAGACTTACATTCAACCTGGTAGCTGCATTTTTTGGTAAATGGAACTTTATTTGCGATGTGCCTTGAGAAATAGAACTGGTTCTGAAATTGCCGCGAGCCGTGATTGCAAGAGCAATATATGGGTTCATGATGCCCGCGCCTTGGCGAGTGTACGAGGAGATACCCTCATGCATATGTTCTTGCGGGCGACATACACAAGCATCGCGCATTGATGCTAATGAGTCCCATTTCCCCCCACCAAACCGAGTATCTGCTAAAAGCTCCCCCGTGCTACTTAGTAAATCAATTTTAGATATTTCAGAAGACACAGAGGGGTTGAGGGGTCTAATAACAACTTTGAATTCGTTATTTGCCCCCGATACAAAAGGATTTGACTGTACTAAACGGTTAGTTGTGTGAAACGGTCCATTATTAACAGAAATTTGCATCTGACTATCACTTGAAACATTTATTCCGTATATTTTGTTTGTCTCAATAGGGGTACAGCCATTTACTGCGAATGTACTAAAAAGGTCTCTTACATTAAATTCTAAGTTTCCTGTCGACGTGTTTGCGTTCTTAAAATTGAAACCTGTCAGGGGTAACATAATAGTCCCACCTAAAATACAATGGTCTGGTGGAGTTGCTTTTTCGTGAACAGATGCCATCAATATTGCTTTTACTGCATGAGGTTGAGATTTTAATGAAGGACGCAATTCCATCATAAGTGCGACTGTACCCGAAACAAACGGAGCAGATGAACTCGTATCACCACCATATGCAGCCATATCAGGTTTAGAAACATTACCTGGTCCTTGCTCGTGAACAAAATTCAATAATTTACCATTATTAGCACCAACACCAGCAGATGTCACAGTAATTACATTGTCGGAGATTGCACGTGAAGAGTGATACCTATTACTTGGTGTTCGACCATTCCCACCACTATTTACAATCACAACATTATGAGTATTTATAATGTGGTCGTAAAAAGATACACTGTTGCTTGCATTAGAACCACCAGCACCTCCACCAGATATATTTATGACTGATACACCTCTTTCGGCAATAAGGCTTTCAATTTGCCTGTCAAGACCACCATTATTACCCCAACAAGCACTGTATACTGTTGCACCATATGCAACACCGCTTTCGTTCCCAGCTAATATTTTACCAACGTGTTCTGCGTGACCATTATCCGGATTAACAGAAACACCATCACCATGCTTAAAAAATCTTACTATATTTTCAGTTTTAGAGTGAGGTTTAAACTCATCATTTGAAGTGTCAACTATTCCCGCATCTAATAACCCTACTCTAACCCCATTTCCGCTAACCCCTAACTGCATTCTGCCTTGTTTCATTTTATCTTCGCAATTTGATACACTATCAACTTCAGGTTCTTCGCTTTCATACTTCCCAATGTTCAAAACCAAAGATGATTCTGCAACTTTATAAATTTCACGAACAGTTAAATCAGCAATAATCATAGGAGCAAGTTGACTACGAAAAATCACGTTTTCATCCGATATACGCATTGATGATATGAATTTATCATTAGCAACAGTGTATTTTTCAACGCAAATTTCACGACGAGTTAAGTTGTACTCATCCGTAAGTTCACGCTCTAACTCACGCTCATCTGCCGTGCGTTCCATGTATTCATCAAAATCTTGCAGAATCTCTTGTTCAATTTCCTCGTTAATAATGACATCAACGTCCTCGGATAAAGACATAACATTCAAAGCTAAATCTTCAGGTAAGTCCTCGGAAATAACCTCAATGTCGTCAGCAGTAAATCCGATTTCTTGCTCAGTAAGTTTTTCGACTTCTTCTTGATTAATATCAACCAACCACATAGAAACAGGTATTCTGTCAGTAGCTTTACTATCTTGCATAAACTCTAACAAAGCAGGGGAAATTTTTTCCTCAGCACGAACTATATTTGCTGCTCCACTTGCAACCATAGTCAAAAACAACGACAACACTAACCCCATACTTATAGTGCGTATTAAATTTTTCTTTTTCATAATTTAACAACTCCTTTAAATTTTATAACTTTACTGTGACTTTTAGTATTTTCTCTAATTTAATCAATCAGGTACAACGCCATGAGTGTACTCATAGTCAAACAATACACTTGCTTCCCACGAACGAACGAGATTAAAAATTTCAATGATTGTTAATTCTGCCCCACCAAAATGCCCAAGATTACTAAAAAAATATATGTTCTCGCTTGAGATACCTGTAAAATTTATAAAATCATTATATCCTTTAATCTCTGTCCAAAACTTAACGGAGATTCTCCCATCAGGTTCGCTATTTCGCATAACCTCCAACAATCTATTTTCAATTTTATCGCACACATAACAGTCACCGCAAAGTCCGCAGTATTCGACTGGTTGGGGCTCGGTCGTATCGTTAGGCTCAGTCACTGGTGGCTCAGTCACTGGTGGCTCTGTTACAGGCGGCTCAGTCACTGGCGGTTCAGTTACTGGTGGCTCTGTCACAGGTGGTTCAGTCACTGGTGGCTCTGTCACAGGCGGCTCTGTCACAGGCGGTT
>Ga0082212_10009379_pt1 | contig 12629 bp, 13 predicted proteins | sample TergutNt197P3_FD_71548 | JGI IMG/M metagenome (GOLD analysis project Ga0082212, IMG submission 71548) | Neocapritermes taracua P3 segment gut microbial communities from Petit-Saut dam, French Guiana - Nt197 P3 | ecosystem: Host-associated > Arthropoda: Insects > Digestive system > Gut ... | reverse complement strand
TTTTGCTTGTATTAAAAGTGAAAAATGGCAAAAAAAAGCCGCCCAATACAGGACGGCTTTTTACATTCAGGCGTTAACTAAATATCGGCTCCGGGCAAGGCAAAGTAAGTCTTGAATTGAAGACTGATAACATGTGAGATAGCTGCGTTTTTGCCCACGAGTGGAAGCCCGTATTGGAGTACAAATTCCATGGGCAAGGGGGTATTTGTTAAAAACACACCTACATTGGGCTTTACAGAAAAAACATATCCGGATTTGCCAGACATCGAAAACCCTCCTCCTGAATAATCTTTACCAGGAGTAAATGAGTATGCTACCGGTAACCCCGCGTTAAGAATGATCCCGTCGGCAAGAGGCATGGAATAGGATCCCTCAAGTTCGAAATCCATGCTGTATTTGTGGTTTATTTTCACTTTGTTTGGAGCGTCTGGATCCAACATAGCTGTAGCAATAGCTGTTCCATATATAGCATAGTCCATACTATTTTTTAGATCCTGTTTGATGGGGTAAATTCTCGTATCGTTGTGGAAGTTCAGGGTGAAGCTTTCGTTGATAAGCCAGTCAAAATCCAACCATGCGCCAATGCCAAAAACATGTTTGTCTATGGGCATATTTGGCTTGCTTTTAGTATACTCTTTTGAAACATCAGGGCCGGGAAGAGGTACGAGTACACCGGCAGTTACGGCAAAACGGAACATATCATTTTCTATCGGTGCCTTTTCACCCAAAATCAGGAATTTGGCTCCGATCATCATGTCTGCCACGCCATTCACCGTGACATCTTTCTGGCCCATCACATTCGACGACCAGGGAGTCCAGCCCGGCGCCCATAGAACAGCGGCGGTAATCCAGTCGATAATTCCGAATTCCAGGGCCAACCCCAGGTTAAATACCTGCTGGGTGTTATCAAAACTATCCTTCTTTCCTTTATCATCCCATATACCTGGGGTAAGCATAAAGGCCGGGACCAATCTAACGCGGCCTACCATTGCCGGTAAAACAGTGGCTGTGTCAGCGAAAGCCATGGAGCCAAGGGCTACCAGAAGTAAGCTAAGTGCTATTAGCTTTTTCATCATTTTTCCTCCTAAAATTGTTGTTTTCTTTTACTTAAGTGACTGTTGTTATACGGGCTGCCTGCTGGTAAAAAAGCCTTGTAACAACCGGCGTAAATAGACCACCAATCAAAAATGGCAAATTAAGGAGGGGAAAAGTACTGGTTCCGGGCAGTGTGAAGTGTGTCCTTGTATATGATTATGCAAGGATGTAGAATAATAATATGCCAACGATTTCTATGTTTTATGGGATACTAATAAGAATGTATCTTGGAAAAAAAGAACATAATCCTCCTCACATTCATGCAATTTTTCAAAACAAGAAAGCAATTTTTGATATAAAAACCGGTGAAAAGACAGAAGGAAAATTGCCTGATGATAAAGAAAAATTAGTTTCTGCCTGGATAGTTTTACATAAGGATGAGTTATTGGCCAATTGGAAATTGGCTCAAGATGGTGAACTGCCATTTACTATTGATCCTTTAAAATAAATGGATAATTTATGTATTTGTCTGTAAACAAAGTAAAACCATTAAAAGATTATAAATTGAAATTGACATTTGAAAATAAAGAGATAAAAATATTTGATGTAAAACCATATTTGGACACAGGTTTATTTAAAACTTTAGCTGATGTAAATATTTTTAAAATGGTAAAAATTTCTTGTGATACAATAAAATGGCCCAATGGAATAGATTTAGATCCGGAAGTATTATATGAAAAAAGTAAAGCTTCCGTATAAAATATCAGCGGCCTGTTAATACAAAAAAGCCGCCCAACACAGGACGGCTTTTTACATTATGATAATGATTGATCATAGCGGTATTTCAAAAGCATATAAAAATTTAAAGATATATTAGCTCTCTTCCTTTTTTGCCAGGTCTGCTTTGGCAGCCAGGTGGATAATGGAGGCCCTGTGAGTCGATTAACCCGGAAAAAATTCACCTAAAATTGTGATTAACCCTCCATTTTTCCGCATTTTCGCAGGGTGAATTTAGGGTAGTTTCTAGTAAAATAAATGGAAAATAACCTTGACAAAAGCAAATTTGCCGATATAATATATGGGAAGGACGGGGTTCCTGTAGGAAAAAAAGTCTGAACGAAAAAAACGGTGGTCTATTTACGCCGGTTGTTACAAGGCTTTTTTACCAGCAGGCAGCCCGTATAACAACAGTCACTTAAGTAAAAGAAACAACAATTTTAGGAGGAAAAATGATGAAAAAGCTAATAGCGCTTAGCTTACTTCTGGCAGCCCTTGGCTCCATGGCATTCGCTGACACAGCCAGTGTTTTACCAGCGATGGTAGGCCGCGTTAGATTGGTCCCGGCCTTTATGCTTACCCCAGGTGCATGGGATGATAAAGGAAAGAAGGAAAGTTACGATGACACCCAGCAGGTCTTTAACCTGGGTTTGGCCCTGGAATTCGGAATTACCGACTGGATTAACGCCGCTATTTTATGGGCGCCGGGCTGGACTCCCTGGTCTTCGCATGCGGGAGGCAGTAAAGATGCCACTTCGAATGGTATGGCGGATATCATGCTCGGAGCCAAATTCCTGATTTTGGGTGAAAAAGCGCCGATAGAAAATGATATGTTCCGTTTTGCTGTAACTGCCGGTGTACTCGTACCTCTTCCCGGCCCTGATGTTTCGAAAGAGGTGGGAAAAAGCAAGCCAAATATGCCCATAGACAAACATGTTTTTGGCATTGGCGCATGGTTGGACTTTGACTGGCTTATCAACGAAAGCTTTACCTTGAACTTCCACAACGACACGAGAATTTATCCCATCAAACAGGATCTTAAAAATTCTACAGATTATGCAGGTCTGGCTTTACTTATTATAACGGGTGGTGGTGATCCAGGTAAATGGAAAATAAACCACAAATACAGCATGGATTTCGAACTTGAAGGATCCTATTCCATGCCTCTTGCCGACGGGATCATCCTTAACGCAGGATTACCGGTAGCGTACTCATTTACTCCTGGTAAAGAGTATTCAGGACAAGGAGCTTCGATGTCTGGTAAATCCGGCTATGTTTTTTCTGTAAAGCCCAATGTAGGCGTATTCTTAACAAACACCCCTCTGCCCATGGAATTTGTACTCCAATACGGGCTTCCTCTCATGGGTAAAAATGCAGGTATCTCACATGTTATCAGTCTTCAATTTAAGACTTACTTTGCGCTGCCCGGAGCCGATATTTAGTTAACGCCTGAATGTAAAAAGCCGTCCTGTGTTGGGCGGCTTTTTTTGTATTAGCTAAACGAAAATCATGGTTTGCTATTGTGTTTTATTTTTTTCAAATTCTGTTGCCGCTTTATGAATTTCTTCTATGGATTTTCCTTTCCACAAATTTTTATGCCATTCAGTATAATCGAAATTATTGTTTTTTATACTGGTTATAAAACGTTCAGTTTCAAGAACGCCAAAAGTTTTTAACAATAAATCTATTGCTTCTACTTTTAATACTGTTTCATTCCTCATTCAGTTCCTCCGTCATGCGTACAAAATCAATAGGATTGATAATTTGTATCTCTTTGATTTTTTTATTTATTAAACCAAGATCTGTTGTAATAAAATACTCGCATTGGCTTTCTATTGCACAGGCAATGTGAAGTGCATCACTTGCACGAATACCTTCTTGTTCAATTTCAGCGCCTCGCAGCAAAATATCTTCCGAAGATTTACATTTGTATTTTGCCATGGCTTCCCATGATTGAATTGAATTTCTGTTTTCAACAATTGGATTATTATTGTTTTCATAATCAGACATATAAGACCAAACCAGATCATATGTACCTTGCCTTATCTGATCCTGAATAAATAATTTTGCCGCTGTTTCCAGTTGATTTTTAATATTACTCTGATCATCAAATGGCCTGTTATAAGAACAATGATCCAGATATATTCGCATAATCCTACATTGACAGATAAAGCCCTATTTGCCTAGACAAGGACATACTTCACACTGCCCGGAACCAGTACTTTTTCCCTCCTTAAATTTGCCATTTTTGATTGGTGGTCTATTTACGCCGGTTTTTACAAGGCTTTTTTACCAGCAGGCAGCCCGTACAACACAGTCACTTAAGTAAAAGAAACAGCAATTTTAGGAGGAAAAATGATGAAAAAGCTAATAGCGCTTAGCTTACTTCTGGCAGCCCTTGGCTCCATGGCTTTCGCTGACACAGCTGAGGTTTTACCGGCAATGGTAGGCCGTGTTTATCTGATCCCAAGCTTTACCCATATGCCGGGTGGATGGGATCATAAAGGAAATTACAGCAGGGGTAATACCATTGATGTATTTAACCTGGGCTTAGCTGTAGAATTCGGGATTCTCGACTGGCTTTCTGCCGCCATTCAATGGGCGCCGGGCTGGACTCCCTGGTCAGATGTTGGAGGAGGCACTGTCAATACTAATGGTTTGGCGGACATGTTTGTCGGAGCTAAGGCGCTTATTTTAGGCGAAAAAGCACCGGTCGAAAACGATATGTTCCGTTTTGCCGTATCTCTTGGCATACTCGTGCCACTTCCAGGCCCTGATTTTACGAAAGAATTGACTAATGCTGTAGCTGGTAAAGATGCAACATTAGCCAGTATGGATAAACATGTTTTTGCTTTTGGCGGACGGTTAGACTTTGACTGGCTTATCACCGAAAACTTTACCCTGAACCTGCATAACGAAACAAGAATTTACCCCATTAAACAAGATTTTAAGCATGCCGGTCCAGAATTAGCGGGTGCTACAACAACGTTTGGAAACGGAAAAGTAAACTATAAATATCAATTAAGTTTTGAGCTTGAGCCGGCATATTCCATGCCTCTTGCAGACGGAGTCTACTTTAGCGCAGGTCTGCCGATAACCTATACACTTAATCCCGCTCCTACGTATTCAGATTATACTGAACCTGCACCGGGAGCTTGGGCGGCGGGGTTTGAAGCAGGATATCCGGGTCTTTTTAAATCCGGCTATAAACTGGCAGTAAATCCTGGTATAGGTATTTTTGTAACCACCACCCCACTGCCTTTGGAATTTAAAATCAACTATTCGCTTCCAGTCACAGGTAGCAATACCAAGGCCGCGCATACTTTATCGCTTCAATTCAGGGCATACTTTGCGTTGCCCGGAGCCGATATTTAGTTAATGCCTGAATGTAAAAAGCCGTCCTGTGTTGGGCGGCTTTTTTTTGCTATTCTACACTCTAAATACAAGCAAAAACGCACTTTCTCTCTTATAAGATGTCATAAAGTACATTATACTGGAGGCTATATTTATGGGTAAAACAAAAACCAGAAAACCGCAAATGGGACTCACTTTCGAAGATGTCTGGGCTATGTTCCAGGAAACCGACCGGAAATGGCAGGAGACTGATCTTAGAATGAAGGAAACAGATCGGAGAATGAAAGAAACCGACCGGAAGATCGGTGAACTGGGCAATCGTTTCGGAGAACTGGCCGAACATCTGGTTGCTCCCAATATAATGGAAAAATTTAACGAATTACACTTTACATTCGAAAACACCTCCAAAGATCACAGAATTTTTGACGCTTCAAAGAACTGTATCGCAGAAGTTGACCTGATGCTTCAGAACGGAGATATCGTTATGGTTGTAGAGATAAAAGCAAAACCGGTTCAAAAAGATGTACGGGATCATGTTAAACGTATGGAAATCTTACGCCGGCGCGCGGATGCTCATAACGACAGGCGAAAGATTCAGGGGGCAATAGCCGGCGCCATAATGACAAAATCAGTGCGGGACTATGCCCATAAAACCGGCCTTTATGTTATCGAGCAGACCGGAGATACGGTAAAAATAACCATTCCGGAGAACTTTAAGCCCGGAGAATGGTAGAGGGTCATTGTTCCGGTTGATAATATCCGGCGACAGTTGATAATATCCGGCTTGCAGAATCCGGCTTTTTTATATATAATCAAACCGTATGGCAAATATGTTTCAGGGAGAGATGGACCCGGAAATTGCGGCCCTTCTTGGAGCAGATGCTTCTGAAGAAACTCCCGATACAACAGCACCGAACTATTCGTCTCTTTTTAACGAGAACGACGGATCGGACGACAATAAAGAAAAAGAAGCCGAAATTGATCTTAATGCAGAAGGTTTTCCCGAAATAACCAAACGTTTCGAAGATAAACCAAACCCGGCCTTTTCAGATCCCAATTATTATAAAGCGGCCCTGACGGGGGAAGGGGACATAGCTCAGCGGGTTCATAATATTTTACAGAAGTATGTTAATACCAAGGACCCCAAAGATAAGGGCGTATATCGCCAGCAGGTAACCACTGCCTTTTGGGATTTTTTGGCCAGCGTAGCCCGCAAGGCTCCCGGAAAACTTCCCGATCCCAAGAAATATCTTCTTCGTTTTTTTATTCTTCACCCGACTTTTCTTAATAACGAACACCGGGAACTCTTTGCTAAAACAATAATCAACAATGATCTGAATCAGCCGGTTTATTATCTGGATGAATGGTTAAAGGCGGTCGGAACCGGAGTAATCCGGAATTCCCAGACTGACGAAGCAAAAGTTTCCAAATCAAACGTTTCAGCCAAACTGCAGGCCCTTCTTGATAAAGCCAACGGTAAAAGAGACGGTGCCCGCGGCCTTTTAAAAGCCAAGGATGAAGAACGGGGCAACATTGAACGTATCCTCAGAAGCCGGGTTAAAGACCTGACCGAACATTATCCCCTTGATGGTCTGCCCGATGTAAATTCCTGCTATACAGAAGTGCAAAAAAAGCTGTTCACCGAAGTTCATGAACTCCTGAAAAATCTTATTAAAAACGATCGTGATTTGGATTTATACCTTAAAGACTTCTATCAGGCGGAAGCGGATGTTAAAACTCTGGTCGGGAAAATTGCCGAAGAGGGAGGCGGGGCCGAGGTTGATATGGGAGCGGTTGATACGGAAATGAACACAGTGCGGCAAATGGCCAAGATGACCATAGGCCGCCAGGGAAATCATTTTCCGGTATTAACCAGTGAATATTTCCGCTGTGCTCCCAACGATTTGGCTTATCGCGAAAATGTAATCAGCATATTGGCAAAAATCGAAAGCATAGACCCCGAAGCTTTCTGCCGTTCCTATAAAAACAGAATGAACCGCATTGTTCCCTATGTAGTCCTTGTTCCCAGTTACGGAGATTACGGAGTTTGCTGGGAACCTTTTGATCGCTTTAACCGTGCTACAAGCCGGGCCCGTCTGGCCCTGCCGATGTATCCAAAGAATCTTTTTATAGCAATTCTTTCGGCCGTGGCAGATCTTCGCTGGCAGGTTGCCAAGGAAAAAGCTTCTTATTACTGGATGGAAGAAGGACTAACGGGACATTACTACCAATGGTTTCAGAAAATGAAGTTAAAGGGAGACCTTAAAGATACTTTTATCGACGATTATATTACCTGGATGACCAAGGAAAGTGAAGCAACTCAGAAACTGGACAAAGAAGTGCGGGGTATTTTCTGGCGGCATATACCTTTTGCCCAGTCCGTCAAAGAAAAATTACGCGGCCGCAGTTATACCTACCAGGATCTCTACCAGCGCGATTTAAACCGCGCTATGTCTGACGGTTATTGATCTCCGGATTGTTCCGGCTTATTGAGGGTCAGTTTTTTTTAGCCGGCATAAAAACGGTAATAAGAAGCAGAATCCCGAATATTACAACAAAAGAATCGGCCAGATTAAATGTTGGCCAGCGCTCGAATCCAAGAAAACCGTAGAATTTTATGCTGATAAAATCCACTACTCCGCCCGATCGGAAAATTCGGTCAATCAGATTACCTAATCCTCCGCCAAGTATACCCGCAAGCGCCCAGCGCTGTACCGCGGTAAATTCATCCGATTTAAAGTAGTATGCTATCAGAAAAACCAATACGGCAACGGGAAGCAGTACAAACAGAACCGGCTTTAACCAGTCAGGCAGATTATGTCCCAGACTGAATGCAATGGCAGTGTTTCGTACATGGTAGATCCATAAAAAATCATTGTTAAAGACATCGGAAATAAAGGTATTGTCTACAGGCCAGTTTTTTACAATGAATGTTTTGGAAAGCTGGTCGGTGATAAGTGCAAAAGCTGTCAGGGATACGGGCAGCAGTTTTTTCCTGATCATATTTTTCCTTTACAGTCCTGTCGGAATATTTACGAATTCCGTGTCTATGTTGAGTGCAGCAGCACATTCTGACATTAATTTACGAACTCCCCAAACTTCGGTAGCATAGTGGCCGCCTGCAATCAAATTCATCCGTCCTTCCATGGCCGGATGGTAAATGCCGTGACCGATTTCCCCTGTAATATAAAGGTCCACCCCTTCTTCCAGAGCCTGGAGCGCTTCAATCGAAGCGCCGCCAGAAATTACCGCACAGGTTTCATTGACTTCTTTTCCAAACGGAAAGACTCCCAGAGGGTTATTTTCCATAAAATTAATGGCTTTTACTGCCTCATCCGTGGTTAATGGCTTTTTCAGTTTTCCCATATAGCCGATTTTTTTACCGTGATAAAGACCGAAAGGCACGGGGTCTTCTATGCCTAAAAGTTCCGCCAGAGCTGCATTGTTCCCCAAACGCGGGTGTTGATCCAGCGGCAGATGAACCGCATAGAGGGCAATGTTATTATCCAGTAAAAATCGAATGCGCTCGCGATGATAATCTTTAAGAGACAGCGGAGAACCCCAAAAAAGGCCGTGGTGTGCAAAAAGCAGATTACCGCCGGCTGCCGCACAACGTTTAAAACTTTCAAGACATGCATCCACGGCAAAAACTATTTTTTTAATTTCACAGCCGTCATTATCGGCCTGGATACCATTCATGGATGAATCAACATTCATAAAACCTTCGATATCAAGAATCGATCGAAAAAAAGCGTCCAGAGCCGCAGTGTTTTTTATAGCTGTACTGTTTGTTTTATTCATGCGCACACTGCCTCTTGGCAGGAGTATAGTCTGTACACCGGGAATTTACCAGACCCCTCCCCGTTTAAAATAAATGTTGTTATCCAGAGAAGTCTTTGTAAGAAGAATTTTTTGCGGTTCGGCGGGATTTAAAACTTCCTCACTCTCCGCAACTAAACCTTCGTTTTCTGCAGGTTCCGCAGTTATGGCAGTTGAATTTTCCAAAACCAGGACGGCAAAATTTGTAATAAGTGAAGCTGTCAGTTCCGGCCAATTACGTTCTGTTTGTGTATGTTCGGCTCCGCGAAATAAAGAGCTAAAAATAGGATAATACACGGGACTGGCGGAATAATCAAACGGACCGGCGCCGGGAACAGCAGCAAGAAGAGCTGCATTTCTGGAGGCGTCAAAGGCCCGGAGTATTGTTTCATACCGGTTTGATCTTCCGCTGACAGCACGGTCGGAAAGCATAAATAAAATTGGTAAACCGGGTTTGGGTATTTCCGAGATATGCGTTATTTTTTGCGGAACCAGTCGGTTAAGTAATATCCCAATTTGCCGGAAAAACGCCCTTATTGGATCCGATGCAGGCGGAGGCGGGCCAGGCGGAGGATCACTTTCCAGCGATGAAAGTAAAGGAGCTTCAATCGTAACGATCCCCCGTACCTGTGGGTAAGCCGCGGAAAAATCATTACGGGATGCCAGTACGGTAAGAGCCGATCCTCCGGCCCCATACCCGGCCAAAAAAATTATGTTTTTGTCGGTATTGTCCGGAAGATTAAGAAAGGTCTTGTTTTCAGTCAATTCATGGAGGATATAAAGAGTATCCTGCTTTCGGCCTTCTTCCAATACACGGCCGCCGGCATTGGCTTTTGTATAATGTAAACCCCGGCTTAGTACATTGCCAAGCCGGTAAAGACCAGGAATATCCAGCCGTACCGGCATCCCGTTCCGATCGAAAGACGGCGAATCAAAATTCAGCCTGGAATAGGTAAGTACGGTAAAACCCCGGTCCCGCAGCGACATGCAGACTTCATCAACTACGATAAAAGAACCTGCCACCGGAGGTAAGAGTATCAGCAATGGCCTGAGCCCGGGGTTTTCCTGAGAATTCATATATTCTGTATCAGGACCATAAATCCGTACATGGAGTTTCCCTTTCTGCAGAAATACGGTTCTTACCCCGTCGACACTAAGATCTGTATCCATGGGAGGGGCAAAATGGATGGCGATCCATAAAGTAAAAACGAAAGCCACGGCAGAGCCAAGGGTAAAAAACAGGCCTTTATCCCGGTAAGCATCGCTTTGCAAACCGAAAAATAAGGCTAAAAAGTCCGACAAGTTGGCGATAACAAGGAAAACAGCATATATGAGCAGGGGGATGCACTCCGGCCTGAAACCGTAAGCGGGAAAAATTCCAATAATAATACCAAGAGCAAGGAGCGGGCAAACGGTTAACCCGGTTAATTTCCATAATCCCCTGATAAGAGGTCTGATAATTGACAAAAACAGAAAAAAAGCTGCAAGGTATTCGAGTATTACCAATTCCATTATTTACAGTATAATGGCTCAAGAGTATTGCGTGAAGCCGCCGATTATGTTATTATACCAGAAAAATATATTTGATTAAGGATAAGTTCATGCCGGCTCAGGAACTGGTCGTTGATGATGAAAAAGTAAAAAGAGCGGTTCAGTCAGGTATACCCCTGACAATAACCACTTATACACTCCCACACGAAATAGAAGTCTATGTAGAACAGGTATTAGCCATTTTTCTGAAACAGGTAGACCAGGAAAGGCTGAAAGACTATGTGGTTTACTGCGTTCAGGAACTGGCTGTTAATGCCAAAAAAGCCAATACCAAGCGGGTATATTTTATCGAACGCGGTCTGGACCTTAGCAATCCGGAAGATTACAAGCTGGGGATGAGTAACTTTAAAGAAGATACGCTTTCCGACATTGGTCATTACCTGCAGCTTCAGAAGGACAAAGGGCTTTATATAAAACTGATTTTCCAGGTCAGAAAAAATATCATTTATATTGAAATACGGAATAATATAGCCATTACCAAAACCGAACTGGTTCGTATTCACGACAAGTTAGCCCGTTCCAGGCAGTACAATAACCTGGAAGATGCCCTTTCCCAGGTTCTCGACGATTCGGAAGGCGCCGGCTTGGGGCTGGTTATTCTTGTACTAATGCTCAAAAAGATGGGGTTGGACGAAGACTGCTTTGATATTATGGGAACCGAAACGGAAACCATTGCACGGATAATTATTCCTTTGGATAAGACCAGGCTGGAAAATCTTTCAAACCTGTCCAAAACCATTGTAGACAGCGTTAACTCCCTCCCTCAGTTTCCGGATAATATTGTGTTGGTCCAAAAGATGATTGGCGACCCTAAATCGGAAATGGCCGATATTGCACGGAAGATTTCCATGGATCCGGCATTAACTGCAGACCTTCTTAAAACAGTCAATTCCGCACAATATATGCTGGCCAAAAAGGTGGATAATATTTCCGAAGCCGTCAAACTGGTCGGTATGCGGGGTATTAAAAACCTGCTGTTCTCTTACGGAACCCAGAAGATACTGGGCGACGATACTAAAGAAAAAGAAGCTCTTTGGGAACACTCCTACAAAGCGGCATTTTATGCCTACAATCTGGCCAAAAACTTTAAAAAAGATCACAATCTGCTGGATGACGCCTATGTGGGAGGCATACTTCACGATATGGGCAAGATTATATTTGCCAGTGTTCATCCGGAGCTTCTGGAAAAAATAAAAACGTTCTGCGCCGACAAAGGAATGCCCCCTTCAACTTTTGAGGATCTTTCCACAGGAATGAATCATGCGGAAATCGGCAGCATGGTGGCGGAAAAGTGGAATTTCCCCGAACAACTGGTTCATGCAATCCAATTCCACCACGATCCCGCGGCCGCTTCTCCGGAAGAACGGGATCTGATTTATACGGTATACCTGGCCAATATGCTCTGTGAATATGAAACCGGTAACGTCAGTTTAGATCAGTTTGATACCCAGGTATTGGATAACTTTGGCATTACTTCGAAAAAACAGATAGATGCTTTACTTGAGCGTTTCTCTGACGGATTCAAAAAAGAGAATCAATAACCTGCCGCTTAATTACAATAATTTCCGGGAAGCATAACTGCTCCTTTTTGTGCAATTAAACGGCAATGGTTACAGTATTTCCTTATCAGTTTCTTTATAGAAAGTCGCCATGGGATTGTTTACCATCAGGATTGGCTGATGAGTAGCATCCAATGTATCACGCCAGAGATTGCCTTCTGGATCCACCTGGCTGCGCCGGGAAACTACCGCTTTTATGGGCAGATGGACAAATTCATTGTTTACCAGGCCAATAACGCATTTGTTTTTTCCCGCCATGGCTGCATGTGCCGCGGCATTTCCCAGCCGTTCGCAGTATATTGAATCACTGGGATTGGCCTGTGCCGATCGGATCATATAGCTGGGATCGATGTATTTTAAATTAATTTCTATTCCTTTATCGTCAAAGTATTCGGATATTCTGTCCTTAACAAAGGGGCCTACATCGACCATTTTGACATTGCCTCCGGCGTCGGTTTTTACTTCCTTAATCAACTGATCCTGCATGGCTCCCTCTGCAACAACAATTACCGCATGTTTGGAACGCTTAAGCCG
>Ga0082212_10009378_pt1 | contig 12630 bp, 11 predicted proteins | sample TergutNt197P3_FD_71548 | JGI IMG/M metagenome (GOLD analysis project Ga0082212, IMG submission 71548) | Neocapritermes taracua P3 segment gut microbial communities from Petit-Saut dam, French Guiana - Nt197 P3 | ecosystem: Host-associated > Arthropoda: Insects > Digestive system > Gut ... | reverse complement strand
TGGGTAAAATACGTGTGCGTTTCGCGCCCAGCCCTACCGGGCCGCTGCATATCGGCGGGGCGCGTTCGGCTTTGTTCAATTATCTGTTGGCCGCGCGGGAAGGCGGAGATTTTATCCTGCGCGTGGAGGATACGGATTTGGAGCGTTCCAGTAGGGAATCGGAGCAAAACATCATCGAGAGCCTGCGCTGGTTGGGCATAGAATGGAACGAAGGCATCGGCGCGGGAGGTTCCTTCGGCCCCTACCGGCAGACGGAACGCCTGCCCCTGTATACGGCAGCGGCGCGGCAGCTGATAGATACGGGATACGCCTATACCTGCTATTGCTCGGAAGAGGAGCTAGAGCAGGTGCGCACGGCCCAGCAGGACGCCGGGCAAACACCCCACTATAACGGGGCCTGCCGTGCGCTCTCGCCGGAGGAACGGGCGGCCAAGGAAGCAGCGGGCATGAAACCGGTAGTACGATTCGGCGTGCCGCAAAACCGGGAGCTGATCATAGAAGATATGGTGCGTGGGCGGGTAGTTGTCAACAGCGACGAGATCGGCGGCGATTTCGTCATCCTCAAATCGGACGGACTGCCTACCTACAATTTTGCCGCGGTAGTAGATGATTTTCAGATGCAGATCACGCATGTGGTGCGCGGCGAAGAGCATTTGCCCAATACGCCCCGGCAGTTGCTGATGTACTCGGCCCTGGGCTATGCGCCTCCTACCTTCGCTCATGTATCCTTGATTTTGGGGCCGGATCATAGCAAGATGAGCAAGCGCCACGGCTCGGTATCGGTGGTCAACTACCGTGCGGAAGGCTTTTTGCCGCAAGCGCTGGTCAACTTCCTGGCTCTCTTAGGCTGGAGCCCGGAAGGGGAGCAGGAGCTTCTAAACATGGAGCAGCTTAAGGAGCAGTTTTCCTTAAACCGCGTCTCCAAAAGCCCGGCCGTGTTCGATATAGCCAAGCTGCGCTGGCTCAATGCCCAATACCTGCGCGCCTTACCAATACCGGATATCACCGCGGGCATAACCCCCTATTTACCGCAGGATTTTGGCGCAATGCGCGCGATGCTCTTGGCCGAGACCTTGGCCCATCACCTGGAAACCTTCGCAGGAGTGAGGGATCATCTGCCGCTGATAGAGGGAGCTAAGCGGCCCGCCTTGGACGAGGAAGCCGCGGCGGTGCTGGCCCAGGAACATGTCCCGGGGCTTGTGCGCTCCTTCATAGCCCTTATTGAGGGCATAGATGAGCAAGAATTCAACGCCGCCTCTGTTAAGGATGCTATCAAACAGGCGGGCAAGGAAACCGGCGCTAAGGGTGCGGCGCTGTTTATGGTGCTGCGCGTAGCCATCACCGGCTGTATGCACGGGCCGGATCTGGATAAAATTGCGGCGCTGATAGGGAAAGAAAACCTTTTAAAGCGATTAACGATGGACAATTAATGTAGCATAAAAAATTCTTGCCGCACCAAGGTGTGGCAAGAATGTAAATAACGCTAAAACCGATTTTTCATGAATTTTTGCTATCATATTTGAGGATGCCACAGTTGTTCCGCCGCCCACACATCTTCCAGCGCCTTATAGAACAGTTCGGCTTTTTTACTGATGTGTACGTTCATAAACAATTTTTCCTTTCTGTATTGCGTCAAAAAAAGCTCCACCATTTTCAGCAGTTTTTTGAACCTGGCAATCTGTTTGAAAAAACACATCATATCGAGTACGGATGTTTTGATGCTTTCTTTTGAGATAAACAGCCGTTGACAATTCTGCTTCATCCTCAAAAGAAAAATCTTTTCCGTTTTTAATTACCAATAGGTCGAGGTCGCTTTTGTCGTTAGGAATTCCATAAGCGTATGAACCAAATAGAATAATTTTATCAGGGTCGGCTACTTCGGCTACGAGATTTACAAATTGTTTGATTTCTTCGTTGCTATACATAACACCCCTCCTATATTGCATATTATAGCAAATTCTCCGGTGGATTACAACAGGGGATTTTGCATGAACGAAACGAGGAAATTCAGGGGTGGCCAAAAAAACTGGTGTTTAATACGCAAAAGATGCACATAAGAACTGTATCATATGTTATTATAATATTCAGGAGCATTAATAAAAGGAGGAAATATGACCATACGCCTATATAACAGCAAATCCCGGCAAAAGGAGGATTTTACGTCCTTGCAAGAAGGCCGGGTGGGTATGTATTGCTGTGGACCCACGGTATATAATTACATCCACCTGGGCAATGCGCGGCCGCTGGTGGTGTTCGATACCATCCGGCGTTACCTCAAGTGGCGCGGTTTTGATGTAACTTATGTGCAAAACTTTACCGATGTGGACGATAAAATCATCCAGCGCGCCACCGAGGAAAACATCAGCGCCGAGGCGGTGGCGGAGAAATATATCGCCGCCTACTTTGAGGATGCGCTAGCCTTAAATGTGCTGCCCGCCGATGTGTATCCCCGCGTTACCGGGCATATACCGGAGATAATTGCTATGATAGAAGAGATTATAGGGCACGGCCACGCTTATGAGGCGGCAGGAGACGTGTATTTCGACGTGCGCTCTTTCCCCGCCTATGGCAAACTTTCCGGCCGCGATATAGATGAGATGCGCAGTGGGGCGCGGGTCTTGCCCGGCGAGGTCAAGCGCGACCCGCTGGATTTTGCCTTGTGGAAAGCGGCCAAACCAAACGAGCCCGCTTGGGATAGCCCCTGGGGGCAAGGCCGCCCCGGCTGGCATATAGAGTGCTCGGCCATGAGCTGTAAATATCTGGGCGCGGATTTCGATATACACGGCGGCGGGGCGGATTTAGTTTTCCCTCATCATGAGAACGAGCTGGCCCAAAGCCGGGCGGCCTTAGGCAGCGGTTTTGCCCGCTACTGGCTGCATAACGGTTTTATCACCGTGGATAAAGAAAAGATGAGCAAAAGCCTGGGCAATTTCTTCCTGCTGCGGGAGATTTTAGCCAAATTTCCCGGCGATGTGGTGCGCTTTTATCTGCTTAGCACCCATTACCGTAGCCCCATTGATTTCGCCGACGATAAGCTGGCCGTGGCAGCAAAAAGCCTGGAACGAATACGCAATAGCCAACGTCTGTTGGAAGAAGCGAAGGCACGGGCGACGGATACCCCGGCCCGCCTGCTAAAACGCTGCCAAGAGGTGCGGGAAGAGTTCATTGCCGCCATGGATGATGATTTCAATACCGCGCTGGCTATTTCCGCCATCTTTACCTTCTGCCATGAGCTGAACAGCTATTTGAGCGAAGGTGAGTCCCCTGCGCATGCCGATATAACAGCGGCCGAGCAGCTTTTCGCCGATTTTGAGGCGGTGTTGGGCATGATAAAGCCCCCGGCGCAGGATTCGGGTGGCCTCACAGAACCGCTGCTGGAACTGTTGCTCAAAGTACGGGAGCTTTCACGGGCCAAAAAAGATTGGGCCGCCGCCGACTTTATCCGCGACGGTTTGAAGGAATTGGGTATCGTCATAGAAGACACACCTCAAGGGGCACGGTGGAAAATGCAAAATTAAGAATGCAGGATTAGCATGTGATGCAAACGATTTTCCACCTCATCCAGTGATTTACTGCCCCATTTTTTATAGATATGGGGTAATAAAGCTTAATACGAAGGAGTAACTGTGGCAAACGTGGATAAAACGGAAAACAAAACCCGCGCCAACCTGCCATCGCTCGCTTTGGCCTATATCGGCGATGCGGTATACGAACTGGCCGTGCGGGAGCACGTGTTGAAAAGCGGAGTCTATAAGGTGGGCGAGCTGCACGAAAAAGCCGTGGCCTATGTGCGGGCAGAGCGGCAATCGGCGCTGTTTGCCGAAATAGAAGCGCTCTTAAGCGAGGAAGAACTGGAGATATTCCGCCGCGGGCGTAATGCTAAGGGCGGCCATCAACCCCCTAATGTCAGCGTGGGGGCTTACCGCCGAGCTACCGGTCTGGAAGCGCTGATCGGCTACCTTTACCTGCGCCGGGAGCAAGAAAGACTGGATAAGATATTCGCGGTGTTGTTCAGGGAGGAAAAATAGACAAAAGAGGGCCGGCGTTTTATTCTAGTGTGAGCGGTAAAAAAATTATAAAAACTTGAAAGAAAATCATGGATATTATTGTATTTATAGCGTATAAGTAATACGGCAGGCCAAAATTATTCTTTTAAGGAGTGGTTTCATATGCTGGCAACTAAAAGTTTTGGGGTGAATTTAATACAGTATTTTTAAGACAACCATAAGCCAAATTATTCTGTGAACTATGGCACGATGGAGTATCGTGTTTTTTGTTGCTTATTTACGGCAACAGCCATATTTTGCGGTCAGCCGCGGCAGTGTTGCCGTGGTTTTTTGTGCTGATTTAAAATTAAAAGGAGATTTAATGGATACAAAAACCACCATTATTACCGGCGAAAAGAACTGGTTGGAATATACCGCGATAACCCAGCTTAAAGCTTTGGCAAACCTCGACGGAGTTGTAAAGGTCGTTGGCTTGCCCGATTTGCATGCGGGGAAAACTCCGGTGGGGCTTGCGCTGGTGACGGAAAGCAAAATCTATCCCCATATAATCGGGAATGACATCGGTTGTGGCATGAGCTTTTACTCGACCGAAATAGCAGCAAGAAAAATGAAGCTTGATAAATGGGTCATGCGGCTTAACAACATTAGGGAACTGGCTGATCTCGAAACAGCTAATCCCTATGACGAGCCCAGCCCAATATACGATTTGGGAACCATAGGCAGCGGAAACCATTTTGCCGAATTTCAGCTGATTGATGAAATCTTTGATAACAAAGAGTTTGCAGTGCTAAATTTGGATGAAAACATGGTTTATCTGCTAATACACAGCGGTTCGCGGGGCTATGGACACAGTATAATATCGGATTTTAGGGAGATCGGATATGAAGGCGAAAGTGCGCAGGCATATCTCGCCAAACATGACGACGCGCTGAAATGGGCAAAGCGCAACCGCGATATTGTGGCCGATAAGCTGTTGGATCATCTGGGATACATTCCAAATAACAGAAAAGTTATCGAGTGCAGCCATAACTTTGTGGAGCAGCAAAATGGCTTATTCATCCACCGCAAAGGCGCTGTTTCCACGGAAAAAGGCCCGGTCGTGATCCCCGGTTCGCGCGGTTCCCTCACCTATATTGTAAAACCGCTCGCAAGTGCGGAACACACCGCCTGTTCCGTCTCCCACGGCGCCGGACGCAAATGGGCCAGGAGCCTATGTAAATCGCGTATCAGGGATAAATATGACAAAGATACCATCCGGCGCAATAAGTACAAAGGAAGGGTAGTATGTCACGACACCAATTTGCTGTTTGAGGAAGCTCCCGAAGCGTATAAAAATATCGAGACCGTGATACAGATTTTACTGAGTCAGGGATTGATCAAAGTAATAGCAACGCTCAAACCGTTGCTGACATATAAGGGGTGAGGCTATGATATTACAGATTTCATCGGGAAACGGACCGGCGGAGTGCGAATTGGCGGTGGGGAAGTTTTTGCAGATACTCAAACAGGAGATCCCTGATATGGAGATACTAAGCGAAACAAAAACCAAATATGCCGGCTGTTATAGATCCGTCGTAATTTCTACAAAACAAGATGTATCTTATTTGCCGGGAACAGTAAAATGGATTGCCCAAAGTCCCTTCCGGCCGAAGCATAAAAGGAAAAACTGGTTTATCGATATCAGCTTATTAGATGAAAAGCCCAAAACAGATTTTTCCGCAAGCATCGTGCGTTTTCAAACATTTCGCTCCCGCGGTCATGGCGGGCAAAATGTAAACAAGGTTGAAACAGGAGTGCGCGCTATACATATACCCACAGGGCTCAGCGTTACTTCAACCGAGGCGCGCACCCAGCATCTCAATAAAAAAATCGCGCTCAACCGCTTGAGCGAAATAATAACCAAGCAGGACCTTGACGCCCAAAATCTCATGAAACAGACCATGTGGCTGCAGCATGAGCTTGTGGAACGCGGCAATCCCCGCCGGGTTTATGTGGGCATGGAATTTGAAAGGAAAGGTACATGAATATTGGAATAACTGTAAATCAAAAAGAACTTCTTGATGTGCTTTTAAATGTCGCCTTGGTGCGCCCCGTGTTTATCTGGGGTGCGCCGGGAATCGGCAAATCATCTATTGTGGAAAGATTTGCCGATTCCCTGGGGTTGCCTTGCGTATCTCTTCTGGGCAGTCAGTTGGCGCCGGAAGATATCATCGGCGTACCGCAAATCATAGACGGTAAAAGCGTGTTTTGCCCGCCCCGCATTATCGCACAGGACGAGCCGTACTGCCTGTTTTTGGATGAACTCAACGCCTGTTCACAGGAGGTGCAAAAGGCGTTTTACAGCCTGATACATGACCGGCGTATCGGTGAGTATTTTTTGCCGGAGGGTTCCATCATTGTCGGCGCGGGCAACCGTGCGCAAGACAACGCCATAGTAAAGCCTATGTCTTCCGCGCTGATCAATCGGATGTTTCATGTGGAGTTGGTTGCTTCCCACCGCGACTGGCTGGAATGGGCCAGCCAAAACGCTATTCATCCGTACGTTATCGAATACATAGGTTTGCGTCCGGATCATCTGTGGAAGCAAGCGCCCAAAACGGAGGAATCTTTCTCTACTCCGCGTTCTTGGCATATTTTGTCCGACGCGATAAAAAGCTATGGAGAAAACATCACGGAAGCACAGCTGGAAATTCTGGCATCGGGATGCCTCTCGCCGCAACATGCCACTCAATTTTGCGCCTTCACAAAGCAGATCCACAATCGTTACACGCTCTCGGCTATTATCAGTGGCGGGCAAAAGTGGCCATATGCTCCCGGTGATAGGGATATGCTGTACTTTCTTGCCCAAAGCTTTAGGGCGCGGCTTATTAAGGAACTGCCGCCGGACAAAAATAATCTTTCCGGCGCAGCGCGGGAATTGTCTTTTGTGGCGAAAGCGCTAATGAAGGATTTATCAAACATCAGCTTAGAAATCGCGCAGATGGTGGTAGCGTCCGATGGCGATTCCGCATTGCCCGCCTGGTTCATTGTTGAAATTATTCGGGATTTACCAAGATTGGCGGTGAAAAAATAATGTCAAGAACAAAAAAGAATAAGCAAATTCAACTGGATATCGCCACACAAAATTTTCAAGCAGGCTATCAAATCGTTTATGAGCATCCCCTATTTTATATGTTGCTAAATGCGGCGCGCTGGTGGCGGGATAAAAACTGTAATTACCCGGAAAAGGGGCTTGCTTTCGTCACACATAACGGATATATTTTTTGCAACCCACGCTGCCTAGCTGAGCCAAAAGAATGGGCGCGGGCGATTGCGCATTGCCTCTTGCATTTGGGAATGGAACATTTTCAGAAAAAAGAACATCCTCTTGAATGGAATATTGCCTGCGATTGCGTGGCCGAAAAGTTTTTGGGCGACTTAAAATTCGGCGCGCTCACATATGAGCGAACGCTGCCTGGCGGTATCTTCAATGAAGAAAGACTTTACGGTAAGCTATGTGAAGGAACAGATAAGAAAGAATACATGGGCTTTGGAACAGCGGGAGATTTGGCTTTGGATATGCTGTTTAGCAGCAAGGAGTGGCCCCGCTATAGCAAGCCGCCACAGTGGGTAAAGCTATTTGCGGCTGGTTTGTCCGCCGCTGTACACAGCGCGGTTAACGTGGCTGCCGGAGAACAGCAAACTCTTTACGGCAGTCCCGATGGATCCGTGAACAGCGCCGCCTATCGCGCTAAACAGTGGTTTGTATCAAGCTACCCTCTGTTGGGCGCTATTGCCGCTAATTTTAAGCTTATTGAGGATGTACAAATCTGCCAGCGCATGAAAATCACTGTTGCCGCCATTTCACCGACCTTGTCCGAAATCTATATCAACACCGCATATCAATTAGATGCACAGGAAATGCGCTTTGTAATGGCGCACGAGTTTTTACACACCGCGCTCAGGCACGATACCCGGCAGGAATGGCGGGACGCTTATTTGTGGAATGTGGCTTGCGATTATGTGATCAACCAATGGCTGACAGAAATGGGGGTTGGTGAGCGCCCGGAGGGCCTTTTATACGATGAACAGTTCAAAGGAATGAATGCCGAGGCGATTTATGACCGCATTGTTACCGATATGCGCACTTATCGCAAGCTGGCAACATTGCGCGGAGTAGGGCTGGGAGACATTTTACCAGGCCGGCATAGTTCCTCCGCCGATATGGATTTGGATGAATTTTACCGCCGGGCACTTGCGCAAGGCCTATCCTATCATCAAGAACAGGGGTGCGGCTATCTGCCGGAGGGCTTGATCGAGGAGATAAGGGCTTTAGCGCATCCACCCATTCCGTGGGATGCGGAACTGGCCCGCTGGTTTGACGAGCAATTCACGCCGCTTGAAAAAAACCGCTCCTATGCCCGGCCCAGCCGCCGCCAATCCTCCACGCCGGATATTCCCCGCCCAAATTGGGTCGTTTTCCAGGGCGCGCTGGACGGCAGGACTTTCGGTGTGGTATTAGATACCTCCGGTTCTATGGATAGAGGATTGTTGGCTACGGCGCTGGGCGCCATTGCCAGCTATAGCGCTGCCAGGGATGTTTCAGCCGCCCGGGTAGTGTTTTGCGATGCGGAGGCTTACGACGCAGGTTATATGAAACCGGAAGATATTGCCGGAACCGTGAAAGTAAAAGGCCGCGGCGGTACGGTGCTTCAACCGGGCATTGACCTGCTTGAAAAGGCTGAGGACTTTCCCAAGGAAGCGCCGGTTTTGATCATAACGGATGGGTACTGCGATAAGGTTGTTCTTCATGGCCGCGAACATGCTTATTTAGTTCCGCAAGGCGCTAATCTGCCCTTTGTTCCGAAGGGAAAGGTGTTTAGGATGAGGTAGAAATATATTCTACTCTTCCTCTCCCATCAGCCTATCCAGCATGATGGAGGCGGCGCTACGCACGGAAAGGTGATTGTATTCCCCCGTGCCGTACAGAGGCCGCAGGCGGAATTCTGCCTGTTCCAGCACTCCCGGGGCTAGGCCCCAGCCCGTGCCCAGCAGCAGGAGATAATGGCCGCCTTCCTGCTCCATGAGGCGGCGCATGTGGCTGTGGGTCACGCTGCCGCTGCCGTCCCGCGCGCTGGTGGAAATCAGCCGGGGGGGTGCGCCGTAGGTTTGCTCTATTTGCATGCAAGCCTCTTCAAGGGAGGGACTCAGCGCCACCAGTTCCAGCGCCTGGCCACGATCCGGGTTATAGCGCGCGCCAAAGCCCTGTTGCCAATGATCCAGCAAATCTGCCATCAGCCGGCGTTGCGGCTCTATGGGCTGTACCAAAAAGTAGCGACTTATGCCATAGGTAGCGCAGGCCCGCGCAATATCGTGCAGATCCAGGTTGGTGAGGGAGGTGTTTATCACCTGCTTTTTTTTGTTCAGTACCGGATAATGCAGCAAAGCTACGAAGAGACGGAAAGGCCGGCTTTGCTGCTGTCGCAAGCGTGCTGCGTAAGCAGCCTCTTCCTCGCTTAGCGGAGCGCAGGCCAGCAGTTTTGGGCGATAGGTGAAGGTGCGTTCCACCGCTTTCTCCCGCCGCCAGCGGCTGATGGCCGCATGGTCGCCGTTTTGCAGTATGAGCGGAACCTCCCGCCCTTCAAACACGGGCGGTCGCGTATAATGCGGGTATTCCAAAAGCCCGGCGGAAAAACTTTCCTCCAGGGCGCTTTCTTCGTGGCCCAGCACACCGGGGAGCAAGCGCGCCACGCTGTCCGCGATGGCCGCTGCGGCTATTTCCCCACCCGTCAGCACAAAATCGCCCAGAGATATCACATCCGTGGCCAGTCCTTGCAGCACACGCTCGTCTATACCTTCGTAATGGCCGCAAATGATAATTAGCTGATGTTCTTGGGCCAATTCTTGCGCAAGGGCTTGCGTATAGGGCCGCCCTTGTGGGCTGGTGACGATGATGCGCGGGGTGGCACAGCCCGTGACGGCGCGCGCAGCAGCGAAGATGGGCTCCGGCTTCATCACCATGCCCGCGCCGCCGCCATAGGGGCGGTCATCCGTAATATGGTGCTTATCCACGGTATAATCGCGGATATTGTGCACGGTAAGCGTCAAAAGACCTGCCGCCCGCGCCCGCCCCACCATACTCTCGTCCAGAGGCGCGAACATGCTGGGGAATAATGTCAGGATATCTATTTTCATAATAACACACCAAAAAACAATTATTTTTTCATATGCCACCATATATAGTGGCATATACGCCTCGTATATGGAGGCACCGCTAATCACAATTAATTGTCTTTCAGCCCTTCCGGCAATTCAACGTCCATGCGTCCGGCAGCAAGGTCGATGTTTTTTACCACGGCTTTTAAGGCCGGTATCCAAATTTCCCCGCCAGCCTCATCCTGCATAACGTAAATATCATTAGCCGGGCGGGAGAGTACTTCCGTAATTTTGCCCACATACGCCCCGCGCTCATATACCGTAAGGCCCAGCAGCTGATAGTGATAGTACTGCCCTTGTGGCAACTTCGAAGTATCCGGCTCTGCAAGCAGTTGCACGCCTAAAAACTCCTCCGCCGCCTCGCGGCTTTCTATGCCGGCGAAAGCTATCAGCAATTTCCCCTGATGCGGCGTAACGCTCTCAATAATCAGCGAACGCGGTAGAGTTTTTTCCGACTTCTGTCTTCTAGCCTCTGGCCTCTGAATGTATATACGGCTACCCATGGCAAAGCGGGCCGGGTTATCGCTCAGGCTTTCCACTTTCAGCAGACCGCGCACCCCATGCGGGCCATGTATCACGCCCACCAGTATCAGGTCATTGTCAGGCATGGGCTCCTCCATAACTTAAAAACACAAGCGCATGGCAAAGCCATGCGCTTGTGTTTTTATTCGATTTCTAAATTGCACCTTTTGCCTTCCTTGGCTGCGACGGCCTTCAGTACCACGCGCATGGCTTTGGCAATACGCCCCTGTTTGCCAATCACCTTACCCATATCCTCCGCCGCCACTTTCAGTGTTAGTTCCAGGCTGCCTCCCTCTTCCTTCGCGGTGACCGATACGGCCTCCGCATTCATCACCAGGGACTTAGCCATGTGTTCTACCAATTTCTTCATGATACCATCCCTTTCGCTTCTTCCACCAAGACTGTCGGATTATTTAATGCCCGCCTTCTTGAACAGGGATTTTACCGTTTCTGAAGGTTGTGCGCCGTTCGCCAACCATTGATTGGCCTTTTCGGCGTCGATATGGATCTGCGCTGGGTCGCGCGTGGGGTCGTAATAGCCTATCTCCTCAATGAAGCGCCCATCACGCGGATAACGCGAATCGGACACCACCAAGCGGTAAAACGGAGCCTTTTTAGCACCCATCCTCTTTAAACGAATCTTTGTTGCCATTCTTTCACCTCCTTAATAAATTCTAAAATGAGTAACTCTATTTACCCGTCATTGCGAGCCGCGAAGCGGCGTGGCAATTCAGAAAAGCCTGTATCAACTGCAAAAACTGGATTGCTTCGCTTCGCTCGGTTGACGAAGCACGGTTTTTAGAGGTTTTAAAACGGCAGTTGCAAACCTCTGTTGAATTTACCCTTTTTGCCGCTTTGCATGGCGTTAAGTTGCTTCATCATCTTTTGCATCTGCTCGAACTGCTTTAAGAGGCGGTTTACCTCCTGTACCTGGCGACCGGAACCCGCCGCCACCCGACGTTTGCGGCTGCCGTTTAGGATGGCGGGGTTCTCCCGCTCATCTTTGGTCATGGATTGGATGATGGCTTCCGTCGCTGTCAGCTGCTTTTCGTCAAGTTGTATATCTTTTATCTGTTTGCCCAGGCCCGGTATCATAGAAAGCATATCTTTCATGTCGCCCATTTTGCGCATCTCACCCATCTGCTCCATAAAATCATCCAGGGTAAAGCGGCTTTGGCGCAGTTTGGCTTCCATCTCTGCCATTTTTTCGGCGTCGATGTTTTGTTGGGCTTTTTCTATCAGCGTCAGCACATCGCCCATGCCCAAAATGCGGGAGGCCATGCGATCCGGGTAAAAGGGTTCCAGGGCGGCCAGCTTTTCGCCGGTACCGGTGAATTTGATGGGGCAGCCGGTAACAGCCTTTATGGAAAGGGCCGCGCCACCGCGGGTATCGCCGTCCAGCTTCGTCAACACCACACCGCTAAGGGCCAGCTGCTCGTGGAAGGAGGCCGCCACCTTCACAGCGTCCTGCCCCAACATGGCATCTATTACCAGCAGTATCTCCGTGGGATCAACGGCGGCGCGCATGGCGGCCAACTCCGCCATGAGTTCTTCATTGATATGCAGGCGACCGGCGGTGTCGATGATCAGATAATCGTTGCCATGACCTGTGGCATGCTCCAGTGCTTGCCGCGCTATTTCCACCGGGCTCAGATGCGCGCCCGGCGCGAATACAGGTATGCCCGCCTGCTGACCCAATACCTGCAGCTGTTCTATGGCAGCCGGGCGGTATACATCCGCCGCGGCCAGCAAAGGCCGCTTACCTTGGCCTTTTAGGTGGAGAGATATTTTGGCGCTGCTGGTGGTTTTACCCGAACCTTGCAGCCCCACCATCATCACCACGCTGGGCGGCTTGGGGGAAACGGCCAGTTTGGCATGTTCAGCCCCCATGAGGGCTGTCAGCTCC
>Ga0082212_10009377_pt1 | contig 12631 bp, 9 predicted proteins | sample TergutNt197P3_FD_71548 | JGI IMG/M metagenome (GOLD analysis project Ga0082212, IMG submission 71548) | Neocapritermes taracua P3 segment gut microbial communities from Petit-Saut dam, French Guiana - Nt197 P3 | ecosystem: Host-associated > Arthropoda: Insects > Digestive system > Gut ... | reverse complement strand
CGCCAAGACAAAAATACCGCTTTTCGTTTTCCGAATGGGCGGTGTCGGCCAGAATAATTCTCCGTTTATCGAAAAAAGCTTTTTGGGCTATAAAAAACGATAGGCCATGCTTTTCGATGTTCTCAAGATTCTTATTTTCATCCCACCCGAATTCCATATTTACTATTATACATATTTTTTGCCATATCTCAACATATGGTTTTGGCTGTCTTGTAAGACGGCTTGATATTCTCCGCCGAACCCCGGCCATCCCGGTCAAGGGTAGCAATCCGTTATACTGCCCCCATTGAAAAGTGCGCCACCAATAAGCCATAATATGGCGGGAGGTGGACATGGAAAAAACGGAAGTGAATGGGGTTCAACGCTGGACGGCCATTGGAAAAAGGCGGGGCTGGCATCTTCATTTGCTCTGAGCCTGATTGGGTAAATCATATATTTTTAAAAACGAAAGTTTATCCCAATAGCCTCTTTGAAAAATAATCCGGTCATCTATAATCTGAAAGAAACCGCAACCCCTTAACCCCAGAGGGTCTTTCCATTCCAGAATGGCCCAGTCGCCGTCTTCAAAGATATTTTCAACGATGCAAGTCATCTTGGCCCGGGAAAACTCATATTCAAACATCCGCTGTATGGCGGTTTTCCCGACCACCGGCTGATTGGCTACTTGGTGGTTAACAGCTTCTTCCGCATATAAGCCCGATATTTTTGCGGCATCGGCTTCATTGAAAGCGTCGATCCATTGCCGCAAAATATCCTTCGGCCTCATAACCCCAGCTCCGTATTTTATTTTTTAATATGCCATGATTTAGAATAAATATCAAACCATCATTAAACGGATAAAGCTGGTCGGCCTTGATACGGCAAGTAGTCAATTTAAGCCCACTGTTAATATTTTCTTAAGCCATGGATGGTAATCTACAACTATGCGGTAACCTATATCGCAATAAACACCTAATCAGGAGGCCATATCATGCACCACATTTCCTTCATTTCACACAGATGGGGTACGGCGTTCATCCGGTTCTTAATGCTTTGCGGTTTTGCCATGGCTCTGGCGTCAAGCGCGGGAACCGCCTACGCAAACGAGCGGGGAGGCTGGAGAGAGCCGGGAGGTTATACTGGTCCCGGTCCGGCACCCGTAAACATTAAGCAGGCTTTGTCCATGCCGGATGGCACTTGGGTCATCATCAAGGGAAACATCACCAAATATTGGGGCGATAAACAATACACGATCACCGATTCCACCGGAAGCGCCGATGCCAAGATTGGCTCAAAAGCTTGGATGGGACAAAACGTGGGGGCCACGGATACTGTCGTGCTCCAGGGTAAAGTCAAAAAGAAGTGGTCGCACACCAAGATTGACGTGAAGCGTGTAATCATGCAATAACTAAAATGGAGGAGTGGCTCGGCTTCCGCCGGAACGAAATGGCGGAAGCCGGGCGCTATGGGTATGCGAATATTGCTCATTGAAGACGACCGCATAATCGGAGACGGCCTCAAGGCGGGCCTAACCAAACAAGGCTTCGGCGTTGATTGGTTCACCGACGGCCTGGAGGGACGGGACGGGCTTTTTGCAGTTGACTATGATGTCGTGATCCTGGATCTTTCCCTTCCCGGCGCCGATGGGCTGGATATCCTTCAATACTGGCGCGAGAAAGGCCGGAACGAGCCAGTTCTCGTTCTTACCGCCCGGGGAACTCTGGGTCAGCGTGTGGAGGGGCTCAATCTCGGCGCTGACGACTACCTGGGCAAACCCTTCGCCTTGGAAGAGCTTACGGCCAGGCTCCGGGCTCTGATCCGCCGTCGCCACGGCCAAGCCGCCCCTCTTATGGTCCACGGCTCCGTCAGCTACAACCTTGAAAGCCGTCGCGTCCTCCAGAATGAAGAGCCCGTTCCGCTCAGCCCCAAGGCGACCGTACTGTTGGAACTGTTCCTTCTGAACAAGAAGAAAATTTTTTCCAAGACCGCCATTGAGGAAAAGCTCTACCCTTGGGGCGAGGAAGTAAGCAGTAACACCGTGGAGGTTCATATTCATGCCCTTCGGCGCAAACTCGGGAAATCTTTTATAAAAACCGTGCATGGCCTGGGCTATATTCTGGGGGATCCCCTATGAAAGCCGATGTCTCTTTAAGTGATACCGGCCGCCCGTTGACCGAAAGCCAAGCTCAAGGCCCACGTACAATTGTTGGGAACTGGAGCCTGCGCCTGCGCCTGAGCGTATTCTTTGCGGCCTTTCTGGTGGCGGCCTGGTTTTTGGCCGCTCTGTTCGCCTGGCGGGAAAACCGCTCTTATATCGATAAATTTTTCGATACCCAACAGATGGAATTTGCCAAGATGCTGCTGGCCGTGGACATGGACGCGCCGCCGCAGAGACAAAGGCTTCCCAAGACGAAAGATATGTTCCGGGGGTTTGATAAAAGCGCGCGCGGTAATCAGGACAAAAACGCGCTCGGATTCGCACTTTTTGACAAAGATGGCGTTCTTCTTCTGCACGACAGTGAAAAGGGAAGGTATTTTACATATGATACCCGGGCTCAGGGTTTTTCCGACACCGTAATTGAAAAGGGAAGAACCTGGCGTTTGGTCTGGCTCGCGTCGCCGGACGGGGAACGCATTGCCGCTGTGGGTCAAGATCTCAGATATCGGCGGAAATTGGCCCTCACTATCTTAAGCAGGCAAATGATTCCTTGGGCTTTTCTTGTCCCCTTGCTTCTCGCCGGGCTTCTATGGATGCTCCATCGGGAACTCGCACCGCTACGAAAAATGTCGGAACAGCTTAAGGCGCGCTCATCGCAGGATAGCAGCCCTCTGGAGATGGCGTACATTCCCTCTGAGGTGCGTCCGCTAGTGGATTCACTCAATGGGCTCTTCAGGCGCGTTGCCGGTATGCGGGCGCGTGAGCGGGCTTTTGTGGCCGATGCCGCTCACGAGCTGCGCACGCCTTTGGCCGGCCTACGCGTGCAAGCGCAGGTGGCGGAACTTTCCGATGAGGACCCCATAGCCAGGCGACACGCCTTAAAGCAGATGTGTGTCAGCCTAGACCGCTGTGAGCGTATGGTGGAGCAGCTTCTCACACTGTCACGGATTGAAGCATTGTCGGACGGACCGACGGGAGATGGGCGAGAAGACGGCTTGCCGCCATTTGCCCTTCTGGACTGGACGGCTTTGATTGAAGAAACATTAGAAGAGTTTCGCGCTGAAGCCAAAAGTAAAGGCCTCACCATAGAGTGCGATCTAAAAACCGTTCCCGCCCCTTCCATGGGGGTACCGCCACTTATGGCGGTTTTATTGAGAAATTTGTTTGATAACGCCGTCAAATACACTTCTGAGGGCGGCAGCATAGATATTACATTGGACAACCGAGCCCTGATTGTTGCGAACAGCGGTCCAGGCGTCTCCGATGTTTATTTGGAACGTCTGGGGGAACGGTTTTTCCGTCCGCCAGGACAAGAAATTCCAGGTAGCGGGCTTGGTCTGTCCATAGCCAGGCAACTGGCCGGGATACACGGCTTTACTCTTAATCTGAATAACCGGGCCAAAGACCTGAACGGCGGCTCAAGCGTTTTCATGGCCAGTCTTGTTTTCGGGCTGGACATCGGCGGGGCTGTTTCTACATATCCTGGGCCAGCTCCATCTGATTTACAGACCGGCAGAGGCGAGGCCCGAAGGGTGTTGTTGTTCAGATAAATTTAGCTTTCTGTCTTGCGGCAATACGTTTAGCGGGCCGGCCAGAGCGGTTCATACCAGAAATTTTTTGGCGGGAGCTGATGTTCGCGGTCCGGGGCTTCAAGGCTACGCTTCCACAGTTCTTCGGCCCTGGTCCGGGGCAGAGGCGAAACGAATTCATAGTGGTTGTAGGCCATCCCCACGGTCAGGCGGGGCGAATTTTCATTGCCCACCAGGACCAGCATTAGCCAGGGGTCGGCCGTGGCCTCGTAAACGTGGGCTCCCGGGGTTGACCAGATCTCCGAGACGGCGCCGGTTTCAGGCCGGTCCGCCGGAAGCGTCCCGGGTGGGCCGAAAGGCGCGGCCATCCAGTCCAGGGTGAAGAGGCGGATGAACTCGTATTCGTCTTCAGTCAGGACCTGGCCGGTCAGTTCTTTTTCCGAGATGTCCGCGGCCCGGTCCAGGCGCCGCAGGAAGCGCCTTAAGGCCCCGCCTTCCTCCAGGTCTTCGGGAAATATTTCAAGATACTGAAAACTGGCCATCAGAAACCTGACCAGGCGGGTCATCTGCCTCCAGAAGTCCGGGTTGGGTTCCACGAAGCCTTTGACCAGGGGAGCCGAGGGCTGGTCGGCTCCGGTTTCGGCCCGGGCCGGGGCCGGCCCGGGCCGGCCCGGAGCCGCGGTAGCGGCCAGAGGGGCCGGGAGATTGGCCAGGCCGCCGAAGATGGTTTCCAGTTCTTTGGCCGCAAAGGCCCGGCCGCGCATATAAAGGGGATAGCCAGGGCCGTAGCGCCCGGTCAGGGTGGTCCATACGGGCCACCAGGACGCGCCCAGGGAACTGAACCAGTAATCCTCCGGGCGGTCTTTCAGCCCCGCCTTTTCCAGGAAACCGGCCGGGGCCGGCAGTCTGGCCGAAAGCCGGTTTTCCGGTGAATCCGGGGCCGCCAGGGCCAGTTGCCGGCCGATGGTCTCTTCAGCCAGGCTGTGCCGCCACAAGGTCGGCAGCCACAAGGCCGAAAAGACGGGCGGGGCCTGGTCCGGCCAGAGGCTGACCAGCTCCCCGGCCAGAAGGCTGGGCCGGCTTCGGCGCGGGGTTAGGAGTTGGATCGCCCCCCGAGGCCATAAATTTGATCCGGCGGCGGCCAGGAGCCGCTTGATGACCTCTGGTTCGGCGGCGGTATCGGCGGTGAATTCCGGCACCTCGGCCTCTTTCATCAGAAAGGGCGCCCATTCGGCCCAGCCCGGGGCCAGGGCCGGGCCGTAAAAAAAATCACTCAATTCCATAAGGCGGGCCAGGGCCGCCCGGGGGTCCGGGGCTTCCGTCGGCTCATAGGACAGGGCCAGGGCGAAGTTCAGGGCATCGGCCAGACCAGCTTCGGCGCCGGTGTCCCAGCCCAGCCGCTGAAACCAGGAGGCGGCCCGGAAATAGGCCCTGGCCGCCGGGTCGGCCGCGTAATGGCCCCGGGGCCGGAATATGGCGTAGTCCAGTTCCGGGCTTGAATCGGCCGGGGTCAGGCCCAGGAGGCCGGAGGCTTTCCCCTGGGCCAGGCAGACCCGCCGGAGTTCGGTCTGCACCCGGGAGATCAGGCCGGGGGGGAGGTCCGGACGCCGTTCGCCCAGCCGGGCCAGGGCGGCCGAAAGATCCCCTTCGTCCCCCGCCGGGTCATCCCGGGTTTGTTCCAGGATGGCCAGGGGCACCAGGAGTTGGGCCATCAGCCTTTCCCAGTTGGCGGCGCTCAATCCGGAGCGGCCGGCGCGGAGGACGGCGGCATTATGATAAAGACCGGCCGTCACCTGGTGGAGCAGTTCCCGCATGAGCCCGGTTTCGACCGCCGCCTGACGGACGGCCAGGTAGCGGTTGAGGGCCTGGATAAAGACGTCCGGCCCGATATGGCGGGCGTGGGCGGGGCCGCGGAGATGTTCGGCCAGGGGGCCGCCCAGGCTGTCGAAACCGGCCAGCATGACATCGTTGGCCAGGGCGGAAGGTGGACGGAAGGGCGGGCGGGGTTTCAGCAGGAAGCGGTTCTTTTCCAGGAATTCAGTCTCGGCCGGGCTTAAGGGGCCTGTTAAGGCCAGTATCTCCCGGTGGTTTTCAGCGTCAGAGACAGGGAAATGGGAGTCTTTGAAAGCTGGTTTGGGTCCCGGCTCCGCCGGAGCCGGGACAGCGGGCCGGGGCCGGAAGACCGGCTCTTTCAGGGCGATGGGCTCAGCGGCGCCCCAGGCCGGGAGGGATGCTTGGGCCAGGCCCAGCAATAGAAATATGACGGCCATAAGTCCAGGCCGGGGGAGCGGAGGCTCTCCGGCCGCGGACCCGCAATCCGGGGGTGGGGGAGCGGTTGTTTTCAATTTTTCCAAAGCCGCCCTCAAGGATCGTGGTTTTTTATTTATTATACCCGAGGCCAATTGCTTTTAAAAGTTTTATGAAAAGGTCCAGCTTTTCGCGCGGTTTCACGGTTCGCCGGATACGGGGTCCGGAGCCTATGGCCCCTGGGAAAGGCCCGGGCGATAGTAGTCCGCGACGAAGCGGGAGAGGGGCCGGGCCGGGCCGCGGCCGGCCGACCGCAGGATGTGGTCGGATTCAGCCGGAAGGTCCGCGTCGAAAAACCCCTCGGGGGTCACCACCGCCCATCGGCCGCCCTCGGCAAAGGCCCAGGTCAGAAGAAGGCGGGGTTCCGGCGCCGAAAGGGACCACAGCCGGACCAGGCCCCCGCGGCCGAAGGTGAGGAGCCGGGAAGGATCCCGCAGAAAGGCGGCTCCCAGGAGGCCTTCCGGGTCGCCCGACCGGCCGCGGATGATTTCCCGGCCGGTGGCCAGGTTGAAGATGTAGAATGAACCGCCGTCCAGTTCCGGGAAGACGGCCAGGCGGTGGTCGGGATCGAGGGAGGCCGGGTTCAGCTGCCTCTGGCGGCCGTCCGCCTTGAAGCGTTCGGGCCGGCGGTCGGCCGGTTTTTCCCGGCCCAGGCTGACATAAGGCCGGTCCGGCGCCTTCTGCTGGTGAAAGATCTCGGTCGGGGCCAGGCCGGCGAAGAGGCGGTCGGGATGGGACAGGCTCAGGCCCTCCGGGCCGGGCGGCCGCCAGCGGTCAAAGCGCCAGAGGTCGGTCCGGCCCGCAGGCCAGCGGTCGGCGGCTCCGGGGGAGAGGGCGCCTTCGGCCTGGAGGGCCTCGACCAGGGCCAGGGCCCGGCCCTGATCAGGCCTCAGGGCCAGGACCGGGCCTTCGGTCATATGGTAGAGGGGTTGTCCCGGGGCGTTCAAGTCGATCAGGGCCAGGGCCGGCCGCCCGGCCGCGGACCGCCTTCCCGCCTGGAAGGTAAGGCCTGCCCAGAGCCAGCGCCCGCTCTGGTCCAGAGCCAGGTGGGCGATCTCTCCGGTCAGGGGCAGCCGGAGAGTCCCGCCGGCTCTGAACAGTTGGATGTTTCGTCCAGAGGCCGCGGCCAGGGTCCGGCCGTCGCCGGAAAAGGCCAGGGCCGACCAGGCGGGCGCGGGCGGGGCGGCCAAAAGAGTCGGGGCGGGACGGTCCGGCGAAAAGAGCCAGAGGCCGCCGTCGCTTAAGCCCGCCGCCCAATGGCCGGCCGGGGTGGCGGCCCAGGCGGTGAGCCCTATCCCGGCCCCGGGTTCCAGGGGGCGGGGCCTTAAGGTCCCGCCCTGGTCCGTTTCGGCCAGGAGGCAGAGGTCGCCGGCCGGGTAATGGAAAAGCGCCAGCGGGTGCTGGTCGTCGGTCAAAAGGGCCAGGAGCTTAAGGTCCCTGATTGGCGGATCATCGCTCCCGCCCTTGGCCAGGCGGGCCTGGGGCGGGAAGCCGCCGAGGTGACGGCCCTGGTTCCGGGCGGCGAAAAAGTGGATGGCGCCCGTGTTCTCGGACACGGCCAGGATGGCCCCGTCGGGAGAGAATCGAAGACCCGGGTCCGGGCCGGAAGCGGCCAGGTCGGCCCGGGTCAGAACTCTTTCGCCGGCTGGTTCCGGCACGGTCAGGGCGTCGAGGCGGTTACGGGCCGGGTTGACCAGGACCAGCGGCACGGCCGCTTCTTCCGGGCCGCAGGTTTCAGGGCAGGCCGGGCCCAGGACAAAGGAAGGGTGGTTTTTTTTCTCCACGGCCAGGGGGACCAGTTCGCCGCCGTAACCTCGGGCCGCCAGGGAGTCCCTGGCCCGGTCCAGCATGGCCCGGCCTGGGGCCGGGGCCGGCTGGAAGAGGGTCCCTCCGGGGTGGATGAAGCGGCCTTCGTCGTCCAGACGCTCACCGTATTCGGCCAGGATATCGTTCTGCCTGGCGCGGGCCGAAGGGCGGGCCTCGTCCCAGCCTTGGCTGTCCAGGAGGTCCCGCCAGGACCAATGGCGGTTTTTCCAGGAACTGAGATCGAAGATATCCAGGGAGAAGTCGGTGGAAATGATAAGGGCCCGCCGGCCGGGGTCAACGATCCATTTTGGGTCGTCGAGGTCGGGCAGGGTCAGGAGGACCGCGCCGGTCAGAGGTTCCAGGACCACGGCCTCGCCCAGGCCGCCGCCCCAGGCCGTGGCCGCCATAATCAGGCGCCCCGCCGGCAGGACCTGGGTCGGCCCGCTGGGCCGGCGGCGCCACAGTTCCCGGCCGGAAACCGTCTCAAAGGCCACCAGGAGGTTTTCGGCGTATACCAGAACGACCACCTGGCGATCGGCCGCGACCAGGGCGGCCAGGGCCGGACCGGACGGCCGGGGGCCTGGCAGGATGATCCGGTCGCGGGAACCACGTCCGGGTTCCGGCCCCGGGTCGGCCTGAGCCAGGCGGAAGGCGTATTCATCAAGCCAGGCTTCGGCCTCCGTTCGGCCCAGGACCTCCCGGCGGGCGGCCACGTTCAGGGGCAGATCGATCTGCCATTGGAGGTAGTCCAGCCAGGTCTCCTCCGCGTCCCGGGGCGGTCTGAACCGGGCGTCCAGCTCTTTGAGGCGGTCTCTCAGACCTTGGTCCGGCGGCGCCTTGGTGAAGAGGGGCAGGCCTTCCTCGCCGTCCGCTTCCAGGGCGCCGGTGAGGAGGCGGAGCACCTCGGGCTGGCGGTCGGCCTGGGCCTGGAGTTCGGGGCCGAGTTCACGTCCGGCCCCGCCGGCCCACAAGAGGGCGCTGACCAGGGGGTCGGGCTCCAGGCCGGCGGCCAGGAGGAGGGGAGGGAGGCCGCCCTGGGGCCCTATGGGGGCCCGGACCTCGGCTCCGGCCGCCAGGAGGGCGGCTATGACCCGCGGCCCGGCTTGATTCAGGAGGGCATAGCCCAGGGCCGTCCCCCCTTCCTCGCTCCGGGCCTCCAGGTCGGGGCCGGCGGCCAGGAGGACTTTCAAGCCGGGCAGGGTTTCGCGGTCAGCTTCGCGGTGGGTGCTGACAAAGGCCATCAGGGGGGTCAGGCCCCGGGGACCGGTGAAATTGACGTTCGCGCCTTCGGCCAGGGCCTTTTTCAGGGCCAGGGGGGAAACGCGGCCCCTTTCCCCGGCGCAGAGGCTCAGGAATTCGGCGTCGGTCAGGGCCGCGGCCGGGCCGGCCCAGAACAGGGCGGCCAGGATACAGGCCATGAACCGGATTTCAGGCCGGATTCGATTGCGGCGTCTATCCAGGGTTCTCAAGCCCGGGAGTCCGGGTCCTCAGGCGGGGGCAGGGCCGGTTCGGGTGCGGCTGGAGGGGGAGCGGGCGGAGCGGGCCGCGGCCGGTCCAGGTCGGTCAAATCGATCTCGGCCCGCAGGACAGCCCGGGCTTCGGTCATGAAACGGTTGAGCCGGCCGTAGATTTGGCCCGCGGTCCGGGCCGCCTCGGGCAGTTTGCTCGGCCCCAGGACCAGGAGGGCCACCAGGCCCACCACCAGGATCTCGCCCCAGCCGATGCCGAACATGAGATTCAGGCGCTTTCTTTCCGGTCCGCGGTCTCGGCCTCGGCCTTGTCCGCTGGCCGGTCCGTATCCATATCCCGCATGGCCCGGCGGAAATTGGCCAGACCGAGACCCAGGCCCTTGCCGAGTTCCGGCAATCTGCGGCCGCCGAAAATGACGACCACCAGAATGCCTATTATTACCAGTTCCCAAATGCCGATGCGTCCCATGTCAGTCTCCTGTTTTTTATCAAAAGGTCCGGCTGGGCCGGCCTTTTAAATCGCTTGAGGCTCTAGTGCCGGAAGGCCCTCTGCCCGGTGAAGACCATGGCCGCCCGGGCCTGGTTGACGGCTTTTATGCCTTCGTGGTCGTTCAGGGAGCCGCCGGGGTGGGCGATGGCCCGGACCCCGTGCTTCAGGGCCGCGTCAATGCCGTCGCGGAAGGGGAAGAAGGCGTCGGAAACCATGACCGCGCCCTTAAGGCCGCCCTGGGCCTCCCGGGCGGCCGCCTGGAATTCATCCAGCCGGCGCCGGAAGGTTTCATCGGCGTTCGCGGCCAGTTCAAGGTCCTTGAAGGACTGGCCCATGGCCTGGCGGCAGATGTTTTCCAGGAAATTGCGGTAAGCCTTGTTAATGGTCGCTTCCACGATGCCTACCCGGTCCTGGCCGCCGGCGCCTATGGCCACCGTGGCCCCGTTTTTGACGAACAGGACGGAGTTGGAGGTGACCCCCTGCTCCACGGCCCAGCCGAAGAGCAGGTCTTCCGTTTCCCTGGCCGTGGGCGGGCGCTTGGTGCGGAAGGGCACGCCGTCGTGTTCGGTGGCGGCGGGCAGGAAATTTTCGGGCGAGGTGATGGAGTTCCTGGCCGACTGTTGCACGATGAGCCCGCCGTCCATCAGGCTTTTGATGTCCAGGTAGCGCCGGGCCGTGAAATCCTTCAGCCGGTCGATGCGCTTGATTTTGAAAATGCGCAGGTCCAGCCGCTTAAGGAGGATGTCCAGGGCGCCATCTTCAAAATCCGGCGCGGTCACCACCTCGAGATAACGCCCGGCCATCAGCTTGGCGGTGGCCTTGTCCACCGGACGGTTGACCACCACGACCCCGCCGAAGGCGGCCAACTGGTCGGCTTTCCAGGCCGCTTCGAAGGCCGTCTTGAGGTTCTTGGCCCGGGCGGCCCCGGAGGGGTTGTTGTGCTTGATGATGACCGCGGCGGGCTGATCGCTCAGGTAGCGCAGGATGCCCAGCCCGGCGTCCACGTCGGTCATGTTGGTTTTGGAAGGGTGCTTGCCGCAGCCGAACATCATGTTGACGGCCGGGTCGTCCTCGCCCAGCCCCGAAACCAGGGCGTCTTCCGGACCAACGTATTTGATGCCGGCCAGGGTCAGGTTCCCGTTGACCAGGCGGTAGAGGGCCGCTTCCTGGTCGGGGTTTTCCCCGTAACGCAGACCGCCCTGGGTCGCCGTCCCCGATTCATGTTTGATTTTGTATTGCTGCTTGTGGTAGATGAGGGTGGCTTCGCCGAGCGTGAGGGTCAAGCGGTCCGGAAAATGATCGTGGATGATCTGGCGATACTGCTTATGCAGCATAAAAGGTCTCCTCTCCTGGTCCGGACCCTCTTTGGTTTTCGGTTCCCAAGTTGATATTTCCCGTATTTTACCATAAGAGGAAAGTTTTATGAAGCCCCGGGGCGGCCGCCCCCGGAAAGCCGCCCTTTCTTTTGAAACCCGAAAGTGCTATACTGGAAGAATATTATTATGGACCTTAGAATCCCAGCCGCCCGAAATGCTTCATCTTTGCGGAGAGCGCCATGAAATGGCAGGTGGCCGAATCCGTTATGATTTCGATTTTGAACCGGTTCACCGACCCGGTGGTGCTGGTTCGTGTGCCCGAGGGCACCCTGGCCGCCTGGAGCCAGTCCCTGGCCGACCTGTGGCCGGAGGGCCCGGCCAACCGCCGGTCGCTGGCTGATCTATGCCCCGGAGTTCAGTCCTGGCTGGAAGAGCGGTCGGTCATGGCCGACATGAAACTGGAGGATATCCACAACACCCCGCCCTGGCGCGGCGCGGCCTCGGAGCCCGGGCCGGACGGCGAACCTATGTTTCTGCGGCTGGACCTGGTGCAGTTGGATCTCGCCTCCCGGCAGGCCGCGGTGGTCCTGACCCGGGAAGAGTCGCTTTCGGACGAGGCCGGGGACGACGAGGGGCAGGTCGACGGCCTACTGGACGACCTGACCGCGGCCGGCGCCTTTGTCGACGAGCAGGGCCGCTTTGAGGACGTGAGCGCGGAACTGGGCGCTCTTCTGGGTTCGCCCCCGGGGAGCCTGGCCGGTCGGACCTGCGCGGAAATTTTCCCCGGGGGCCTCGGCCTGAGGCTGGAGGAGATCCGCAACCGGGTCATGACCCTGGGCCTCGACCAGACCGAGAAGATCGATATCGTGGAAGGCGGCCTCCACCGCCACCTGGAAGCCACTTTCAACGTGGTCTGGGTGCACGACGCCATCAGCGGCCTGTACTTCAGTTGCCAGGATTTCCGGGAAGAGCCCGCGGACGCCCAGGCCGCCGGCGGCTACCATATCCCGGCCGAAGAGGAAGTGGCGGTTTCCGCCCTCAAGAAGGCCCAGCTTCTGATGGCGGACGACTATAATTTCAAGGCGACCATGAACCGGGCCCTGGCCATCCTGGGCAACGCCAACAAGGTGGACCGGGTGCATATCTGGCAGTTCCACCCCGGCCCGACCGAAGGGGACAACCGCCTCCGCTATTCCCTGGCCTTCAGTTGGAGCCGGACCCAGGCCCCGGACAGCCCGGCCCATGTGGACAACCTGGTGGCGGAACATGATCTGGAGCACTTCCTGGAACGGTTCCGGTCCGGCCACGTGGTCAGCGGGCCGGTCAAGAACTTCCAGGGACGGGAGAAATTCCTCTTGAGCCGCCGGAGCGTGCTTTCCGTTCTGGCCGCGCCCATCGTCCTCCACGGGACCCTGTGGGGCTTCATCTGCTACGACGACTGTCACCGGGAGCGTCTCTGGTCGTCGGCCGAGGAGGGCGTCATCCGGGCCACGGCCGCCCTGGTGGGCACGGCCATCCAGAACCGGGGCACGACCGACGCCCTGGGCGAGGCCCAGGACAACCTGGAAAAGCTCAAC
>Ga0082212_10009376_pt1 | contig 12631 bp, 12 predicted proteins | sample TergutNt197P3_FD_71548 | JGI IMG/M metagenome (GOLD analysis project Ga0082212, IMG submission 71548) | Neocapritermes taracua P3 segment gut microbial communities from Petit-Saut dam, French Guiana - Nt197 P3 | ecosystem: Host-associated > Arthropoda: Insects > Digestive system > Gut ... | reverse complement strand
CTCTCGCCCGGGCATAAGTTTTGAAGCGGAGTCGTTGTAATTTCTGCACATTTCCGCAACATCATCAGCCATCATTACGATGCGGTCTTTATGCCCTTTACTCTCCATGATGTTCAACCGCCCTTTTTCTAAATCAACATCAACAACTCGGAGTTTTCGAGCCTCGCATGGGCGTAATCCGCAACAATACAGCAAACGTATAATTGTCGGAATAACAAGATGGCGAATTGGGTAGTTTTTGCGAATCGGCAAGTTGTCAAAATAATTCCATAACTTCGCAATTTCTTCCTCACTGTATATATGAGGAATGTGCCTTTGACCTTTCTTAGCAAGATTGGGTGGAATTACAAAAGCGATTTCGCCACGCCTATTTAGATAACGAGCAAATTCTCTAACGGGCATTAAACGATTGCGAAAGGTGTTGTTACCTTCGGTGTTTTTTCGTACAGCCCATGTCATACAGACTTCTTTTGTCAGGGTTGATTCGTCAGGGAATTTTTCAAGGCAAAGCCTGTCAAAATCACGCAGTATACGCGAAGATTCCGTATACGGGAATCCAACGGCATTCTTTTGGTCTACAAACCAACGCAGACGTTCTGCGAATAGACTTTCAAATGTGTATACCATGTTTAATCACCCGCCTTTCCGGTAGGAATCAACCCCAAGGCGCATGATTTTAGCCCCTGCTCGTCAACCGAAAGGTAAGGCTTTGCCGAGTCAATTTTAGTGTGTCCCATCAATTGACGAAGTAGTTCAATCGAAGTTTCGTTTTGGAGTAATCGAGTCCCAAACGCTCTCCTAAAACTGTGAAACCCAAGCCAAGATGCATTGCAAGCAATTCCTGTTCTGTGCAAATATCTTGTCACAATAGCACTGGCACTACGATTCTTAATAGGACGTGACACACCGGTGTGGCACAAGAACACGTATGGTAAATCACTTTTTCGGCGAGCGTTTAACAGGTAGTCGGCAATAGCCTCGGCACTCTCAGATTTAAGAGGTATGCTGAGCGGAACTTTGGTCTTTTCCTGAGAAATATTTATTTCTCTTCTGTGCCAATCAATGTCTTGGCGTTTAAGATTAACAACATCGCAGGCTCGCAGTCCGGTTTGTGTTGCTAAAATCATGATAGCATAATCACGCTTTCCGATTGCAGTTTCTTGATTGGTTTCATCAAGCAATCGCTCAATTTCATCAACCGTAAAACCCTCGCGATATGTTACTCTGGGGGCAACGACCTCAGGGACTGCAAGACTTAAATCTTGTTGTGTCAGATTATGTTCGTGCAGGTATCTGAGGAAAACACGAATACAAAAAGAAAACCAATTTAAACCCCCGGCGTACCTTTTGTATAACGCGGTTATTATGTCGTTGCATTCTGCCAATGTTACGTCATTAAGTGATTGATGTCCGCGTGATTCCAATTCAAACAAAAATGTTCTTATCGCGCTCTTCATCGAAGTAACCGAGCTTTTCGCAAACGCACCTGATTGATTGACATTTTCGCAGAAACGTATTAGCAGTTCTGTAAATGCAGGCTGTAGTTTGCGATAATTCCAGTCGCTGATTCGTGACAGGGTAATCTTTCCGGTACGATGCATTTCGGAAAGAAGAAAACTTGCTTTACGTATGTTTTGATATTTAGAGCGTGAAATCAGACCCTGCTCGTATTCGTACCTCGTTTTTGCTACCAGTTCAGAAGTCAGAGTTTCAGAATAATTCTCAAACTCTTGCTGTGTGTGAGCATTGAATATGATTAACAGCCCTCGCTTTGTGTAACTCTGAATGGTATTAAGCACAAGCCCAGACTCATGGAGTTGACACTCAATTCGCCAAACCAATGAAAAAACATTATCAGGATTGGCGAGTTGGTCGGGTGTAGGTTCGCCAAACTCAAAGATGTTGCTTGATTTCATTTCGTTTACCTCGTATTTCGGAATAGTCAGATAAAATCTGCCTTTTCTATTATACAAGAAAACGATACACGCTTCAATTTGTTATTCCGAGGTTTCTAACCACAAGTCCACTGTTTATGCGAAATGAGGTATAAACTCGGGATAACTAAATGTTCGGAGTAAGCCTGACAAGGGAATCCGGCTAAACAAATATCGAACTTCGGCACGTCTGTTTCGGGAATCTTTGTAATGTCGCCCGCTATTTCAATCTCACCGAAATTAGCTTTCTGCCTAATCTTCAGCGCCCCTCCGTTCGCCATGTCGAGAAGGGCAATCAGCGTGACGACGCGGTCGGCACGGTCCGTTTCTTTTGAAAGAAGTTCGCTGAACCTGAGTATTTTCTGCTTCGCCTTCCGCGCGCTTTCGATCAGCTTTTCGATCAGCGAAACTTTTTTCTCGAGGCTCAGCCGTTCATATTCTATTGTGCGCTGCATCCGCACAAGCTCCTCGCCTTTGATCCGGCGGTGAATAAAGTTCTTGAACGCAATGATGAAGCCATCCATCTCCATGCGAAGGTATATGTCCGGGTCGCCTGTGTACGGCAGCAGATCCTCCTGCGGCTTCCCGAGCTTCAGCCGAGCGAATTCACGCTGCTCCTCGAGGGCCGCGGCGGCCTTTTTGAAGCGCACATATTCCACGAGTTTCTTCGTCAGATCGGTTCTCGGGTCTTCGATCTCGACGCCGTCTTCCGTGATGCGCGGAAGCAGCATCTTGGACTTTATCTCAATCAGCGTGGCGGCAAGAACCATAAATTCCGACGACGCCGCGACGTCGGTTTCCTCCATCATCCGTATGTGGTCCAGATATTGCCGCGTGATGACCGAGATCTGAATATCATAGATACTCATCTCCGCGCGTTCGATCAGGTATACCAACAGGTCGAAAGGCCCCTCGAAAATATTCAGCCGAATCTTGTATGACATAGTAGTTATTGTATCACATGCGCCAGCCACTCAAGCGCTTTGGAAAACCAACTAGGATCGAAAAACGGGCGGGCATGGACTCCGTGGTCATACGCCAGAAAAACATGGGGGATCCCTTCCGCGGTCAGCCGGGCGTCAAGCCTTTCAGCCACGGCGAAGGGAACCATGGCGTCGTCCCTTGCGTGCCACATGAAGACCGGCAGGCTTCTCGTCTTTGGATCGTCCGTATACGGCATGCGCGCGACGTCAAAGTCCGGTTGCGTTTTCCCGCCGCCTCCGCTGTCTGCTCCGCCGCCCATCGGGTATGTGAGGATCAGCGCTTTCGGAAGCAGACCTTCACCGGCTAAAAAACCTGAAAAGCATGAGCCCGCGCAGAGGTGGCCCCCGGCGGAGAACCCCGCCAGGACAATCCCGTCCGGGTCGACGCCGTACTCCCCGGCCCTTTCCTTCAGCAGGCGAAGAGCGGCTCTCAGGTCACGTGCCGGGGCAAACCCGGCCCAACCTTCCGGCCCGAAATCTGTGCCGCCCCCGACGGTATAGTGCAGGATGAAGGCCGCGTAGCCCGCGTCCGTAAACTTGTCCGAAACGGGCCGCCCTTCCGTTGTGCCGACAATGTGATAGCCGCCGCCCGGGCAGATCAGAACCGCCGGCAGGGCTTTTGCCTCAACGCCCGCCGGCAGGGCTTTTGCCTCAGCGCCCGCCGGATAGAACGCGTCAATATATACATCGTCCCGGTTTTTATACATAAATATTTTCATTTTTCCATCAGTCTCCGTTCGCCTATTGTAACATGAAGGTTCACTGAAACGTTAGCTGAACGCTAGTTTAACTCTGATTGAACCATCTGAACCGTCTGTTCGACGGTTGCTGTTGTTTTTGGCACAAATCTTAAGTATTGTACGATTTTTTGCTTCAAATCACCGGGTTTTGCCCTGTTTAGGGCCTAAATCCCCCTAAAAATCGTACATTACTCGCATTTTGTGCCAAAAACCAGGCCATTTTCTGCAACCCTGTATGATCTGGCATATACCCGCATTTTGTGCCAAAAACCCAGGCAGTTTATTTTCTGCAACCCTGTATGATCTGGCATATAGCGAGCTAAGCGGCTGTGCCATAATACCCATAAAACACGATATAAATGAATGGATACTCGAAAATCGACGTCTTGTTTTGCTTTCGTGACAATTAGTGATATGATTATTCACGGATTTTGAGCTTAGGGGGTATTTGATATGGCGAATTTATTTTTTGTGCCGGGATATATTATTTCAGGTGAGAACGCTCTCGCCGAAAGCATGGAACATCTAAAATCATATGACGGGAAGGCGCTTATTGTGACGGACAGCAATATGGTGTCTTTCGGGTTTGTCCGCAAACTGGAGGAGACGCTCAGTGCGTCCGGGATCGAGTATGTTATTTATGATGAGATCGATACAGAACCAACACACTCGATGATCGACCGGGGCGTCGAAATATATAAAGCGGAAGAATGCGGCTTTCTGATTGCGCTTGGCGGCGGAAGCCCTATAGACGCTATGAAGGCGATCGGCGCGGTTTATGCAAACGGCGGCAGTGTTTGCGACTATATGGGTAAAAAAATAGAGAAGCGGCCGCCTCATCTTTGCGCGATCCCTACTACAGCGGGAACCGGTTCGGAGGCTACAAAGGTAACTATAATTACAAACACCGATACCGACGTCAAAATGCTTCTGAGCGACCCGAGCCTGATCGTGGATACCGCGATTCTCGAATCCGACTTCACAATGACCCTGCCGCCTTCCGTCACGGCGGCGACCGGCATTGACGCGCTCACCCATGCGCTTGAGGCGTACACATCCGTCAAGGCCAATCCGATGAGCGATTTGTACGCTGTTGCGGCCCTGAAGAAAATCTACGAGAACCTGTACGAGGTATACACAAACGGTTCGAACGCAGCGGCAAGAAGGCAGATGTCCATCGCCGCTTTCGAAGCGGGCGTAGCTTTCAGCAACGCGTCAGTGACAATCGTACATGGCATGAGCCGCCCGATCGGCGCGCTGTTCCATATTCCGCACGGCTGGTCAAACGCGATGCTGCTCAAGGTTTGCCTGAACTATCTCAAGCAGGGCGCTATATCAAGGCTCTATGAGCTTTCAAAGGAAATCGGCGTATACCGTGTGGGCATGACAGACGAGGAGGGGGCGGAAGCCTTTGTGACGGCTACAAAAGCTTTATTGCGGGCGCTGGATGTGAAGACGCCGCACGATTATGGGGTCACGAAGGATGAGTTTTTCAAGCAGATCCCAAAGATGGCGGAGGACGCCTTGATCAGCGGCAGCCCCCAGAACACAAGAAGGACCCCGAACAAAGATGACATCCTTGAGCTATACGCGAAGTTCTGGTATGAAAGCGAGATCGATCACGCGCAGAAACAATAGCCGGGAGTATTAATTATAAGGAATTATTTGTCCGGCATTATGGACGGGGAGCAAAAGGACCCGTTTGGCCGGATGCTGGCGGCGCTAAACCGCGTTGCACCGGTATTTCAGTTCTTCCCAGCGCTTGTCGACGTCGTCCTGGATGCTCTCGATGAGCGCTTCGTTCCCGGGTTTGAAAAGATGTTTGAACCGCCCCTGCAGTTTCAGGTATTCCGTCACAGGCAGCTTGTTTTTCGGCTCGTAATTCAGGACCCACTCGCCGTCAACCACTTCAAACATGGGCCATACACAGGTCTCGACCGCCGCCTTGCAAATCGCCATCAGGTCGGCTTCGTCATAGCGCCAACCGCGCGGGCAAGGCGCCATTATATTGAGGAACGCGGGCCCTTCCGTATAGATGGCAGCCTCGGCTTTTTGGTGCAGGTCTTTGAAGTTGCCGATGAAGGTCGTCTGCGCCACATAGGGGATGCGGTGGGCGGCCATAATCATGGTGAGGTCTTTTTTATACTGCTGCTTGCCGTCGGACTCGGCGCCGATCGCCGAAGTGGTCGTGTCCGCGTACAGGGGCGTCGACGACGAGCGCTGTATGCCCGTGTTCATATAGGCCTCGTTGTCGTAGCAAACATATACCATGTCCGTGCCGCGCTCCATCGCGCCCGAAAGCGACTGAAACCCTATGTCATAGGTGCCGCCGTCGCCGCCGAAGGTGATAAACTTGTACGTCTCTTCGAGTTTGCCTTTCTTTTTCTTTGCCGCGTACGCCGCAGCCACGCCACTCGCAGTCGCTGCCGCGTTTTCAAAGGCTGTATGAATATAGCTGTCCTCCCAGGATGTGTAGGGGTATGTCATCGTTGAGACTTCAAGGCAGCTCGTAGCGACCGAAACAACGGCCCTGTCTTCCGGGCGCAGCGCGCGCATGACGGCGCGCACGGCAACGGTCGAACCGCAGCCGGAACACATACGGTGCCCGGGCGCCAGACGCTCCGGCCTGTTTGCAACTTCTTTCAGTGAATATGCGTTATATGCCATATCATTCTCTCTGCCCCATGTGCCTGAAGTACGGGATGTCCGCCGGGTCTTTGCCCTTAAGTTCTTCCAGCTCCGCGAACAGCGCTTCGAAATCGCCGGTGCGCGCATCGCGCCCGCCGAGCCCGAATACAATATTGATGGCCCTGATCCCATCAGCCTTCCCGTAGAGCGCCATGCGGACCTCGGCGCCCAGCGGGCCCCCGCTGCCGGAATAGCCCTCGCTGCGGTCCATAATCGCAAGCGCTTTCACACCCCGAAGCGCGGCAGCGAGCTCCGCCGCGGGGAACGGCCGGAATACGCGCAGCTTGATCAGCCCCGCCTTGACGCCCCGCTCCCGCATCGAATCAACAGCAACCTTGGCCGTTCCCGCCGCGCTCCCTATAATCACCAAAGCAAGCTCCGCATCCTCCATGCGGTACTCCTCAAAAAGCCCGTATTCGCGCCCGAAACTTTTTTTGAAATCCGCCGCGACGTCAAGGATCACATCTTTCGCCCGGATCATCGCATTCGCCTGCGCGACCTTGAGCTCCATCACATAGGGCGATATGCTGTACGGCCCGACCGCAACGGACATCCCGGGGTCGAGCAGGTGGCGCGGCGGGTCGTATTCCCCCACGAAGGCTTTCACTGCCGCGTCGTCCTCAAGCAGAATGTTTTCGACTGCGTGGCTCGTGATGAACCCGTCCTGGCAGACCATCACGGGCAGCATGACTCCCGGCCGCTCCCCGATCCGGTGCGCCATCAGCATATTGTCATATGCCTCCTGCGCGTTCTCGCTGTATATCTGTATCCAGCCCGAATCGCGCGCGCCCATCGAATCGGAGTGTTCCGTGTTGATATTGATTGGCCCCGACAGCGTACGGTTTACAGCCGCAATCACTATGGGCAGCCGGTCCGACGCCGCAATATAGAGCATCTCATACATGAGCGCCATGCCCGCGCTGCTTGTCGCCGTCATCGCGCGCACGCCCGAAGCGGACGCGCCGATGCAGGCGCTCATGGCGCTGTGCTCCGACTCGACCGCGATGAACTCCGTTGTGATCAGCCCGTCGGCCTTGAACTGTGAGATAAACTGGGGGATCTCGGTCGACGGCGTGATTGGAAACGCCGCGATGACGTCGGGGTCGATCTGCCGGATCGCGTTTGCGATGGCCTCATTTCCGGACATGCGGTTTTTCCTACTCACCGGCGTCCCCTTTCACGGCGCTTTCCATCGCAATTGCCCCAAACGGACAGACCTTCGCGCAGATGCCGCAGCCCTTGCAGTGGAAGAAATCAAAGTCACGCCTCTTGCTGTTTTCTACCGGGATCGAACTGTCCGGGCAAACCGGGAAACAAAGCAGGCACTGCTTGCAGTTTTCCTGTTTCCATACAGGCGCTTTGGAGCGCCAATCACCCGTATTGAAGAAGGCCGAATTCCCCTCGCCGTAGACAAAGCCGCCTGCGGTGAGTTCGCGCCAGCCCGCATGTTCGTTAATGTCCTGCATTATGTTCTTTTTGCCCGCATCCTTCATAAATCAGTTCCCGTTCACAAGCACCGCGCCGTTCCACGCTTCCTTGAGGGCGTTCATATTCCCGGCCACGACCTCCGGCTTTGCCGCGAATTTTTCGCTGAAAGCGCCTTCCATAACTTCGAAAAACTCCTTCTCGCCAATCACGCCTGTGAGCCTCGCAACCACAGAAAGCAGCGGCGTGTTCGGCAGGTTCCTTCCGAGCGTCCGCATCGAAATATCAGCCGCGTCAACCGCGTAGATCTCTCCTTCAAACCCTTCAAACTCAGCGGCGACAAGCCCGGGCGGCCTGTTGGAGTTCACAACAATACGTCCGCCCTGCTTCAGCCCGCTCCGTACGTCGACGGACGTAAGCAGCGTCTCGTCCACGACAACAACCATGTCCGGCTCATAAATATTCGAGTGTATCCTGATCGGCTCTTCATCAAGCCTGTTGTACGCCGTGATCGGGGCCCCCATGCGCTCGGGCCCGTACTCAGGAAACCCCTGCACATACAGGCCGGTTTCAAAAGCGGCGTCCGCAAGCAGAAGCGCCGCTGTCTTCGCGCCCTGCCCTCCTCTTCCGTGCCAACGAATCTCTATCATAACGGTGTATTATACAACATTAGAATGGTACTAACAAATATTGTATATTTCGTCGGGGCCGGGCGGCCCGATCTGCTCCCGCTCCCCATCCTTCATCACCAATACAACCCCGTCCTCCGGAGCCGTGAGCCGCCCGATCACGGTCGCCGAAACCCCGGCTTCCGACAGCGCGGCAACCAAACTCTCCTTGGTCTCCGGCGGTACAACCATCAGCATTGACCCGCTCGATATGAGCCTCATAGGGTCGAGGCCGAGTACAGCGCAGACCGTCATGGTTACAGAGTCAAAAGGCAGAGCGCCCGCTTCGATCTCCGCGCCGACGCCGAGGCGCCTGCAGACCTCCCAAACAGCGCCGAGCACACCGCCCTCCGTTACGTCGTGCATCGCCTGGGCGCCGGCGCGCCCCGCAATCACGCCTTCTTTCACAACGCTGATTTGGTCGATCATCGCCTTCGCGCGCCCGATCTCATCATCCGTCAGAAACGGCCGGAGCTCCCGCTCCTTTTGCTCCGCCGCAATAGCAGTCCCCTCAAGAGCGAGAGTTTTCGTCACAATGACAAGATTGCCAGGTGCACAAAAAGAACCGTCCCCGCTGTGTTCGTTGTGTTTCGGCGCTGTCCGGCCGATGGCAACCGCAGACACCACAGGCTGTACCACCACGTCCGTGACCTCTGTATGCCCGCCTATGATCTGAACCCCGAGAGCCTTCGCCGCCTCGTCCGCCTGCCTCGCGATCTCGCTGACTTCACCCTCAGTCACCGATGGCGGAAGAAGAACAGTCAGCATAATTGCCATAGGCTCGACGCCGTTTGACGCGACGTCATTGCAGGCAATATGCACAGCCAGCGTACCGACGCGCGACGCGGACGCCGTGATCGGGTCGGTTGAAAGAACGCATTCGTACTCGCCGAAGTCGAGCACAGCGCAATCCTCGCCGATGCCCGGCCCGACAATCACCTCCGGCCGAAGCTCCCCGACGCGCCCGAGCACCAACCGCTCCAGCGTCTCATTATCAAGCTTGCCGATTTCCATCCCGCCGCCGCTCCGTCCTAATACAACAGCAGCCTGTCTGCGATTTTGCTGAAATTGCGTTCGATATATGTGCCCTTTTGCAGGACGATCGGGACCCCGCGGTTTGCGGAGAGGTGGATTGCGTCGTCATACTGAATCACGCCGAGCAGCGGGATCTTCATGATGCCCGTGATCGTCTCAACATTCGGCAGGATTCCAAGGCCAAGATGGTCACGGTTGACCTTGTTGACGACATAGGCGCGGCGGCTGATCCCGCGCGTGCGCAAAGTCTGGTCCATCATGTCCGCGTCGCGCAGCGAGACATACTCAGGCGTCGTAATTATAATTGCCAGATCCGCGCCTGCGGAAGCCAGCTTGAGTTCCGTATTCACGCCCGCGGGCCCGTCCACAATCACATAATCAAACCGCGCTTTCAATTTCCTGTATAATTCCCGGACCTCATTTTCGTCCGATGTAAACTTTTCCTTACGCTGGGTCGTCGCAAGCAGCCATGACTGCTGCATTCGCTTGTCCCGTATGATTGCCCTTGAGATCGGGACGACGCCGTTCAGCACGTCGGCAACGTCAAACACCACAGCGTTCTCAAGCCCGACATAGATGTCTAGGTTCCGCAGGCCGATATTCATATCCACAAGGCATACGCGCAGGCCGCGCTCACCGAGCGTCGCGCCGATATTGGCGGCAAACACGGACTTGCCGACGCCGCCTTTCCCCGATGATATGAAAACCATTTTACCCATACGCGATACCACCCCGCCTCTTCCTGCGGTCTCTTCCATGTTTGATGATAGTACGTACGAACGAGATATGCAAGATGAAGCATATAATTGCGTGGGAAATCAAAAGGGTCGGCAGGGTGCGGACCGCGAGGAGAATGCCCGCCGGCGAGCCGAATATATGGCAAATGCCCCATGTGACGAAAACGCTGACCAGCGTCGCGAGCAGGGCCGAGAGCATATTCGGCAGCGGGTTTTCCGGATTGAAATGCCTGCGGAGCGCCATGGCCGGGACACAGCCAAGCACGAGGGCGAGCGCGCTCGTGCCGAAGAGTATCTGCGTCTGGATGTCGAGCAGAAGCCCAAAAACCAGGGCATAGACCAGGCCGTAATTACGGTTATAGAGCCAGGAAAAGCCTACGGCGGCACAGAGCAGGAGTGAAGGCGCGGCCTCGAAAGGCCATACCCGCCAGAGCAGGGTCGTCTGAACCAACCAGCATATGAAGAAGAATATCCCGGCTTTTACGTAGTTCATGGCAAGGGCCGCCTCCGAATTATCGCCGGATGCTGAGAATGTGGAAGACTCCCGGCCTTTATCTCTACATAGCTCATAACAGGAGCGCAACCTTTCTGACGCTTTTGAAATCAACGGCCGGCTCGATTTCTAAATGCAGCAGCGAACTCTCCTTGACGAACTCGGCGGAAACAACCGTGCCGACCAGGATGCCTGCCGGGTATATACCGCCAAGCCCGCTTGTCAGGACACGGTCGCCTTCCCTGACGTCCGCCTGGTCGTCAAGCATTTCCCCGTCAAGCCAGCCTCGTCCGTTTCCATAGCAGACGCCAAGCTCGGTCTGCTTCCCTTCGATTTGGAATCCGATCCTGTTGCTCTCATCGATGATGGCAGCGACTTTTGAGGAATTCGCGTTCGCCTCAAGCACGCGTCCGACCAGCCCGCCGCGCGCGACCGCAACTGTGTCGCGCAAAACCCCATCCTCTGTCCCCGCGTCGATAGTGAAGACATTGTATATATTCGCCCCCTCATATGAGAGTATGCCCGCTGTCAGAAGCGCATATTCCCCGTGGGCAGCCGCGGCCCCTGTTGCGTCCCTGAGCTGCCTGAGCTCTTCGAGCTCAGCTTCGTCAAGCCGGGCGCTTGACAGGTCGCCCTCGAGCCGCTCGACCTCCGCCGCCAGCGCCTCGTTTTCGGCGCGCAGCGCGTCGTCTGTGAATGCCGTTTCAACCTTCTCCACAAGCCAGTCCACGCCCATGACAAATGGTTTTTGGACAGCCGCAAGCGCGGCTCCGGCTGCGCGACCGGCCGCGTTGTCATATTTGCTCAGAAAGCTTGACCCTATAATAAAAGCAAGAAGAATAATGACGATGACCGCCACTGTAAAAAATCTCGGATGCCTGGAAACCCACCTCATGCGGCGTTTAGCTACCGCCTGCCCCTGCCCGCATAGCGCTCGAGCTTGTCGATATTGGCAAGGCTTGTGCCGGTGCCCTCCGCGACGGCCTCAAGGGCGTTCGGGGCGACAGTGGCCGAAATCCCGGTCTCTTTCTCGACGAGTTTGTCGAGGTGCCTGATGAGCGCACCGCCCCCTGTCATCACGATGCCCGTCCGCGCGATGTCCGCGGAAATTGCGGGGGGAGCGTTTTCGAGTGTCAGTTTGATCCCGTCAATAATCACACCAATCGGCTCCGCAAGGGCTTCATATATGTTCGCGGGCGTGAGCGCATAGGTTCTCGGCAGCCCCGTGACAACGTCCCGGCCGCTCGCGTTCCATTCCGTTTTACGGAACCATTCATCTTTCGGGTTGCGTATCGCGCAGCCAAGATTGACCTTGATCGACTCGGCCATGCTCTCGCCGATTACAAGTTCAAAGTGCTTCCGCATGTACGCTATGATTGCGGCGTCAAGCTTATCGCCCGCAAACCGGAGCGACGTACTCGTCACTATGCCCTCAAGCGCTATAATTGCAATGTCGGAAGTCCCTCCGCCGATGTCGGCGACCATGCACCCGACAGGCCCGTCAATCGGCAGTCCGCACCCAATCGCGGCCGCCATAGGCTCGTCGAGAATATAGACGTCTTTCGCGCCCATTCTGCGCACAACTTCCTCGACAGCGCGCTTCTCAACCTCCGTGACTCCGGAGGGTACGCCGATGACGACGCGTATCCTTGAAAGTTTAGAAACCGTGCTGAGAACCTTTGACAGGAACTCACGCAGCATCTCAGACGTCATCTCAAAGTTCGAGATCACCCCGTCTTCAAGGGGGCGGAAGACCTTGATATGCTTCGGCGCCTTGCCAAGCATTTTCCTTGCCTCCTCGCCGACAGCCAAAATGCGTTTCGCCGAGACGTCAACGGCGATGATGCTGGGCTGGTTGAGAACGATGCCGCGGCCCTTCACATAGACAAGGGTGTTTGCTGTCCCCAGATCGATGCCGATATCTTTCT
>Ga0082212_10009375_pt1 | contig 12631 bp, 10 predicted proteins | sample TergutNt197P3_FD_71548 | JGI IMG/M metagenome (GOLD analysis project Ga0082212, IMG submission 71548) | Neocapritermes taracua P3 segment gut microbial communities from Petit-Saut dam, French Guiana - Nt197 P3 | ecosystem: Host-associated > Arthropoda: Insects > Digestive system > Gut ... | reverse complement strand
CGGCAATTGCTCCCACTTTAATGCTTTGGCGATTCCGCGGCGAAGATACCGCGTATATGATTCCGGGAAATCAGATGCGCCGCCTACATTAATTGTTACTACGATTGGGTGGGTGCGCGTTTGACTGCTGAATTTTATTTTCATGCGGCGGCCAACGCGCGACATCGGCGGTTGATGCGCTTCGACCAATTTTTCCACGATGCGGTTGATTAATGAAGTCGGCATTCTTTTATTCGATATATCCCACAGTTCAAAAACGCGTTTTAAAATGTTTCTGACTCCGGTGCCTTTTTCGGCCGAGATTGGCAAAATCAACGGGTCTATAATTTGCGAGAAAGAACGATTAAACTGCGCGACCAATTTCTTTAATTTTGTATCACGTTCATTAACATGCACCAAATCCCATTTGTTCAAAGCTATGCAAAGAATTTTTCCGGCGTCATATACGCGGCCCGCGATTCCAAGAGCTTGATTTTCAATATTCCCGGTGGCATCCACAACCAATATTACAATATCGGATTTGCTAAGCGCGTCCAAAGATTTAAGCGCGGCAAGCGTTTCCACATCATCCGTAATGCCAGACTTTCTGCGAAGTCCCGCCGTGTCGACAATCGTGAATTCGCGCCCCAAAGCCTTTGTCTTTATATTAATAGTATCGCGCGTTACGCCGGGTTCATCGCGCACAATCACGCGATTCTCCCCCAATATTTTATTAACCAAGGTTGATTTTCCAACATTCGGTTGGCCCATAATCGCCACGCGAAGCTGCGCTTCGCGTGAATGTTCAAAGTTCAAAGTGCAATGTTCAATGTTAGATTCATCTTTATTTGAACTTTGCACTTTGCACTTTGATAATTGTTCCAACCATTCGTAAATCTTGTCCAGCCCCATTTTATGTTCCGCGCTTATCGCGGTCGGCGCGCCGAATCCAAGTTTATGAAATTCTGGCAAATCGCCCGCGCGTTTTTGCGATTCAAGTTTATTCGCCAATAAAAGAATCGGTTTTTTCGTCCCGGATTTTCTGACGGTCTTTGCCCATTCCAAATCTTCGGCGGTGAGTCCCGCACGTCCGTCGACCACAAACAAAACCGCATCCGCATCCCGAATTGCATCAAGCGTTTTTGCCGTCGCCATATGCGCGACGCCCGTTTTTGTTTTCTCTAACCCGGCGGTATCGAAAATCGTTATTTGTTCGCCAATCCCTCGCACAATGCCGCCGACAACGTCGCGCGTCACCCCAGGCCGGTCGTGAACCAACGCATCCCGCGTCCCGGTCAGCGCGTTAAAAAGCGTCGATTTCCCGGTATTAGGCCGTCCAACAATCGCAATCTTTGGCATATCTATTTTCCCATTGTTTTTTTATATTTTTCACTCTATTATAAGATAGATTACTGCAAATAGCAAACGAACGGGGGTTTCCATGCAGAAAAAAAATTCAATCAAAGGAATGTTCAAAAGGTCGCTTCGGCACATCTATCTTATTTTGACCGACCCGAAACGGTTCTTTACCAAAATCGTCGCCGACGGAAATTTGGAAGAATCCATGCTGAAAGCATTCTTGTACGGTCTTCTTGGCGGCGCGGCCGTATTGGCGATGCAGCTGATTGGCGGCGCGACAATAACTTTTTCCGTCGCGTTTTCAAAATTGGTCATCATCCCGGTTTTGGCGGTTGCGATATTGTTCGTTATGGGCGGATTATTGATGCTTGTGTCTGAAATCACGGGGGGAGAGCGCGATTGGGAAATCGCAATCAAAGGACTTGCAGCTGTATTCTTTATATATCCGGTGATTCTGATTTTGAATGCGATTGCGTTTAATTGCACGTCTTTATGGATTATAAGCGCGGTCGTCGACGCGTATGTATTATTCTTGTTGTATAACATCGGCGTATACTGCATGAAGGGCAACAAGACGCGCGTGATTCTGGTCATAGGCGCGTTCGCGGTATTCGTTATTACGGTTTATCTGACGGATTATCGCTTTGGCTGGTTCATGCTGAAAAACACCGCCGCGGCACTGAAGTGTTTGGTGTAGTGATTTAAATTTGGAAAATCTTGTAGGGGCGCATATTTGCGCCCTTTCATTATTTGTTTTCTGTCGAAAATCTTATCCCAAATGCCAAACTATGCGGGCGCAAATATGCGCCCCTACGTATCCAAATTTACATTTGCGTTTTCCGGTTTTTGCGTTTATAGTGTCCCCATTGGCCCGATGGCAGAGTGGTTATGCAGAGGACTGCAAATCCTTGAATGCCGGTTCGATTCCGACTCGGGCCTCCAAAATTAAAAACATTGCTTGATTTGGTCGGAATCATTTTGCAAGCAACGCGCCGCAAAATAAATCGCGTAAGCGATTTGTTGTCATCCCGGCGAAGGCCGGGACCGACTCGGGCCTCCATTTATTTTAAATTATGATTCAAACCCTTACCATTTGCGATTTCAGAAACCATGAATGCAGTCGGATTAAAATAGACAGCGCGAAAAATATCGTGCTGTACGGCCCGAACGGCGGCGGCAAGACGTCTGTTTTAGAAGCGCTAAGCGCGATATCCGCATCCGGGTCATTACGCGGCGCGGCCCCACCCGACATCGTGCGTATCGGCGGCGCCGGGCAATTCGGCGTCACCGTGGTTTTGCAAAACGATACCGAATTATCCGTATCGTTCGAGCTAACGGATGCAAAGCGCCGCGCGCGCATAGACAGCGATGCCGCGCCGATTTCCGACCTGTCTCGGCACATCCGCATGGTTTGGATCACCCCGCGCGAGGACAGGCTTTTCGTAGACAGCGCATCCGACCGGCGCGCGTTTTTCGACCGCCTTGTTTCCGGGTTTGATACGGCGCATACGGGGCGCGTTATACGGCTTTCCAAACTTTTATCCGAACGCGCGTTTGCGTTGAAATCTGGTGCTAATCCCGGGTGGTTGGCCGCGCTTGAACGTCAATTGTCCGACACAGCGATAAGCGTCGCCGCCGCGCGCGTCAAATACGCGGGAGAAATCAATTATTTCTTGGGCGACGATTATTCGATAACAATATCCGGCATGTTGGAAGAAAAATTGGCGAACGCGATTTCCGCCGCCGATGCGGGTTCTGAATATTTGGAATATTTATCAAAGAACCGCGAATTAATCGGCGATAAAATGAGCATCGACGGCCCGCACAGGGCGGATTTTGGAATGATTAATAATGTGCTTGCCATGCCCGTTGCGATGACAAGCACGGGTCAGCAAAAATCCGCATTAATGCGTCTTGTTTTGTCTCATGCGAAATTGTTGCGCGCGCGCGCATCCGCGCCCGTGTTGATTTTATTGGACGAAGTTGCGGCGCATTTAGACAAAGAGGCGCGGGCGGCATTGTTCGCGGAACTTGACGCCATAGAGTCCCAAGTTTGGATGACGGGGTTAGAGCGCGAATCTTTCAATGGCATTTCGAATTCGAAATTTATCTATTGTGAAAACGGTTGCGTTTATGATAAATAAGATACTAGATATTAGATAGTAGATATTAGATAAATTGTTGTCCAATATATTGGACAAGTAAATTATAGATTGTCGAATATAATGGACAACTCATGTTTAAATATCTACTATCTAATATATAGTATCTAGTATCTGCAAAGCGGAGCGAGCGATGACCAAGCCGGATTATCCAAATCTTCTTGAAAAAGCATTAAAAATGGTTGTGAAAGAGGCGTTGCAGCATGCCCAGTCTCACGGCCTTAACGACGGCGCGCATTTTTATATCACGTTCAAGACGCGCGACCCGAATGTCGTCATTCCCGATTTTCTTAAAATGCGATATCCGGATATGATGACGATTGTGCTTCAGCATTCTTTTTACAATTTGAATGTAAGCGACGAAGAATTCGGTGTGACGCTGACGTTCGACGGGCGGCCGTTCTACATTCGGATTCCGTTTAACGCCATGGTAGAATTCAAAGACCCAAGCGTCGATTTCATGCTTCAATTTCACCCAAAGAAAGAGCTTACCGCCGGAAATGATTTGGAACTGCCTTTATCCGAAGAAAAATCCGGTACGTCGGACGATAAAAGAATTGTATCGCTTGATGATTTTCGCAAGAATAAAAAAGCATAAAAACATTTGCCCAATTTCCCCTTTTATGATAAAATTAATCATTGAATCCATAATATGGAGAAGAGAATGTTTAAATTAATCAAAAGAATCAACACGTTTGCTTTGTGCGGGTTGCTGTCCGTTATTTGCGGCGGCGCGGCAATTGCGGCGACCGGCGGTCTTGTATCGCCGAATCCGACGCCGACCGCGCGTCCGGCAATATCTTTGGGCGTTTATCCGGTCGCGGGCGTAGGCGGGCCGCGCATGCCGACACTTCGTCCGGTGACGAATATCCCGGGGGGAACCACCGGTGGAACCACGGGCGGCGTTGTGACGACAACCGACAAAGAATGCATCGATTCATATCTTGATTGTACGAAAACCGGCGAAGTATGCGGCCCGAATTTCGAAGACTGTACCAATAATTCTTTATTTTTCGCGCGCAAATCCGGCTGTGCCAGCATATTGCTGACATGCCCGTCGAACGCCATTCATCAATTGTACGGAACGAATAACACCGGCATACTTGCGACAAGAAGCACGACCGAAAAAGACGACAACGGCGAGTTCGTATTTATCTATCCGACGGAAAATTCCATATTGGGAAGCATGATTGTCGGCGCGTCGATTTCCCAACGCTTGAACACCCAAGATTGTGTTCGCCGCTATACCCAATGCTTGAAACGCGACGATGTTTGCGGCGCGGATTTCGAGCTTTGCACATCCGATTCCGAATTCAGAAAACAGAAAGTATTCTGCTCATCGACGCTTGCCCGTTGCCAATTAGAGGGACGCAAAGAACTTTGGGGCACGACGGACGTGACGGCCAATCCGCAATCTGGCGGACGCATCCGCGATATGATTGACGAAGGTGCTGCGCTTGCGGCCGTGAATGCGGTGGCCACTTGTTATAAAGTTGTCGATAACTGTATCTTACAGGCTTGCGCTCCGAATCCATATCTGTGTAAAGAAGGCGCGAATTCAAGCATAGTCGACATAGTCGAAGAATATACGGAAACCGCGACAACGGGCTCTGAAAATCCGGGACGCCGCCGCGGACGCGGGGGCGCGTCGGCCACGACAACCACCGTGACAAGTTGGACGGTAACGACCCCGAATGATTTGGGGCCGGTTAACCGCGCGGAAATTTCAGGCCTTATACGGAATGCGTGCTTTGATACAATCGGCGCGAATAGATATTGCTATTCCACGGTCAAGGGTTCTATGCCGACCGCGTCGCAACTTGCCAATGAAGAAAACAAAGAAGACGTGTTCGCGGACATGTACGCATCCAGATTTAACAACAGCATGAAGGCGAAAATCGACGAAATGATTGATAAATTCGCCGCGCGCCAGAAAGCACGCTGTTCTGACACAATCGTGCAATGCGCGATGCGTCACTGCGGCGAAGGCGTGGGAAGCGTATGCTATTCGTCCGCATTTAATGAAACGACCAAAGTATTGGATATAACCCAAGCCAAACCGCTTCGTGAAATTCAAATGGGATGCGCCGCGGTTGTGAATTCCGACATCGCATGCCGGTTTGCGGCGGCGACGTTCGATACGGGTTCCGGTCATTTGATGTATGAAGAAGACGCGGGCATATTTGCGAAATTGTTCACAAGCCCGACTGCGACCGAAGGCCTTCGTGACCCGGTTGGCGCGGTTGCGGCCTTGAATGCGCGTTTGGCGACTTCGTTCAGCGCGGCCGCATTAGAAGGCATGAAAAGACAATGCCAATCGATTGCGCAGTCTTGCGTTAAAAATATGTGCGGAACGGATTTCCAGAATTGCTTCAGAAATCGCACGGACATAGTGTCGGCGATCGGCGGCATGCCGGATAACCGCGCGGCGGGCAATCGCGTTGCGGGCGTGCTTGACCGGGCGATTGTAATCGGGCTTTGCATCAATACGGTTAAAACTAATCAGACTTGCGAAGAGCATATCCGGGTCGAGACCGCGAAAATCAAAAACGCCACGGCCCAAGGGGACAGCGTATGGGGCGGCGCTACGTCGGCACGCCAAGGCTGGCTTGACGGCGGCGTTGCGAACTATGACGTAAAGTTCACGGAAACGGTTCAGATGAGGGACGCCAACGGCGCGTTGCTGTGCCTTGCCGATGCGTCGAATTTGGCCGACTTTGGCCGGTGCGACGGTTCGGACGATATACGCGATACAAACGGCAAAGTCATCAAATCGTATACGATACCGTATATGGTGTCGAATAACGACTATGCGGTGCGCATGGCCGAAAACCAAATATTCCAACAATTGATATTTGATTTAGAGCTGGAGGCTCAGGCGATATACAACGCGAAATTAACGCGTCAGATGAACATGTGCCATGCGGAAAATGCTGGCGGAATCATGGGCAACAAAGACATGTATTCGACATTCATGTGGGCGCGTTTGAAATCCAACAAAGTCCCGAACGACTATTCGATATTCGGACTGTCGGACAACCAGCTGCAAGCGTCGAATGACCTTTACGGTTCGTTCTGTCGCGTGCGTGTGGAATTGCGTTCGACCGATCCGCGCATCAAAAAATGGCTGGAAGACGGATATTGGTCGCGGACGAATTTCGCGGTGGGGGACAGCTTTGTCTGCGGATCATGGATACCCCAAGCCGATTTGGAAGGAATTTCGCAAGATGTCTATGAAGAAACATATCTTTCCGAAATGAAGGGCGCCGGAACGACGCGCAGGTGGGCGACGGTGGCCGGAACGGTCGTCGGCGCATTGGGCGGCGCGGCGGGTATGAACGCGCTTCAAAAAGGCGGCTTTGGAAGTCTTATCGGTACGAATAGACAGACCGCGAATGACATCAACGATCAAAGGGTACGTGTATGTCGGGGTGAAGTAGAAAAAGCCATAACATCGTTGCAAGATTCTGGCGCCCTTTGCGCAATGCAAGGAAAGCAGGTTATAAATGGGGAAGGTAACAATGCTGGGTTTACGTATGTTGGGGATTCTCGTTATATCACGGGTAAAACTGCATCGAATGGCAACGCTCTTTGTGTATCTAATTTGTCCGCAGCCAATGCCATAGCAAATATGACAGCGATACTCTCAAATAATAGATGCGGTGCGTTTAAAGGCGAAGAAGGTAGTGGAAACTTCTGGTCCGGTGGTGGCGGTAAAACATTGGTTAATGTCGGTGGGGCGGCGATTGGCGCGCTTGCGTTCAATGCCATTACCAACCGCGCGGTCAAAGACGCCCAAGAGTCCGCCGCGGACAAGGCCGCCGAAGAAGCCGCCAAAGAATGGATGGATAATATCGGTAAAAAAATCCGCTGTTACATCGGCGCCGAAGAAATCGGTATGTTCGGCGACTTCCGCTCGACCACGATGGAATAGGGCGATTACAACCACAAACCATATAGGGGCGTATGCAATACGCCCCTATTAATTTGAACACAAATTATGAAATTCGATAAAGACGTACATCACCGTCGCACTATTCGAAAACGCGGATACGATTATTCGAATCCCGGCGCGTATTTCATAACCATTTGCACACATGAAAAACAATGCATATTCGGCCATATCCAAAATGGCGAAATGATTTTGAATAATGTTGGTAAAATCGTTAAAAATTGTTTGTTGGAAATCCCGAATCGTAATAATCGCACACAATTGCACGAATGGGTCATCATGCCGAATCATTCGCATTTCATCATAGAGATTCAACCCACGGTTGAAATAATGGGCTCTGGCAGGGCGCAATTATGCGCCCCTACAACGTTTACGGCCAACGAAGAATTTTTACCACAACAATCAAACTCTGTAGGGGCGCATAATTGCGCCCACCATGGTTTGAGGCCCGGGGATAAAATCGGCACATTGGCACATATCATTCGTGGATTCAAATCGGCCGTATCGAAACAAATCGGAAAACAAATCTGGCAGCGGAATTATTATGAACATATTGTCCGGGATAATGATGATTATCGTGAAATTGCGAATTACATTAAATCCAATCCGCGAACATGGGATTCTGATAAATTATATCAGAAACAATTGGATGAGTTTTATAATCAGATTATGTAGGGGGCGAAATTATGCGCCCCTACGAGTTCTTCAAAAACTCTTCTAGCCAATGATTGTCGATGTCAAGATTCCGGACGTCTTTGTTCTTTAATAGTTTTTGCTGCAAAGGAATCGTTGTTTTGACGCCTTCGATTACAAATTCATCCAAAGCCCGCATAGAACGCATAATGCAAGCCGTGCGCGTCGGCGCCCAAACGATTAATTTCGCAATCATAGAGTCGTAATGCGACGGAATAGAATACCCCGGATACACGGCGGAATCAACACGAATGCCGAGGCCCCCCGGAACCGAGTATTGCGTTATTTTGCCCGGATTCGGGATAAAAGTTTCGGGGTCTTCGGCATTAATACGAAATTCTATTGCGTGACCATTCGGCACAAGGTTGGATTGGCTATATCCCAATTCTTCCCCGCGCGCCACACGAATTTGCTCGCGCACCAAATCGACGCCGTAAACCATTTCTGTCACCGGGTGTTCGACTTGGAGTCGGGTATTCATTTCCAAGAAATAAAACTTGCCGTCTTCGAACATGAATTCCAACGTGCCCGCGTTCGTATACCCCATTTTCTTCACGGCCGTTTTGCAGATTTCAATCATATCGTCGCGCTGTTTCTGGGTAAGGGCCGCCGCAGGGCATTCTTCCATGACTTTTTGGTTTTTACGCTGCAATGAACAGTCGCGTTCGCCGAATATCACGACGTTTCCATGGTGGTCGCCCAAAACCTGAAACTCTATATGCCGCGGGTGAAGCAATAATTTCTCCATATACAAAGTATCGTCGCCGAATCCGGCCAACGCTTCGCGTTTTGTCATTTGAAAAGCCTCGGCCATGTCGTCTTTGGACAATACCGGGCGTATTCCCTTGCCGCCGCCGCCCGATGCCGCTTTAAGCATTACGGGATATCCGATTTTCTGGGCCCATTTAAGCGCATCTTCCAACGTGTCGACCGCGCCGTCGCTTCCCGGCACAACGGGAAGCCCGCATTCAATTGCGGTCTTTTTCGCCTCTACCTTGTCGCCCATTTTGGAAATCATTTGGGCGGTCGGCCCGATCCAGATTAACTTATGCTGTTCCACTTTTTCGACGAAATCCGCGCGTTCGGATAAGAATCCGTACCCCGGATGAATCGCGTCCGCATTTGTTAAAAGAGCCGCGGTCAAAATCGCAGATTCATTAAGATATGATTCGGCGGCCTTGGCCGGCCCGATGCAAACCGATTCGTCGGCCAAATGCACGTGGGTCGCGTCCGCATCCGCTGTGGAATAAACGGCGACAGAGCGAAGCCCCATATCGCGGCACGCGCGAATAATGCGAAGTGCAATCTCGCCCCGATTAGCTATCAGTATTTTTTTGATTGTTTTTTTTGACATGTTATTACTCGATCACCACCAACGGCGTGTCGAACTCTACCGCTTGGCCGTCGGTTACAAGAATTTCTTTGACTGTGCCGGCGCGTTCCGATTTGACCGGGTTGAAAGTCTTCATGGCTTCGATCAATGCGACGGTATCGCCCGCTTTGACGGTTGCACCGACCGTTACAAATGGCGCCGCGCCCGGTTCCGGGGACAAGAATACAACGCCGACCATGGGCGATTTTAACGCATTAATAACGCACGCGGCCGGATTTGCAGAGTCTTCGCAGCTGGTCTTGGCCAAAGGCGCCGCCGGCGTCGAAGCAAATTGGGGGCTTGCCACCATTTTAGGCTGCTTGGAAAGGTGGATTTCTTTTTTCCAGATGCCGAACAAGAATCCGGATTCCATTTTTAATTCGGTTAAACCCATTTTGTCCATCATTTTGGACATTTTTTCAATCGTACTATACGATGACATTTAGTTTCCTTTTAGTATTCTCTCTTGAGCATAGCGCAAATTGTACCAGAAATTGCATGGAAGTCAAGGGATAGGGTCGTACCCGCCCCCGCCCCCCGGACGACATCTTGATATCCTTTTTAATGCAATCCAGCCGCCCCGCGCGACCCCGTGCTTTTCTATCGCCGCTGCGGCGTATTCGCTGCAAGTTGGCGTAAACCGGCATGCGCATCTTCCACCGAATACGGGGGATAGGGCGGATTGGTAGACTTTTATAAAAAATATCGCGGTTTTCTTCATTATTCATGCCGCAACGAGTCAATCGGATTCAATTTGGCCGCCTTGCGCGCGGGCATCACGCCCGACGAAATTCCAACGACTACCGCAACGCCAATCGACAGTATGACCGACCAAATGCTTAATGGCACGGCCATATCCATAACGCGCGGCAATACTGTTTGCGACAATATAATGCCAAGTATCAATCCCGCCATAGACCCGATAAACGAAATCAATACCGATTCGGACAAGAATTGGATTGTTATATGCGTTTCTTTGGCGCCTATGGCTTTGCGTATTCCTATCTCGCGCGTTCGCTCGGCCACGCTTACCAACATCATATTCATAATTCCAATCGAACCGACCAACAAAGACACGGATGCGATTGCCATTAAAAGCATGCGAAGAAATCCCGATATGGTATTCATAGTCTCCATAACTTGGCGCATGTCCATGATTTGAAAGTCGTCGGGCTCGTCATCGCGCAGACGATGCCGATCGCGCAGCATTGCCGTGATTTGTTGGGTTACAAGCGTATTGTCCGCGTCTTGGAAAACGCGCACCATGATTGTTTGCACGGCATCGGGAAAGCGCCCGCCCCAAACGCGTTTGGTAAAAGTGGTAAGCGGGATTATAACCATGTCGTCTTGGCTTCCCATCATGCTGTCCCCGCGTTCTCGCATAACGCCGATTACCACGAATGGGACGTTGTTAATTCGGATTATCTGACCCACGGGGTCTATGGGCATATCAAGCTCGTTCGCCGTCTTTGGCCCGATTACGGCAAATGTAGAGCCATTGCGCAATGCTGATTGGTCAAAGAATACTCCATGCTCCATTTCAATATTCTGAATGGTGGCATAGTCCGGATTTGTGCCGATAACCGCGGTGCCCCAGTTGCGATTTCCGAACACAACCTGGATCGAGGTTTGACGCATTGGCGCGGCGGCCGATATATCCGGCAATTGTCTTAACGCATCCGCGCTTTGCCGCGTCAAAGTCTGACGCATGCCGCCCGTGCGAACGCCCCCTGTTTGCGCGGCGCCCGCGCGAATGATAATCGTATTCGTGCCAAGACTTGAGAATTGGTCGGTAATTTGTTTTTGAACCGCGTCGCCGACAGACATCATGACCACGACCGCCATAACGCCGATAATAATGCCAAGGACTGTCAGGAAAGACCGTACTTTATTGCCGCTGATTGATAACCAACTTTCCTTAAGAATATCGTTGAATGTCATAGAGCCCTCATTTTAGATACTAGATATTTTTAGTTTATTTCTAGTAGTTTTTGTTGTGGCGATTAATAATTTCAGCAATTCTTCACAATCTGCCTTCATGCTTTCAAACTGTCGTGACGTAATATCTCCTGATTCTTTCAGCATTTCAAGCCAGTGCATAGTTTCCGCACATTCTTTAAGTGCTATATGGGTTTTATGAAGAAAGTCTCCTCGGCTTATGCCATATATTGCTTCGGACAAATTGGCGCAGATACTTGTTCCGGATCGTAAAATTTGATTTGATATCGCTCGGTCACATTTTTTCTCACGTAAGTATTTATCAAGCCGGATAATCCGTGCTGAAAATTTTTTGCTTTTTTCAAGAGTTACGCTATCTCTGGACATTAATTATTCTCCGCATATCTACTATCTAGTATCTAATATCTATTATCTATAATTTCCTGTTGTCTTTTGGTATCGGGCCGTCGTAATTTATGCGTCCGTCGCGGATGTGGATAAGGCGGTCGGAAAATTTCGCAATATCGAATTCGTGCGTGATTGTCACAATCGTAATGCCCATTTCTTTATTTAATTTCTTAAAGAATGTCAAAATATCATGCCCCATTTTAGAGTCCAAGGCGCCGGTAGGCTCGTCCGCCAGAATCAATTTGGGATCGCCCGCCAAAGCGCGCGCGATCGCACAGCGTTGACGCATTCCGCCGGAAAGCTGCGTCGGCAAATATGATTCGAATTTTTCAAGACCAACTTGTTGAAGCATCCGGCGCGCGCGCGCCACGCGCTCATCCATGGAAAGCCCCCGATACATCAACGGCAGCATCACATTGTCCAAGACATTGCGCTTGGTAAGCAAATTAAAGTTTTGAAACACAAATCCGATATATTCGTTTCGCATTGTTGCAAGCTCGTCCGGGGTCATATGCGTGACGTCGTTCCCATAAAGCTCATAAGTGCCGCCGGTCGGCGTGTCTAACGCGCCGATAATATTCATGCATGTCGATTTTCCGGAACCCGAAGGCCCCATAATCGACACGAATTCGCCCGCGCGGATATCAAAGTCAAGTCCGTACAAAACCTGTTGCGTGCCGCCGATTTCAAGCGGAAACGATTTATCGATTTTTTTAAAAGAAATTATCGGTGGTTCGTTTTTCATTTTCCCTCTATTTGTGTTTCAAG
>Ga0082212_10009374_pt1 | contig 12632 bp, 10 predicted proteins | sample TergutNt197P3_FD_71548 | JGI IMG/M metagenome (GOLD analysis project Ga0082212, IMG submission 71548) | Neocapritermes taracua P3 segment gut microbial communities from Petit-Saut dam, French Guiana - Nt197 P3 | ecosystem: Host-associated > Arthropoda: Insects > Digestive system > Gut ... | reverse complement strand
TTGGTGAGGACTTCCATTCCTATCAGGATGCGCAGAAGGTTGCGCGTGGTTAAAAGCGCGTAAATCCCGATTATAAAAAGGAAGATCACAAAATAAGACAGAAGCCAGAACATTGACGCGTCGTTCATTATTTTCCCCCTTCTTTCCGCTTCATGTATTCCTTAAACAAAACCACGATGCCGAAAGCGCCGACCAGTATGATGATCGCCTGGCCGACTATATCAATACGGCGCGCGTCCCACATGACTTCAGACAGTGTAAGCATTGAAGGAACATCCGCCGCCGGAATTATGGGCAGTTCGGTCAGCCCCCTCATCCATAACGAAATACACACCATGACGACAATTAGCAAAGCCGGAAGCGGAAGGTATTTTTTCAAACGCCGGCTCTTCCTGATGGCGATATCTTCCTCGCGGTTATGCCCTTCCGAATTGACCATGCTTATCGCGCTTATGAAAATCACCGTGATAAGCCCGGCGCAGACCGAAAGTTCGATCACCGCCGCCAGCGGCGACCCGAGCATGAAAATGACGATGGAAAGAAACACGCTCGTCATAGCCAGCGCGAGAGCGGATTTGAGGAGATCCGTCGCCATTACGGCCCAGAGCGCGCTAAGCGTCATAAGACCGAGGGAAATAAAAATAAACAACTCATTTGGAGAAATCGTCATAACAGGCTCTCCAGCGGAACAAGGAAAGTATTGAAAAGCCACGGGAACGTCAGGCCGAGACACAGCGTGATGAGCGCCAGAAGTATTGCCGGAACCAGCGCGCGGAAATCAGCTTCCCGAATTTCTTCAAGCCCGGCCGCCAGTTTTCCGAAGAACACCCGGCGCTGCATCGAAAGAAAATAGGCCAAGGTCATAAGGCTGAGCAGAATCGCTATCACGGCCACAGCCGGCGATCCGGCTTTCCAGACGCCTAGTACAATCAGCAGCTTGCTCCAGAATCCCGACAGCGGCGGAACTCCCGCGGTTGAAAGAAACGCGAGCACCGAGGTAAAGCCCGTTACCGGCATTTTGTTCGCGAGGCCGCCCAGTTTGTCCATATCAACCGTCCCGGACTGTTTCTCGACCGCCGCCGCGTTAACGAACAGAAGCGTTTTGAAAACCGAATGGTTGAACAGGTGGAATATCGCGCCGGCCACGCCTATAGGGTTGGCCGATCCCAGACCGATGATGATGTAGCCGATCTGGCTGATGCTCGAATACGCCAGCATTCTCTTGAAATTTTTCTGCCCCAGCGCCGCGAAAGCGCCGACCGCTATCGAAACCGTACCGATTATCAGCAAAACAGGCGAAGGCTTTTCGATGACAAAAACATAGCGCGCGACCTGAATCAGCGTGAAAACGCCCGCCGCCTTGGTAACGATGCCGCCAAGCAGCACGGAAACCGCCGTCGGCGCGGAAGAGTAAGCGTCGGGCAGCCAGCCGTGAAAAGGAACCATGCCGCCTTTGATAAAGAGGCCGGCGACAAACAGGCCGATGGCAAGAACCGCGAACCGCGACGCGCCCGCGTCAAGCTGTCCGGAAGCCATCGTGATACGGATCGTATGGTAATCAAGGCTGCCGCACGCAATGAACATCAGCGCTATTGAAGACAGAATAAGCACTGTGGCTATTGCGGAAAGAAGCACATATTTAAACGCCCCTTCAAGCCCGGCTTTTGTTTTTTCAAGCGCGATCAAAATAAAAGACGACGCGGCGACTATCTCAAGGAAAACATAAAGCGTGAAAAGATCCTGCGAGAACACGACGCCGTTCATTCCCACCATGCAAAGCAGCAGCAGATTGTTGAAAATGAACTGCCGGCTTTTGTCGGAGAAAAGATACTGTCCCACCCAGAGAGCGGAAAAAACCACCAGCGCTATGGAAATAAACATCACGGCGGAAAGGTCGCTTGGAACGATTTCCCAGTTCAGAACCCGATTAACCGGATCGAAACCGAGAATCCACGAACTCTGCGACGCCGTCAGAATATAAATCCCCGAAACAACCGTCAGCGCGATGCCGCACCAGAAGCTAAGGCCGTCCGCCAGTTTTCTCGGCAGCAGGTTCAGGATCAGAACGGCCAACAGAGGAACCGCTATAAAAAGGGTTATCACGTCAGAACTCCTCCACTACAGACGGCCAGTCATGCAGGCGATAATTACAAACACGAGACCCGCCAGCGACCAGGCAAGATATGTGACATGGCTTCCGTTATGAAGCGCGCGGATGTACCACGAGATTCCCGACGCGACAAAAGGAATGATTTTGCTGAAAAAGAAATCCACTCCCCGGTCAATGCCCCATCCGATATACGCAACGACGCGGCCCACGTTCTGCCCCCAGTTGTAAGGGTCAAAAAACCTTTTTTCCGCGGCGTCATAAACCTGGTGAAATCCTGGCGCGTAATGCACGTGATCGACCGCGCCAAGACCGTTCCCGGTTTTCTTTACGCCATGGAAATGGTTGAAAACCGCCAGCGCGAGAGCAACCACGGTTCCGCCCACAAGAACGATGTTAAAGTGGAAGTGCGAGTAATCATGACCATGCAGACGGTGCTCGCCGAGAACAGGCTGGATGAATTCACGCAGCGGAAAAGCAAAACCCACTCCGAAGAAAAGGCAGAGCGCGGCGAGAATCAATCCGGGGATCACCATCGGCATGGGCGCTTCTTTAACCTTGCTTACATCGCCGCGCTTATCAAAGTAGGCGGCGTGGCCGAGCTTCAGAAAGGAAGCCGCCGTCATTACCGATCCAAGAACCGCCGCCAGGTAAAAGATCACCCCGCGTTCCAGCGCGCCGTCATAAACCATTTCTTTTGAGAAGAATCCGTTGAACGGCGGAACGCCCGAAATGGACGCCGCGGCGACAAGGAAAGTAATGAACGTAATCGGCATTTGAGTTCTAAGCCCGCCGAACTTTTTGACATCCGTCGTTCCCGTCTGCCGTTCAATCGCGCCGCCGGTCAAAAACAGGCAGCATTTATAGAGAGTGTTGTTGATCATGTGAAACAGGCCGCCGACGATGCCGACGGGCGTGCAGGTGCCGATGCCGAGAACCATGTAGCCTACCTGGCTGATCGCGTGGTAGGAAAGAAGCTTTTTGTAATTTTTCTGAATCAGCGCCATTGCTACGGCCAGGACGATCGTACATGCGCCGATTATCATCAGCATCGTCGAACCCCATGAGTGTTCGTCAAGACTGAAAATGTCGATCGTGATGCGGAGCAGAAGGTAGATGCCAAGCAGTTTTTCCAGCGCACCCGGAAAGAACGACAGAAACGGCATGGGCGCGTCGGACGCGGCGTCGGGAATCCAGGTATGAAACGGCATGGCGCCGGCCTTGGAAATCGCGCCGATTACAAGCAGCACGAAGGCGAGGCCGCCCGGTCCTTCCATCGAAACGGCCATTTTCGATATCGTCGCCGTTCCCGCGAGGTGAACCGAAAGCCCTATGCCGAACATCATGCACAGATCCGTAATGCCGGCGATAATCACGGCCTTGATCGCGGTCTGATAAGAAGTTTCCTGGTTCCCGAGATAAATCATGCCGAACATCATCCCGAGCAACCCTTCCCAGAAGAACAGCAAAAGGAGCATGTTGTCGGCCAGCACGACGCCGTTGACAAAGCCGAGCGTCAGCATGAAGTAGGCGTGAAACAGCCAGCCTTTGGGTTTATCCTTGAGAAAAACGGTGTTATAGACCGACAGCAAAGCCCCGAATACCGCCACGGAAATCAAAATGAAGGAGCTGAACTGATAGTTTCTCAGGGTAAATTCAAATAACCAACCCGCCCACGGCAAGGTGGTGGAAACCTCGTTGCCGTAGATCTGATACGCCAGGAAAAGGTTTACGAAGCCGGCGACTATAGCCACGCCGCCGGCAACCATATTGTTTTTCCTGAACGCGGCCATCGTAACGGCGGCGGCGATTATCGGAATAACAATGGCTAACAACATCAGGCTTTCCGTGTTCATCTTTGCTCCATCCTGAGTAACTTATAAATCAGCGGCTCAGCATCTGCTGAACCGCGCTCTGGGCAAACTGAAAAGGCTGTCGAATCAAAACGCCGCTGAGCAGGGACATCGCGGCCAGAAGCGCCACGCTGAATACCATAATCGGCGTGCCTTCATGAGGCATGCCATGTCCGTCGTCGGCCGCGGCGCGGCTGACGCCCAGAAATACGCGCGCGAACGCCCGCCACAGATAAGCCAGCGTAAGAAACGCGCCGACGACAAAAGTCAGCCCAACGGCTATCTGACCTGAATCGATCGTTCCGGTAATCACCATGTACTTGCTGAAAAAGCCTCCGAATGGAGGGACGCCCATAACCGAGAAAGCGCACAGCGCGAATGAAACCGCCGTAACCGGCATGGTTTTTATGAGGCCGCCCATTTTGCGGATGTCTTTGTTATGCGTTTCGTGCTCCACAACGCCCGCGCAGAGGAAGAGTCCCGCCTTGGCGATTCCGTGCATAAAGATGTAAAGCAGGCCGCCGAGAACGCCGACTTCGTTGCCCGTCGCCAAACCAAGCAAAATGAAGGCAAGCTGACTGACGGTCGAGTACGCGACGATGCGCTTGATGTCGTTTTCCACAAGCGCGGCGCATGCGGAAACCAGCGCGCTTGCAGCGGCTATCCACGGCACGATTTCATGCCACACTTCGTTGATCGTGAAGGTCGCGACAAAGAGCCGGGCGAAAACGTAAACGCCTATCTTCACCAGCACCGCAGCGTGGAGCAAAGCGGTTACGGGCGAGGGCGCGACGCCGGCGTCGGCCAGCCAGGTATGCAGCGGCAGAGTGGCTGATTTTGAAAGGATGCCGAACAGTATGAACATCACGGCAATATTTGAAATGCTGCCGTTGACGGCGCACCAGGCTTTAATCCCCTGCATGTCAAACGTTCCCGTCTCGCTGTAAACCATCAAAAAGCCGCACAGCATCATGAGCGCGCCGAACATCGTGATAAAGAAAGCCTTGTCCGCGCGAAGGATATATTCCTTTTCCCTGAAAAATCCGATCAACCGCCAGCAGACGATCGCCGTAATTTCCCAGAAAAAATATATCCATATAAGGTTTGACGAGAAAACCAGTCCCATCATTGAGGCAAGGAAGAGCACCACCATAAAGTAGTATTCATTGCGGTGTTCGTAATGCTTGATGTAACCGAACGAATAGAGAATGATGATACAGCCGACCGACTGCGAGACCAGCGCCATGAAAATAGCCAGCTTGTCCGCGTAGAACAGGGTTACGCCGCCAATGGTGAGTATCACGTTCTGATCGCTTGCGATAACGTGAAGAAGGGCGCATGACATGCAAAGCGAGAAGAGCATCAGGGCCAGCGCGGCTATGTTGCGCAACTGGTCGTTGATTTTGCCCAATGCGGGCAGCAGCAGCGACCCGAAAAATGGAACCGCAACCAGACAGAAAAGCAGGCATTCTACATTCATAATCACCCACACCTTAATAAATATTATCCATCCAAAACGGCCGGAAAATATGATGAACTTATCGTCTGATTATTTCAAGCGTTATATTTTGTTATATTTCGGGCTATTAAAAACTTTCGACTATTTCAGAAGCTTTCATGTCTAATGTAATTGATGAACGAATACGCGGCGGCGTTAACTGGATTATTGAAGGAAACGGCGGCTGATTCTGATCAGGAATTGATCTGGATCGAGGCCGGACGAAATGGCGACGCCCGCGCATTTAATTCCCTTGTGCTGAAATGGGAAAAGCGTGTTTACAACATCGCGCTCAGGATGTTGCGCGACCGCGGGGAAGCAGAGGAAGCAACCCAGGAAGCTTTCCTTCTGGCGTGGCGAAACATTCGGAAGTTTCGCCGGGATTCGAAATTCTCCACATGGTTGTGCCGCATCGTCGTCAACCATTGCCTGACGCGCCTTCAGCAGCGGCCGCCGGGAATCCGTCAAACTTTGCCGGAGGAAAATGAAACGTTCATTTCGTCCGGTTTTCAGGTCGCCGAAACCCAGACGGAATCGCTGCTGCGCGACGAGCGGCAGCGCCTGATCCTGGATGCTCTGGCCCGGTTGTCGCCGGATCAGCGGGCGGTCGTTGAACTGAAATTTTTTCAGTAAATGACATTTGAGGAAATCGGCGCGGTTCTCAATGTCCCTTTGAGCACAATTAAATCCCGGCTTTATTCGGGGCTGGCCGAACTCAGGGTGAAACTAAGAGTGCAAGACATGGGAGCGCGGGCGTCCTCGCCGGCGTGACATGGGGTAGCATGCGTCCCGCATGCGGGTTAATAAATAAAACGGGCGCGATAAATCGCGCCTTACAATTGAAGCGGGCTTTGCCCGCGATTATTTATTGAAGCGCGGACGGGACGTCCGCTGCCCCATGTCACGCCGGCGGGGACGCCCGCGCTCCCATGTCAGGTTTTACAATTACCACAAAGGAAAAAGATATGGATTCCGAATGTGTTTCGTATAGGGAAAAAATCGCGGCGCTGGTCATGTGCGACAGGTGCGACACGTCCGAACTGTCAGATGTAGACCGGCGCGAGTTGGAGGCGCATCTTGACGGATGCCCGCGGTGCCGGATGGAGAGGGAAAATTTAGCGCGAACAATCAACCTGCTTGCGTCGGTTGAAGATGAACCCGCGCCGCGCCATTTCTTCATCTCCCCGGATCAGCAGACTGTTTCTCCGTGGCGGATTTTTTCGCAATTGCGGTTTCTACCACGAACGGCTTTTGCCGGTGTATTTGTCGTGGCAGTCCTTTTGTGCGGCGCGGCGCTGACGCAATTCCACGCGCGTTTTGATAAGGATGGATGGTCTGTTGGTTTCGGGCGCGGCGAAGCCGAGACGGCGGCGCTCCGCGATGAATTTTTGAAAGCCGCCGCCGAAGAAAGCCAAAATAACCGTCTGCAATGGATGGAAGAAGTCAGGAATGAAATCGCGCGCCTTAGGGAAGACGAAGATATCAAAACACGGCAGCAGGAAGAAATCCTTGCCAGGCTTGACGCCATGATTGAAGGGCGGATTGGGCGCTCGGAAGAGCAGGTTCGTTATGAAACGCAAATAATGGCCGCTTTCCTGTATCAGGAATTAGAGCGGCAGCGGGCGATGGATATGGAGGCGATTAAACTCCGTCTGGATACCGCCGAAATCCGGGAATTCATCAACGCCAGAAGGACGGAAGAAGCCCTGGTAACGCTGCTGCAGTTAGCTGATGTGAGATTTAATTGAACCAGAGGTTTTGCAAGAACCTCACTATAAAAAAGGAAGGTTGCCATGAAAACATGTTTTTCTTTTATTACGATGATTGTTGTACTGACCGTATCCGCCTGGGGACAGAACGCTTCAATGGTTTCTTCCGACCCCAAGGAATTAGGGATAGAAATGGAGATGATGAGCGGATTTATTAGTTATGTGCTGAGGTCGCACTTCCTGGATTTTGGCAATGAATCTCAATCCGGCGATTCCCCGGCGCAGAACCGATTTTCCCGGCAGGGCGACAGGGTGACTAATGGATCGTCCTGGATTGACACATCTTTACGCGACAGGTTTTACCTACAGGGGCAGGGAGCCGTGTTTATCATTCCGGTATCTTCGTTACGGACATCACCGCAATTCCCGCAGGTTAATAATATAAGCACCACAGTCATAAGTTGGAGGTCGGCAGACAGCACACCGCTGTTTTCTTTAAGTACAATCTTAGAGGAGGGTGGCTCAAGAAACATCTACAGTGATAACCGCATAGCATACCAGGTCCCCGGTGAATCAGCATCTATATTAGAAGAGATATCAAAGACTTTTTCGGATCGTCTTAAAGAAGGCGCGTTAATTTTTCCCACTGATTTACAGGAACCGCTTAAAAGACTGTTGGAGCAATTTAAAAACGCTACCGACGGCGAGCAGCCGTTTTTACAGGCGCTCGACAGCGTTCGGGAGCCGCTTGCGAACGCGTTGGCGCAATATGGAGATTCCATGTACGCGGTAAAACCCGATGAGTACATAAACCTGGTTTTCCAGAAGTCTCCCGCATATTTATCTTCATTATCGAGCATGCCTGGATCCGAATATGGAACCGAAGTTATTTCCGTGCGCAAATCCTGGATCACGGATTACAAGGCGGGCAAAATGACGCTGGAAGAATTCCGAAAAAAAGTCCTTCAATAAGGTTCCGGGTCACGGAAGTCAATTTTGCGCAGTTTTATGCAAAAACCTCAAAACTCTGATGGTTTTATGCGCTAATACTTAATATTTTGAATATTTATTCGCAAAATTGATTTCCGTGGTTCCGAGTATATAATGATTCCCGTTATGGAACCGGATTTAACGATTGTAGAGCCTGGCGGGGATTTTGAAATTCTTGACACTTCTGATGATTCCGAAGGCACCGATAGCCTTGCCGTAATCGAAACCGCGGAAGACGACGACGCTCGTGAAACCGAAGAACCGGGATACCTTGAGATAGCGCGCTACGACCCCTTGCGCGCGTATATGGCGGAAATAAGCAAGTTTGTACCGTTAGGCCGCGAGGAAGAACGCGAACTCGCGGAAAAATACCGCAGCACCGGCGACAGAGAAGCGGCATATCGTCTTGTTACCTCCCATCTGAAACTTGTCGTCAGAATTGCCATGATTTACCAAAAGGTCTACAGAAGCATTCTCGATCTGGTGCAGGAAGGCAACCTGGGACTGCTCCAGGCGGTCGAACGCTTTGACCCTGAACGCGGCACGCGCCTTCAGACTTACGCCGCGTGGTGGATTAAGGCGTACATTCTGAAATTTTTGCTGGATAACACGCGCATGGTCAAGATCGGGACTACGAACGCCAGGCGAAAAATCCTGATGAACCTCAACCGCGAAAAGCGGGAACTTGAAGCCATGGGCATAGTTCCCACCCACAAACAACTGGCGGAAAATCTCGGCGTGGATGAACGTGACATTGTGGAAGTCGAACAGGGAATGGCAGGCGCTGATATTTCACTGGACGCGCCCGTAAGAGACGACGGCGACGTGCGTTATATAGATACCCTGCGTTTGATGGAACAGGGCGTCGATGAAAAAATAGCGCGGGGAGAATTCAGGGAATTGCTTGAGAAAAAACTGGCTGAGTTTTCCGCGGCGCTTTCCGGACGCGACCTTGAAATAATGACCCGCAGGCTGACCGCCGACGATCCTGAAACTCTGCAGGAGATCGCCGACCGCTACGGCGTCACGCGCGAAGCCGTGCGTATTGCGGAAAAGAAACTGATCGCGCGGTTGAAACAATACCTTATCGAATCATTCGGCGATGTTCGCGAAATTGAATTTACCTTTTAAGGGCCTTGGGAAATGCTGATTAATTGTCTGAGCGGGATGAAGCGCAAGGCGCACGGAGCGCAGGAACCGAGGCATATATAGAAATATGTTGAGGTTACGAGCACCGCGCAACGCAGCGATTCGCCCGCCCAGGCAATTAATCAGCGTTTCCCTTGCGGATGCCTGCTGCGGCATTTTTATTGCAATTCTGTTTTTTCAGGCTGTAGTATTTGTTTTATGACATTAAGTTCACATTTAACAACAGAAGAGGAATTTTAAAATGACTTCCCGTTTCGCTGTTTTGTCAGGTTTTGCAGTTTTCATTTTTTGCGCCGCAAATTTCGCCGCAGCAGCCGATTGCGCGGGATTAAAGGCGCGTTCCGGGCCGGGAATTAATATTACCTCTGCGGAGATTGTTCCGGCCGGTCCGGCGGCATCCCCGGCGGGAAAGGCGCCGGGCGCGGCTCCCGCACCGGCGCTTCCGGCTTATTGCCGGGTCGCGGCCGTTCTGACGCCGTCGTCCGACTCGCATATTGAGATGGAACTCTGGCTCCCGGCTGAAACATGGAACGGCAAATTTCAGGCTGTAGGCGGAGGCGGCTGGGCCGGATCGATCAGTACGCCGGCTATGGCTTCCGCCTTGCGCGAAGGCTACGCCACGGCGTCCAACGATACGGGGCACCAGGGCGGAAACGCTCTTTTTGGCATCGGACACCCGGAAAAGGTCGTCGATTACGCCTATCGCGCCGTTCATGAAATGACGGTGTGGTCAAAAACGCTCATTGAAGCGTTTTACGGCCAAAAGCCCCGGCTTTCCTACTGGAACGGCTGCTCCACCGGCGGGCGGCAGGGCTTGATGGAAGCGCAGCGTTATCCTGAAGATTACGACGCCATTATCGCGGGCGCTCCCGCGAATTATCACAGCCACTTGCACGTCGGGGATCTGGCGCTGAATATTCCGGTAATGAAAGACGACGCGCTGAAAGTGCCCGCGGCGAAACTTGATCTATTGAATAAGGCCGTTATTGCCGCGTGTGATGAACTTGACGGGGTCAAAGACGGACTGATCGAAAACCCTGAAAAGTGCAAATACGATCCAGCGGCTTTGCTGTGCAAGGGCGGCGATCAGGCGGACTGCCTTACGGCGCGGCAAATCGAAACGATAAAAAGAGCATACGCGCCGATTATAACGAAATCAGGCGAGATCGTATTTCCCGGAAAATCATACGGCAGCGAATATTCCTGGAACCTGAGCGGCAGCCAGCCCTCTCCGGTTTCACTGGGAACCATGATCCTGACATACCAGGACGCTAATTGGGACTGGAAAACCTTCGATCTTGAACGCGACTTAAAACTGGCCGATGAAAGAACCGGTTTTATCAACGCCATCGATCCTGATCTGAGCGCGTTTAAGGCACGCGGCGGAAAACTCCTGCTATACCACGGCTGGGACGATATGGGAATCGCGCCGGGAAATACCGTCAATTATTACACGCAGGTTCAGTCCAGACTCGGCGCGAAAGAATACGACTGGATGCGCCTTTTCATGGTTCCCGGCATGGGGCATTGCAGCGGCGGCCGCGGGCCCGATCAGGCGAATTTCATGAGCGTCATGGAACGCTGGGTTGAGGGCGGTGCCGCGCCGGATGGAATCACGGCGCACCGCGTTTCAGGAAACAGGGTGGAAATGTCGCGCCCGCTTTGCCCGTATCCGCAAACGGCGACATACAAGGGAGTCGGCAGCATTAACGACGCCGCTAATTTTGAGTGCAAATAAACCCAGGGAACGAAATGTCAATTTTGGACAAGCTTGGTGAAGAATGCGGTGTTTTCGGCATTATGTCACACCCGGAAGCCGCCCGGATGGTCTATCTCGGCCTTTATGCCTTGCAGCATCGCGGACAGGCATCGGCCGGGATTGTCAGTTCCGACGGAAAGAAGCTCCACATCGAAAAAGGCATGGGACATGTCGCAGACCTGTTCAATGAGGCGCGGCTTGAACGTCTGCCGGGACGCGCGGGACTGGGGCATGTACGTTATCCATCCGCCGGAAAAAACACAATCCAGAACGCGCAGCCTGTCATGGTCGATTGCTGGCGCGGGCCGCTTGGTCTTGCTCAAAACGGCAATCTGACCAATGCCCGTGAGCTCAGGCGCGAGCTTGAACATGAAGGCGCTATTTTTCACTCGACCGGCGACAGCGAAGTTATCATGCACCTGATGTCACGATCCCGCCGCCGTACGGTGCGTGAAGCCTTTATCGAAGCCCTGCGGCAGATTGAAGGGGCGTATTCGCTTGTGGTGCTGACGCCGGAATATATGCTGGCGGCGCGCGACCCTCACGGATTTCACCCACTCTGCCTGGGCCGCGCGGGTGACGCTTATGTTTTCGCATCCGAAACCTGCGCGCTGGATTTGATTAATGCTGAATATATCCGCGATGTGGAACCGGGCGAAGTGGTATGCGTAAAAAGCAAAGGGGACGGTGCGGGCGACGTGCTTGAGTCGCAAATGCCTTTGCCGAAAGTCAAATCTGCGTTCTGCGTTTTTGAACATATATATTTCGGCCGGCCGGACAGCCTCGTTTTCGGACGCTCGGTCTATGCCAGCCGCAAGGAAATGGGGCGTCTGCTTGCAATCGAGCATCCGGTTGACGCGGATGTCGTCGTGCCGGTTCCTGATTCGGGCGTTTCCGCTTCGGTTGGTTTCACCCAGGAAAGCGGCATCCCGCTTGAATTCGGGCTGACGAGGAACCATTACGTCGGTCGCACGTTTATTGAACCGAAGCAGTCAATACGCAATTTCGGCGTCAAAGTGAAACTCAACCCCGTTCGCGATATTTTGCGCGGAAAACGCGTCGTTTTGGTTGACGACTCCATAGTCCGGGGAACCACCAGCAGAAAAATCGTCGAAATCGTCCGCGCAGCCGGCGCCAGGGAGGTTCACCTGCGGATTACGTCGCCTCCGGTCATCGCCCCCTGCTATTACGGAATCGACATACCCACGCGGCAGGAGCTTATCGGGTCAACGAAATCAGCGGATGAGATTCGCGAATATATCAAGGCGGATTCGCTTGGCTACCTGAGCCTGGAATCAACGCTTCGCTCGGTGGACGACAGCGGTAATTATTGTTCAGCATGTTTTACCGATAATTATCCGACCGAAGTTATTCCGCTGGAAAGGCAGAGGAGCCTTTTTGCCGACGAAGATGACGACGAAGACAACGAAGACAACGACGGACGCGACGCCCAATAGTTATACGGATATTTGAGCAAACAGGATGAAAAACAGAAAAATAGCCATTCTTCTTTCCGGCCGCGGGTCAAATTTCGCGGCGATTTATGAAGCCATCCGCCGTGGCGATC
>Ga0082212_10009373_pt1 | contig 12632 bp, 10 predicted proteins | sample TergutNt197P3_FD_71548 | JGI IMG/M metagenome (GOLD analysis project Ga0082212, IMG submission 71548) | Neocapritermes taracua P3 segment gut microbial communities from Petit-Saut dam, French Guiana - Nt197 P3 | ecosystem: Host-associated > Arthropoda: Insects > Digestive system > Gut ... | reverse complement strand
TTGGCCGGCCTTGATGAGGGGTTGGAAAGAACGGTTCTGGAAGCCCAGATGGCGGCCAGTTCCCTCCAGGTCTTTGAAAGCGGCCAGGGGCTGCCCCCGGGTTCCAGCGACCCGGCCTGCCAGAAGCTGGCCGAGCAGTTGAACGATTTTTTGAAAACCAATTTCAAGACCTTGGGCACCTTGAACAGCGCGGGTTATAATCCTTTCCTGGACCACCAGGGTTCCAGCGCGGTTCTGAAGGCCCTGAAAGCCTATATGGATTCCGAAGCGTGAACTCCTGTGCGGATCGGCGCGGCAATCAACTTGTAATCGTTTGTTCTAAAACCAGGCGAATGTAACGGGTATATGGAAGCCCTTCCGCTTTGGCTTTGATTTTCACCGCCGCAAGCAGGTTTTGGGGTAAGCGCATATTGAGAACGGCTGTTTTGGGCTCGAACTCAAAATTTACCGGCGTGAACCCTGACAGGTCGAATTCAGATAAATCAGCGGATTCCACAAACTGTTCGGCGTCCGCATCATTTTTGAGCGGGGGCATTGGTTTGGCTGCGTGTTTTTTCATAGTGGTCAATAGCCCTCTTATGGTCAAGGCATATACATTACCAGTCATCAACGATTTTATTAAGTTGACATTTAATTCCTGCAAACTCTTTATCTAAGTCAAGCGTCTTAACGCTTATTCTATTGCCACCCATACGATAGCTGTTGTCCGGCGTAATCTCTTCATCTGTTTTTGCATACAACAAAACACCGCTTACATCGCCAGAATGATGAATATCTTTGTTCTTTACATAAGTGAATATCTGATATAGATTGCTCGAATGAATGGAACGACTGTTATATAAGCTATTCGTTTGCATAGTGCGGCCATAATATTTTGTATCAATAATTAAAATTTTTCCATTACGTTCAAGCGTAATATCCGATTTCATAGCGGGCAGTAAATCAACCATACCATCATCAGTATTCCAGTCAATCTGGGAGGCTGACGCCTTATAGCCTGGATAGTGTTTCTGATAATATTTAAGAACAAATCTTTCAAAAAGCCGGTGCATATGGTCATCTTTAAACCGCGACAGTTTCCTTGAGCCTTCCTTGGTTGTGGGCAATAGGGCTTCGATCACAAGATAGCAAATGTATATCAACATCTTATAAGTCGAGTTGTTGCTATGATACTTGATTCCCGACCATTGGATATTAAACTGATTCAAGGTGTCGACTGCATGAAAATATAGCAAGACCTTCTTTAGCTCTTTCTTTTGTTCCTCTGTTACTTCATGGGAACGTATCAGCAATAGCGCAGTCGTTTTTAATACTTGGTTCACATATGCGTTTACTGAAAATTCATCAAACTCACAAATAAGTTGCTTTTTACGAATTGTTTGTGCTTTCAAAGAGGAAGAAATATTGATTTTCCCATGTGGAGAACTGAGAGCCGCCACGCGAGAAACATATTCACGGCCAAGCCCTCTTTTAATTTGATTCGCAATTCCTTTGGCAAGGATGGCCGCCAATAAATTTTCAGCATTCTCAAAATCTTCAAGTGCAATTTTTCTATAACTATCCTCATTTAACACTTGAAAAGCATATGTAAGCATATAGTAAATGTTATGTATCTTAATCATTCAAGGCGTCACGAAGTTTTCTTGTCCAGTCTTCGATTTTTGACTTTTCATCGAACCAATACTCGCTAAGAAGAGGCAGTATCTCAAAGTTAATTACAGAGGCAAGCCAATAATCCGTTATTTGATCATTTGTACAAAAATAGCTATGACCAATTCTGAATCCATCCCCAAGTGATTCATCCTTGCTTATGACTTCGTTCAATTCTCTTACACGCAAAACCAATGTTGCAAGTTTATTATTATTTGATCGTTCTATTATTTCTTGAAAACCAGAAGAATCAAAAGCAGGCTCCATTTCGTAAAACGCAAATCTCCTGCGTAGCGCATAATCAATCATAGCAAGGCTGCGATCAGCGGTATTCATCAGACCGATAATATGTACTTTCTTTGGCACGGAAAACAATTCATTTGAATAAAGTAGCCGGAGTTGCTCACCGCGTTTATCGTTTTCAATCAGCATAAGTAGCTCGCCAAAAATCTTGCTCGAGTTGCCACGGTTAATCTCATCAATGATAAAGAAATAATCACGTTCCATATCATCCTGTGCTCTTTTGCAGAATGTGTAGAACGGTCCTTCTGCAAGCTCAAAACCGTCTTTGGTGGGACGGAAACCTCTAATAAAATCTTCATAGCTGTAACTTTGATGGAATTGCACCATCATTACACGGCTGGTATCTTTTTCTCCGATTATCGAATATGCAAGGCGCTTTGCCGCGAAAGTCTTACCTACACCCGGCGCTCCCTGCAAAATGAGATTCTTTTTGTTTGACAACAATCTTACAAGAGTTTCATATTGTTCGGGTTCCATAAAGACTTCATTGAGGAAGTCATCTTCAGAATACGCTTTATATCTGATTTCACCTTCCGGCTCAAGGGCGCCAATATCGCTATCGCCAGCAATCAATAATTCAAGTTTCTGTACATAATCGGTGTATGATGTTATGTCTGTGAGGGTTTTTGTAACAGCCTGACCCGGATGCTCCCAACTGCCGTTATGTGTCCATTTGATTTTTCGGATATGTTTATATTCGTCACGATCCGGCATAAATATGTAGTCCGACTCCACAATCCCGCACCCAATAATTTCATACATGCCCTTTTTGGCAAAAACGATGTCTCCCTCGCGCATGATGTGAGCAAATTGCCAGGTTGCCAACGAGCCTATTTTATGTGACTTCGATTCATCATTTAGCTCCTTCATTTTTGCACGCATAGCTTCTCTATCCAGGTATTGCGTCAGGTCTCCCAAATAGTCCCAACCAATTGCCATAATGCTTTTCGAATAAAACTCATCCCACTTGCAAGCGTTTTCGCCGGGGGAATATATCCAGTAGTGCTTCTCAGGTGTCTCTCGCTCTGCTATTTCAATCTCCGACGCGCTTTCACGGCGCTCTTTGAGAATATCTACCCACTTGTAAAAAATCTCACTGGCAAGATCATGGGTCATTGTGATATTTTTCCCTTTTTCGGTCAGAGTCCAAATTCCACGAATGGACTTATCAATAATCCCTTCATATGCAAGATAATTTCTCGCAAAAGCGACTTCATTAACAAATTTTTTAACGGCTGTCTTACCACGGGTTTCATTTATAACATCATCAGATAAATTGAGATTGGTGATTATCTGATTGCGAACAGTCTCGGGCTCGCCGGACCCTCCAAGGTCTTTTAATGCGTCAACCAAAGGTTCGAACCACTGGATAAAACTTGCTTCTGAAACTTTTTTACCTTGTTCTGATTTTTTAGATATAGATGTTAACCATGCCGCTCGTGATAACTCTGGGAAACTGTGAAAAGCTGATTTTTCGTCTGAAAAATTTTTTTGGCACAATTCCACCAATTTCAAGTATTCCTCTGCATCAAGTAATTGCTTTAGGTCAGAAACATTCTTTATTCCAATCAGGCGGGTTTCTTCACTCTCAAGCAAAAACGGGCGATTTCTTCCATCAAGATTCAAATAGAAATATGGGCGTATCCAATACAGCCCCATTGTTATATTCCATTTTATGCATATCTGTTTTATTACCTTGTTATACCATTTTATAAATATGCTACGGTTGTTTTCGCTGGGATTATCAGCAAGGTTAATAGCAGCTTCAAACACGTTCCATAAATTGTCTATGTCGTCTGGTTGACGGAGATCTTTACCTCCAAAATAAATAGCCATCATATTGTTCAATACTGGAATACCATCTAAATCAACAGGTACAGGCGCGCGAACACCAACACGGTCAGCAATCGACTTCATTAAAGCGATGCGGTTTCCATTTGAAATACCTTTGTTGAATGCACCAAAGGCAGTAAACGGACACATATCATCAACACGCTCTTTATAGAATGGATATCTTAAACCTGCCTGCCTATGCGCAGATTCAAGAAGTAACAGAAGCTCTGCACGGTTACTTTTGTATGCCAGAAGTTTGTCGGCAAATTCCATATAAAACGCAACCCAATCAAATGTAGAGGGATAACTATTCATGTCATTCTTCCTTTATTTATTGAAATTCTATTGAATTTTATAATCATTGAACTTGATTTTGTCGGTTATGCTTTCAAATGTTACGCCGCTGTCATTGAACTCGGTTACCTCCATGCTCATTTTCCCGCTGCCGGTTTGGACGTTTTTCAGTAAAAAACCGTATTAATTACTTTCCTTCCCTCTCCAGAATACGCGCAGCGGGGAGCCGGAAAAGTCCTCGAGAGTCCTTAGCTCTTTTCTGACATGGTTTGTAAATGCATTATCGGCTATTTCAGGTTTATTCACGAAAAATAAAAACGTGGGCGGTTCAATATCGGGCTGAAGGCAATAGTATATCTTGAGCGAGCGGCCGCGGCCGTCCGACGGAAGATGATCGAACGCCAGAACATCACGCATAAGCCGGTTGAGGACGCTTGTCGGTATGCGCTTCCGGCGGTTGGCATATATATTTACTATTTCTTCTCCCAACTTTTTTAACCCTCTGCCGCTCAGCGCGCAAGTAAAAGCTATGGGCGCCCAATTCACAAATACCATTTCTTCCCTTATTAGCTTTGTCATCTTGTCGCCCTGCTTATTCTCTTTATTGAGCAAATCCCATTTATTCAGGATTATCATGAGCCCGCGGCCTTTATCTACCACGTGCGCCGCCAACTTTTTATCCTGTTCGGTGCAGGGCTCCGAGGCGTCCATTATGAGAAGCGTCACATCCGACCTGTCTATCGCCTGTAAAGTCCTAACAAAAGAATAGTACTCTATATCAGAATTTATGTTGCTTTTCCTTCGCAAACCCGCAGTGTCAACTATCTTGAATTTCTGGTCTCCTATTGTAACTTCCGTATCAATGGCGTCGCGCGTCGTTCCCGCAACAGGGCTCACTAAAGCTCTCTCCGTCCCCGCAAGGCGGTTGAACAGGCTCGATTTTCCTACATTCGGCCTGCCTACTATCGCAACACTGATAAAGGATTCATCGCTTTCATTTTTCTTGAGCTCGGGAAGCATCTCCACAATCCTGTCAAGAAGGGAATCCAGCCCTCTTTTATGCAGTGCGCTTATGCCGTATACTTCTTCAAATCCAAGGGAATATGCTTCCGCTATTCGAATCTCATGTTTTGGATCGTCAATTTTATTGACTGCGAGCAACACGGGTTTACCGCTCTTTCTCAATGTAGATGCGACATCCTCATCCATGAAAGTTGCCCCGTCATTCCCGTCAATTACAAAAACAATAAGGTCGCTCTCTTCTATTGCCAGAGCGACCTGAGAACGAATTCCTTCGGTAAAAGGGTCTTCATCTTTTGCCAATAGACCGCCGGTGTCTATTACATAAAATGGATATCCATTCCATAGAGCTTCTCCATAAATTCTATCCCTCGTAACGCCGGGCATGTCATCAACTATTGCCTCACGGCGTCCGATTATCCTGTTAAAGAGTGATGATTTCCCTACATTTGGACGTCCTACTATTGTAATTATAGCCATTTTTCAACTCCTATATGTTATCCTCCAGCATATATGCTTGCAGTTCTTCTCTTTTTAGTCCCGCGCCCAGCCCGAGCGACATTTTTATTCTGGCCTGCATGGGGTTAAGCCCCCCACCGTCTAAAACTCCCATTTCAATAAGCCGGTAAGCGCTTCCTTCGAAGCTGAAGCCCGGAATAACTTTTCCGTTTAAGCAGCGCGAGGTCAAAATTATTGGAACTTCTTCCTTCAGAAATTTCTTCATATATGGGATCCATGAAGGGGCTATCTCTCCATCTCCAAAAGCTGCAAGCACCAGCCCGTCAATTTCGTCGGCGCCTTTGCTTTGAAGAGCGGACAGTAAAATTTCTCCTCCGCCAAGCGAAGAATATATAATTTCAACTCTACGCGCAGGCTGAGTATCCATTGGAAGAACCCTATTGCGATCCCTTACGCCTAAAACAGCAAGTTCGTTGCTCTCAAAATCAGCTATTACTCCGCAATTTGGAGTTTCAAACCCCGCACATCTGTAATTTGAGATTTCAACCACATCGGAAGCCGAAAGTAAAGTTGAATCGGATAAAACCAAGACACGCCTTCCCCAGCATGACTTGGAGCTTGCAGCTTGAATCGCCTGCTGTAAAAGGTGAGACCTTGACTCGGAAGAATGAAACTGAGTAGTCGCTGCAAAAATAACAGGTTGAGGAAAAGACCATATTAGATCGGCAAAAAAAGCAATCTCTTCCAACCCCTGCGAACCGCATGTTATAACTATTCCTCCTGCTCCTTCAACTATTTGTTTACCTGCAAGTTGCAAAAGGTCAGATATCATCCGCAATGAATAATGCCCCGCCGGTTGACGGCTCCAGTCTATAAGATATACATTCTCTCTTTGATCCTCTCTCAGCAAAGACAAAATTTCTTCTGGCGACAGCGGAACATAATCTTCACCTGGCAATTCGTAATTTTTTGTTACTATACGACCTCCAGATATTAATAAAGCTATTTTGTCCCTGTTCGACATATTTAGTACCCTAAATCTTCCCCTACTACAATTACATGAGTTACGCGCCCCATAGTAGGTCTTTCAAGAATCAAGAGAGCCCGGCAAACCCTGTTGGGAGAATCGCAATCAACGCAATACCCTGTTTTTGTACAGGGAGTATCGCCATTCAATCTCAACACATTGGGAGGAGTAGCCGCAGATTTTGTCCTTGATATCGCGGCATCCACATTCTGAGTTATCTTGTTTACGCCTATAACAAAAATCAACTCATTTCTGCCCCACGCCATTCCGGATACCCTGTTTCCGGTTCCGTCAATATTAACAATAATTCCATCCTTGGTTACAGCATTTGCACTTGTTAAAAAATAATCCGACATATTTTCTTTTTGCAGAACTTCCACTCGTTGCTCGGCGGTAAGGTTTGGGTTCCAATGATGATTAATTGTACATCCCCTGTCATTGAGAGCTTCAATTGCTCCTATCTCCCTTATCGTTACGCTTCCGGGTATTCCGACGGAAACATTTTCCGGGATAATTTTCAGAACTTCGGAAAGCGCTTCTTCTTTGGTATTGACATAACAAGCCTTATACCCTTTTTTTGAAAGTTCAGATACAAGTGTTCTTCCGATAATCTCCATAGCTTTTTGTTTAACAGCCTTGAAAACATTATCCAAAATCTTACACTCCTTTTTCTTTAATCATATTCTGATTATTTGATCCATGCCTTTCTGCATGGTTGTAAATTGCATAATATATTTCCGAATTTTCCCTTGGTTTTTCAGATTTAATATTAGATAAGAACAAGTTTAAGTAAAGAGATTTGTCTTTCGGGTTTATTTCCACAGATCTTATGAGCGATTCCACGCCTGGATAATTTATATACAGATTCTCCAAACTCTCAGCAGAATCAAACTCTTCGACCATAAAAGCAGGCAAGTTAGGGCTGTCAAATGCAAGGCAATTATAAAAAGCTCTCGTTGCCCCCGAAAAATCTGATATAGCATAGAGAGCTATTCCAAGGGAATAGAATGATAATCTATCTTTTGGATTTCTCTCAAGGTTAATTTTAGATAAATTTATCGCTTCATGATACCTTTCACTTTTTATAGCGGAAAATATATTGTTTTGCGTTGAATCAACTCCCTTTCGGGAATACTTTTCCGTTGATCTGACGGGGGGACTAATATTCCTACTATAAACTCTACTTGAGACCATTCTATTAACCTTTACGGAATCAATTTCTGACGATTTTGCAGTTTCGCTTGTTGTTCCCGTCATTCTCTCTGCTGTCCTTGATATTCTTACCGTCTCGTTCACTTTACTTTTCACGTTGTTTCCTGTGTTTTTATTGACAGGTCTTCTATCGTTGTCTATTCTTTCAACTATAATAAAATCAATACTTACAGGTTCAGAGGACACTATATTTATCACGCCGCTTTGATTTATACTATCTTCCGATTTCGCGACATATGCACTTTGCCCCAAATCGGAAGAGACTACGCTATCCGATAATCTACTCCCTTCTGTAACACCAAAAACAGCAATATCCTCTGATTCTTCAAATCTGCTTTCATTGTCAGAGCTTATGCTATTTAAATAATTAGAATCTAAGACGATATCCTCGAAATCATCAGCATTTTTATCAATAATATTTGAGATAAATATTGATGGGTCAAAATCTCTTGCCGGCTCCATTGTTTTTTCTGAAAGAAAGTATAAGACTGATGCTATTGTTAATACAAGCACGCAAATAAAACTTAATCCAAGCCATAAAATGTGGTTTTTTCTTATCTTTCCATTATGCTCAATTATCTCCTCGCGGCTTTTTCTATATTCTTCAGCAAAAGCGGCAGCACGAGCTTTCTTTTCCTCATAAGCCCGGCTTAATTCATCTTCTGTCAAATCGGCTAAATTTTCGTTTTTTTTAGGTTCATCGTGAATAATTGTCTCGATTTTGACTTCACTAGTCGTTTCCGTTGTCAAGCTATTTGATTCATCCTTAGCCTGATCCAAGCTTTCTTGAGTTTTAACTGAGCTAAAATTTTCTTCAATATATAAACTGCTAAGCAAATCTACTTTATCGCTCCCTTGAGCAGCGGCTTCTTCTTCAATCGCTAACAAAGGTTCAACGTTAGAATAGTTTTCTTCATTTTGAGATGTAAGGTTTTGCTGAGTTTGAGATGAAAGGTCATTTATTATCTTTTTAAAACTGTCCTCAAGAATAATACTTTCAAAAATAAACTCTTCTTGACCGTTATCTTCTGGTGCGTGACGCCTTTCAAATATATCATCAGCTTCTTTAGCTTCTAACGGGATATGCCGCTCAAATATATCATTAGTTTTTTCTGCAGCTGCAATAGCAGCAACAGGGAAAAACAAATACTCATTTTGTCGTTCTTTCTCTTCTTTGCTGAGAGGCGGGATATTCTGTTCAATTCTCTTGGCAGTTGCAAGAGCTGCGACAGGGAAAAACAAAATCTCATTCTGTTGTTCTTTCTTTTCTTTTGTCAAATCGCTGATAAGTTCGTCAGTTCTTATGTTGATAGACGGGATATGCTGCTCAAAAATCTCATTTGCTTTTTTTGTAGTTGTAAGACCAACAACAGGAAAGAATAAATTATCATTCGTCCATTCTCTTCTCATTTCCGCTGTCAAATCAGTATTACTAAATGGATTGCCTCTCATCCATCTTTGCAAATTGCTATTGAGCAAACATATACACCCCCCATGTTGGTCATTATAGCATAGAACTTGCTACGAAAGCAGTTTGTCCAAGAGAGATATTTTCATCGTTTGGAGACAGTTTAGTATTGAGCAGAGGTATTAATCCAAATTCAGTCAGCAGCTCAATTGTACTATTTAGTAAGACTTTATTTTGCCAGACTCCGCCGGATAAAGCCACAATTGAAATACCTGTCTCATTGCTTATTATTCTACAAGTTTCCGCAACTGCAATAGCCAATCCTGTATGAAAAGCAGCCGCGATTTCGCTTTTTTCGCGAGATTTATCAAGTCTTCGTAAAATTTCACTTATTACCGGGCGCCAGTCGATTATAATCTTTCCTTCTTCCTTTATTAAGTTAAAATGAAGCGCGTCAATTCCACCGATTTCCGTGACAGCGCCTTCAAGCGCCATGGCGGCGTGCCCTTCATATTCGGAAGAAACGCATATAGAAAGCAAAGCCGAAACACCGTCAAAAAGCCTTCCGCATGAGGTTGAAACCGGCGAATTGATTAAACCTTTTAGAATGTTAGCGACCTTACCTTTTGCGTAAGCCCAATTATTTTCAGCAAATATTTCGGCTTCACCTTCCCCAACGGTTGAAACAAGCAGAGAAAGGGCATATCTCCAGGGTTCCTCAGTTGCCTTGTCCCCTCCGAGCATCTTACACGGCAATAAATGACCGGCTCTGTATTGTTTGGAAATTGTCCCCACAAATATTTCCCCTCCCCAAATACCGCCGTCAAAGCCCCACCCGAGCCCGTCAAAAATTACGCCTATAGCAGGCTCCGATATGGAGTGCTCCAATAATACCGATGCAAAATGCGCTATGTGGTGCTGGACAGGAATTTCTCGTTCTATATTAAAACCATTTTTCGATAAAAATTCGTGAGCTATACGCGTCGAGTAATAATCAGGGTGTAAGTCATGAGCAAATATTACAGGTTTAATCGAATAAAGCTCCACAAAATGCTTCAATGCCCTGACATAATACTCCGCAGTCCGCGCCTGTCTGAGATCTCCTATATATTGCCCCGGAAAGACAATTTCATCCTGGCTCAAAGAAAAAGCAGCCTTTATATCAGCTCCGGCAGCAAGAATCGGCGGCGCCGAAACCTGCAGCCTGATAGGATTAGGCACAAACCCGCGCGCCCTGCGAATGAAAATTTTACTAAACAAAACTGAATCATCAATAGCCATCGAAATATCCCTGTCATGCAAAAGCAGCGCGTCGACAATTCCAGTTTCGCCAAGCGCGTTTTCCGCGTCCTCATTTCGCGATATTATGGGGGATTCGCTTATGTTAGCGCTGGTCATCACGAGCATGTCGAAATCCTCCATTATAAGGTGATGCAAAGGGGTATACGGCAGCATGACTCCAATGCTGCTCTGCTGCGGCGCCGCTTGCGGGGCAGGAAAAGAAACATTATTTCTTTTACCGCAAACAACTATCGGAGATTGAGGACTCGTAAGAAGCGCTTCCTCATCTGCGCTTATGTTTAAAAACCTCCTCGAAATATCGATATCACGAATCATAACGGCAAATGGCTTGTATGGTCTATTTTTTCGCGTCCTCAACTTCTGAATTACATCGTCATTAACAATACATGCAATATGAAAGCCGCCTATTCCCTTTATCCCGACTATTTCCCCGGAACAGAGCCTTGACTTTATTTCTGCAATTGGGTCTTCATGCGTTATTTCCCCGCTGAAAGAGCGCGCCCAAAGATGAGGGCCGCACACGGGGCAAGCGTTGGGCTGAGCGTGGTAACGGCGGTTCACGGGGTCGTGATACTCCGACGCGCACTCAGGGCACATCTTGAAATTTCTCATAGTAGTCTTTGCCCTGTCATATGGAAGCCCTTCTATTATCGAATACCTCGGCCCGCAGAGGGTGCAGTTTATGAACGGATATCGATACCGCCGGTTGCTCGGGTCGCGCATTTCCGCAAGGCAATCCTCGCAAAGCGCTATATCCGACGGAATAAATACTCTCTGTTTTTCCTCCCTCACGCTCTCCTCTATGGAAAAGCAAGAGTAAAAGGGAGAAGAGCTCTTCTCCCATTCCAAGGAAATATGAGTTATAACAGCGGCGCTTGGAGGGTTTTCATAGATTTCATTAATAAATTCCTTTATTGAATCCTCTCTGCCCTCAAGAAGCAATTCAACTCCGGAAGATGTGTTCTTGACATAACCATTTATAGACAATTCACGTGCTATTCGCGCGCAAAAAGGGCGAAACCCGACGCCCTGAACTATTCCTTTAATCAAATATTTTACTTGTTTCAAGTTTGCCCCCAATTTGAAATCTAACCTCAAAGTATTAATACTGTGAAAAAGTGTAACGTTATGCTATATGATTCAGGGGCGCGACACATTATTTGCGTATTTATGGATAAGCATATTAATGCATTGTCTCAAGTTCATTCTCAATGTCTTCGGCTGACATATCCTTTAACAATTCGTCTCGCTCCTCAGTGTAATTGCCGTAACCCTTGTCGTATTGGCGCATGAACAAAGCCATACCCACTGGTCCAAGTTCTTTCGTCAGTACTTCTATCCCAATTCTTCTTATGGCCACAGGATCATTGTAATCAATCGCCAGATTGTTCATAATTTAACACCTCCATGTAGAAATTCATTGGATTGTCAACACGTATTCTAATATTCGAACGAACGGAACTTTTGAGTAAGCGCGTATCGGTAGTAAGAAAAACATCAGCAATTGCATATTCGGCGAAAGCTAAATGCAAGCTATCAAACAATTTCATTCCATGCTTCTGTAATTGTGCTGCACGAGCCTTGATCTGATAATTATATTTAATTTCCTCAGTAATTCCTTCATATAGCAACAACACTTTCAGTCTCTTTACATTGTCTCGGTTTTTTGTTATTTCGAGTCTGATTATGTCGCTCCCAATCAATTCCCACTCTCCACGCTCACATCGTCTTAATATGCTAATAACTGCCTCAGCCTCTAAGCGCACTTTGTCGTGTGATTGATCATCGAACGGTCTGTTAAGACAACAGACATCCAGATATACACGCATATTTTTCACTCCACCGGTTTAGTGATCTTTTGTTATGATACATATAATTATATCAAATAAAAATAAAAGATATTACAGATTGTAGGGCGCGATGTCCACATTGCGCCTCTTGACCAATACGGCTGCCTTCTCGAACCAACCGTGCAAAATGATTCGAATTGCTGATATTTAAAATCGAGTAGGAGGCTACTCATTAGTTGAGCAGCCGTCCTCTCACACCACCGTACGTACCGTTCGGTATACGGCGGTTCAATGACTTAAGTGCAGTGCCTCGTATCTTTTGGATATATCATCA